>Ga0136633_1000326_pt1 | contig 36295 bp, 46 predicted proteins | sample AntDrymeUQ832206_2_FD_105494 | JGI IMG/M metagenome (GOLD analysis project Ga0136633, IMG submission 105494) | Polar desert sand microbial communities from Dry Valleys, Antarctica - metaG UQ83 (22.06) | ecosystem: Environmental > Terrestrial > Soil > Desert | place: Antarctica: Dry Valley... | reverse complement strand
GAGCGTCGAGGCCGGCCACCAGCTCAACGAGGGGTCGCTGTACCCGCACGAGCTGCTGGCGATCCGCGGCCGCACGGTGACCGAGCAGTACCTCGTCAAGGAGGTGCAGGAGGTCTACGTGTCCCAGGGCGTGGACATCAACGACAAGCACATCGAGCTGATCGCGCGGCAGATGCTCAAGAAGGTCCGCGTCGACCAGAAGGGCGACACGGACTACCTCCCGGGGCAGTTCGTCGACCGCTTCGAGTTCGCGCGGGTCAACAACGAGGTCATCGCCAAGGGCGGCGAGGCCGCGCAGTACGAGGACATCATCCTCGGCATCACGAAGGCGTCGCTGAACACGGACTCCTTCCTCTCGGCCGCCTCCTTCCAGGAGACGACGAAGGTGCTGACCGACGCGGCGCTCGAGGGCAAGATCGACCGACTCAACGGCCTCAAGGAGAACGTCATCATCGGCAAGCTGATCCCGGCGGCCACCGGGCTCAAGCGCTACCGGCGCATCGAGATCGAGCCGTCCGAGCCGCTGCCGCGGGCGATGGACGACGTCGGCCTGCTCGACCAGGACGAGATTGCGGCGGAGCTCGGGCTCGGCGGCGACGGCGACGGCCTCGGCGGGTTCGGTGCCGCGTTCAACGACGACATCGCGTCGCTCGAGGAGATGGGCACCGGCGGAGGCGACACCGGCTTCGCCGAGGAGCTCGCCGACCTCGACGTGCCCAGCGACAAGTAGGCACCGCCCGCAGGTGCTCCGCAAGCGCGCGTCCGGGACTCCCGGGCGCGCGCTTGCACGTTGTGGGCCGCGCTCAGGCGTTCGCTGAGATGGCCAGTCCCTTCGCGTAGCGCGCGGGGCATTCGTCAAGCTCGCTGCTCGCGGCGTCGATCCCGCTCAGGTGGACCGCCCTCGCGTGCTCGTCGTCCTGACCCTGCTGATCGCGTTGGCGCTTGCGGGGGCCGGCGATCCGCGGCGTGGGCCCCCGGCGCGCGCCGCGGCGGATGCCGAGCCGCTCGTCACGCCGGCCCAGGCGGTGGCCGAGCCCGCGGTCTCGGTCGCGCGGGCGCGCGAGCGGCGCAAGGCTGCGCGCGAGCGGCGCGAGGCCGCGCGCCGCACCGAGGGGCGGCGGCTGCGACGCTCGACGACGGTCACGGGCGCGCTGCGCCGCGCATGGCTCGGTGGCGCGATCAGCCGGCGCCGCCACGAGGAACTGCGGCGCGCGTGGTGGCTCGCCAACCGCGACGCGCGCCGCCTCAGCGGCACGCGGCGCGCCGAGCTCGGCGCCGTGATCTCGATGGCCGAGCGGCTGGCCCGCGGGCGCATCCTCACCGCCAGTCGCCTGGAGCCCGTCTTTCTCGCGATCAGGCGAAATCGCAAGTTCTGGACCACGCGCCCGCTGCCGGCGCCGCGCGCGCGACTGACCTTCCGCGGCGACCCCCTGGTCTTCGAGTACTACGCGGGCCGCGGGCTGGCGATCCAGCCCCTGGCGAGCTTCGGCAAGGCCAACGCGCTCGCAGCGTCGTGCGTGCGCCCCCGCGCGCGTCATCGCTGCCGCCCGGCGGCACTGCGAGGCCTGCTGAACCGCATGCTCGACGTCGCCACGCAGCGCGGGGGCTCGCTCGCCTGGGAGCACTTCTTCGCCTTCGGCAGCGGCGAGGCGCCCTGGGTCAGCGCGATGACGCAGGCGAGCGGGGCGCAGGCGCTGGCACGCGGCACGCGCGCGCTGGGTGACCCGCGCTACGCGCGCGCGGCGCGGCGCGCCCTGGGCGCGTTGGACGCGCCGGCGCCCCTGGGCGTCGCCGTGCCGGCCGGCCGCGGCGTGCGCTACGCGATGTACTCCTTTGCGCCGCGCCTGCAGATCCTCAACGGCGAGCTGCAGACGCTGATCGCCCTGCACGACGTCGCGCGGGTCGCGCCCAGCCGCCGCGCCCGGCGCCTGTACGAGCGCGGCGAGCCGGCGGTGCGGCGCGCGGTGCGCGGCTTCGACACGGGCGCCTGGTCGCTGTACAGCGCGGGCGGGAGCGAGTCGACGCTGAGCTATCACCGCCTCGTCGCGGGCTTTCTCGGCGGGCTGTGCCGGCGCACCGGCACACGGGTCTACTGCGCGACGGGCCGGCGCTTCGAGCGCTACGTCGGCGATCCGCCGCGCGTGCGCGTGCGCGCGCTGCGCAGGCCGCGCGCCGGCCGGCGCACGGCGATCCGCTTCACGCTGTCGAAGATCTCCGACGTGCTGATGGAGGTGCGCGACCGCCGCGGCCGCCTCGAGCTCTCGCGCAGTCTCCGCGCGCTGCCGCGCGGGCGTCACGTCGTCGTCTGGGTGCCACCGCGGGCGGGGCGTCACCGGCTGCGGATCGTGGCGGTCGGGCCGGGTGGCACGCGTGCGGTGGTGCGCCGCACGATCCGCGCCAGGCCGCGGCGTGACCCCGAGCGCAAGCCGCAGGCCAAGCGCGACGACCGGCCCGCGGCCGGCGGGCGCGCCCCTCGTCGCGCCGCGGGGTATGGCCCGCGCGGTCAGCGGGTAGGCCCTTCGAAGGCGCCGCGCAGGGCGCGACGCGACACGGGAAGCGGGCCGCGGCCGATATGACATCCATGACGTACGAACGGAGCACGGCTTCGCTGGACGGGCGTTCGATCCCCGCCGGGAGCGCGGCATGAGCGCATCCGCGCCGAGAATCGCCGCAGGCCGGCCAGCAAGTGCAGCGATTCTGCGCCGCTTGGCGCGCGAACGCCGCGAGCACGGACCGTTCTCGCTAGCCTGCTTGGACCGGAGCGCGTCAAGCACGTGCGCGAGGCTGTCGATGGGAGACCACAGCCCGCCAGCATCTGCTGCGCACCGATCCCAGCCTGCGGCAGGACCCCTTCCATGAGCCTTCATCTCGGCATCCTCCTCGCGCTGCTCTGCGCCTTCGCCTCGAACCTCGCGTTCCTCTACAAGCACCGCGGAGCCTGCAGCGCGTGCGACGTCGACATCCGCCACCCGCTGCGCACGGCCCGTTCGCTGTGGAGCCAGCGCTGGTTTGCGATCGGCATGGGCGTCGGCGCGCTGGCGTGGGTGCTGCACGTCGGCGCGATCTCGCTCGCGCCGCTGTCGGTCGTGCAGGTCGTCCTCTCTGGCGGGCTCGTGCTGCTGGCGGTCATGGCCGACCGCCTGTTCGGCTTCAAGGTCGGCAAGCGGCAGTGGTGGGGCCTCGGGCTGACGTTCGTCGGGCTCGTGCTGCTGGCGATCACGCTGCCGGCGAGCCACGGGGCGCACGCGCGCTTCTCCGTGCCCGCGATGGTCGCCTTTCAGACCGGGCTGTTCGGCCTCGGCGCGCTGTTCATCATGGGCCCGCGCCTCGGCGGCCGCGCCGAGCACCACGGGATCATGCTCGCCGCCGCCGCCGGGATCCTGTTCGGCGTCTGCAACCTCGGCGTCAAGGCGCTGACGGGCATCGTCGGTCCCGAGGGCCTCGCCGGCATCCTGCTGAGCCCCTGGCTGTGGGTCTCGCTCGTCGGCTCCGCCACCGCCTTCTACGCCTCCGCGCGCTCGCTGCAGGTCGGCGAGGCCGTCGCGGTGATCGCGATCACCGGCACCGCCGCGAACATCGCGACGATCGCCGGAGGCCTGATCGTCTTCGGCGACCCGCTGCCCGGCAGCACGCTCGGCGTCGTCGTCCAAGCCGTCGCCTTCGTGCTCGTGATCGTCGCCTCGGCGCTCACGCCCGCGCCCGTGCGCGCCGCCCAGCGCGCCGCGAGCGCTCCCGCAGCAGCCTGAACAGCGCGGCCGCGGGCGCAGTCCGCGCTCGGGCCGGCGAGGGCGGCACCCAATCCCCGCCACGAGGGACCGAGGTGCCATGCACGGCGTGCTCACCGCTCACCCCGTCGGCAGCTCGAGCGCGTACTCGACGAGCTCCAGCCCGAGCGTGTTGTCGGGATCCAGCGCGCCCGTCGGCTGCCAGCCGAGCTTGGCGTAGAACGCCCGCGCACGAGCCGCGCCGGCGGGCGTCCACAGGACGGCGTTGCGATAGCCGCGCTCGCGCATGCTGGCGAGCATCGTGTCGTGCAACAGCGTCGCCAGACCGCTGCCCCAGTGGCCGCGTCGCAGAAAGAGGTGGGTGAGGCGGGTCGTGCCGGACACCGGCGTGCCGCGCTCGTCGAGCTCGGGCCGCGCGGTCACGTGGCCTGCCGGCACGTGGTCGATCAGGCCGAGGTAGGTCCACGATCCGTCCAGTGAGAAGCGCTGCATCATCCCCAGCAGCATCTCCGCCCGCGTCGGCGGCTCCCAGCCCGGGTGCGACCACGTGCGGTAGGACGCGAACCCGCTTTCGAGGTTGTCGGCCATCGCGCCAAGGTCCTGACGACCGCCCTCGCGCACGACGAAGCGCGGGCGCGGGTCGTCGTCGGGCGCCGGAGGTTCCTGCATGCGGCGCAGCCTCGCAGACGTCGCATGCGCGGCGACGAGCCGGCACATGGAAGGATCGCCCCTCACGTGGGCGCCGCACGGCCGCGCGGCAACGGGCAGACTCCGCGTCATGAGGCGCCCGTCCCCGCACGCCCTGCCGCTCGCGCTTGTCGTCGTCCTGCTCGCTGCGCCCGCTGCGCCCGCCGCACCCCCCGCCGCGCCCGCCGCCCCTCAGGCTCCTGCTGCGAAGCCCGCCGCCGCGAAGTCTCCGGCGACGAAGTCGACCCCCGCCGGGCGCACGGTCGTGACCCGCGGCCTGGAGACGATCCTGCAGGACGACGGCCTGTTTCTGTTTCGCCCGGTCGCGGAGATCGACGCGGCCGCGGCGCGCGCGAAGGCGCTCGGCGTCGACACGATCCGCATCACCGCCGGGTGGTCGTCGCTGACGCGCGCCGTCGATCAGCCGGCCAGGCCGGCCGGCTTCGTCGCCCGCGACCCCGGCGCCTACGAGCAGGCGCGCTGGAAGGCCCTGGACACCGCGATCCGAGCCATCCGCGGCGGTGGCCTGCAGGTGCTCGTCGACATCGGGTTCTGGGCGCCGCGCTGGGCCACGAGCGATCCGGGCCCGCGCGCGCGGGCGAACGTCGACTCGCAGGCCTACGGCGACTTCGCCGCTGCCGTCGCGCTGCGCTACTCGGGCGCTTTCACGCCGCCGCCCGAGACGCCGAGCGCGCCGCCGCCGCCGACGCCGGACGCCTCGCTCGTGCAGTCGATCCTCGAGCCGTTGCTGCCGTTCCCGATTCCTCCGATCCCGCCGCCCGCGCGCACGAGCGCGTCGCGGGCCGCGCAGGCCGGCGCCGCGCAGGCGCCCGGCGGCGCGCAGGCTCCCAACGAGCCGCTGCCCAAGGTCGACCGCTTCATCCTGTGGAACGAGCCCAACCACCAGGGCCTGCTGCTGCCGCAGTGGGAGGCCGACAAGACCACGCCCGCCAGCCCGCGCGTCTACCGCGCGATGCTGCGCGCCGGCTACGCCGCGGTGAAGTCCGTGCGCAAGAACCGCAACGTCCGCGTCCTGATCGGCAACACCTCGAGCACCGGCGGCGTCCGCGGCGTCGGGCCGGTCGCGCCGCTGGAGTTCCTGCGCCAGCTCGCCTGCGTCGACAGCAGGCTGCGCCCGCGCCGGACGGGCGACTGCGCGAACTTTCGCAAGCTGCCGGGCGACGGCTGGGCGCACCACCCGTACTCGCAGAACGAGCGGCCGACGCGCCGCAGCAACACGCGCGGCGAGCTCGGCGACCTGCGCATGGCCGACCTGCCGCAGCTCGCATCGACGCTCGACCGCCTTGTCAGGATGGGCCGCCTCGCACCGGCCAACCGCAACATCTACCTGACGGAGTTCGGCTACGAGACGCAGCCCGTGCTCGGCCGCCCGACGATCGGCGAGCAGACGCAGGCGCGCTGGCTGACCTGGGCGGAGTACCTCGCCGACCGCGTCCCCGCCGTGCGCTCGTTCGCGCAGTTTCTGCTGCGCGACCAGCCGCCGGCGAAGGAGCGCGTCTCCGAGAGCAGGGCGCGGCCGTTCGGCCAGTACTCGACCGGCCTGCTGCTCGCCGGCGGCAAGGACAAGGTCGCGGCGAAGACGTTTCTCGCGGGCCTCTTCGCCGAGCTGCGCAAGGGGGACCGCGTGCTGATCTTCGGCCGCCTGCGCCTCGGCGCCGGCAGCAGGACCGTGACGCTGCAGCGCAAGGCGCCGCGCGGCGACTGGGGCACGATCGACCGGCTGCGCATCGACGGCGGCTCAGCCTTCACGCGGACGATCGCCCACCGGCCGGGGTCGCAGTATCGCCTCGGCTATCAGCCGCCCGCGGGCAAGCGCAGGACGAGCATCGCGATCAAGCCGGTCCGGCCGACCCGCTGAACGCTGCTACCATCTCGCGCCGCATGCCTACGACTTCCCAGCTCGTCCGCAAGGGCCGCAAGACGCCCAAGAAGAAGCTCGCCACTCCCGGCCTGAAGTCCGGCAAGGGTCGCAAGAAGAAGGTCGCCGCTCCTCAGCGCCGCGGCGTCTGTACGCGTGTCTACACGACGACCCCGAAGAAGCCCAACTCGGCGCTGCGCAAGGTCGCGCGCGTGAGGATCACGGGCTCGATCGAGATCACCGCGTACATCCCCGGCGAGGGCCACAACCTTCAGGAGCACTCCGTCGTGCTCGTGCGCGGCGGACGCGTCAAGGATCTGCCGGGCGTGCGCTACAAGGTCGTTCGCGGGACGCTCGACGCCGCCGGCGTCTCGGACCGCAAGAAGGCGCGCTCGCAGTACGGCGTGAAGAAGAAGTAATGCCGCGCCGCGCAGCAGCCCAGGTCAGGCCGATCGAGCCGGACTCCGTCCACCGCTCGCGCATGGTCCAGCAGGTCATCAACAAGGTCATGCTCGACGGCAAGAAGTCGACGGCCGAGAAGATCGTCTACGACGCCCTCGCGATCATCGGCGAGCGCACCGGCAAGGATCCCGTCGAGCAGCTCGAGGCGTCGATCAAGTCCTTGACGCCCGTGCTCGAGGTCAAGTCGCGCCGCGTCGGTGGCGCCACGTACCAGGTCCCCGTCGAGGTGCCCTCGCGCCGCGCGCGCACGCTCGCCGTGCGCTGGCTCGTCGAGTTCGCCCGCCAGCGTCGCGAGAAGACCATGGCCATGCGCTTGGCCAACGAGTTGCTCGACGCGCAGTCCCAGCAGGGCGGGGCGCACAAGCGCAAGGACGACATCTACCGCATGGCCCAGGCCAACAAGGCTTTCGCCCACTACCGCTGGTAGGACCCGCGGCGCCTTGGCGCCGCTGCGTCCGCCGGGACGGCTGGGGCACGGCTCGAAATGCGCCAACCTGCTCCGGCTGACGGCATGGTTGCAACCCCGCCAACCTCGGCATGCGACGCTACTTGTGTGGTCCCCGGCGGTTTAGGCGTGCGATGAGGCTTCCAATCGCCACGCTGGTGTGCGCGCTGATCTCCCTGCTCGCGCTGATCGGCGTCGCTGGCAACGCCCAGGCCCGTGCGGCCGCCCCGCGGCTGATGGCGCTGCGCTGCATCCCCGCCTCGACCGTCGCCTGCAAGCGCGTCGTGCGCGTCAGCACCGGACGCCAGATCCAGCTGACCGGCCGCCGCCTGGCCTCCGGCATGCGCGTCACGTTTCGCTGGCCGAGCGGTGCGCTGGCGACGAAGCTGCGCCGCACGGGCGCCGGCTGGTCGGTGCGCGTCCCCGCCGGCACGGCCGCGGGCGGCGTCGCGGTGACCGTGCGCGACCGCGCCGGGCGGCGCTCCAACGCGCGCAACATCATCGTCGTCGGCGCGCGGAGCCCGCAGCGCCCGAGCGCCTCGACGGCGGCGGGAACGCTGCCGGCGGTCATGCGCGGCAACGGCATGTGGATCTGGGAGCTGCCGCGCACCAACGGCGGCAACCTCGACGCGATCGCGGCGCGTGCGCGCGCCGCGAACATGACGACCGTCTATGTCAAGAGCTCCGACGCGGCCAACAACTGGAAGCAGTTCACGCCGCAGCTCGTCCAGGGGCTGAAAGCGCGCGGGCTGCGCGTCTGCGCATGGCAGTTCGTCTACGGCAAGGACCCGCTCGGTGAGGCGGCCGCCGCCGCGGCCGATGTCGCCGACGGCGCCGAATGCCTGATCATCGACGCCGAGACGCATTACGAGGGCCACTACGGCGCGGCGCAGCGTTACGTGCAGGCGCTGCGCGCGAGGATCGGGCGCGACTACCCGCTCGGCCTGACGTCGTTTCCGTACGTCGACTACCACCCGACGTTCCCGTACTCCGTCTTTCTGGCGCCCGGAGCGGCGCAGGCCAACCTGCCGCAGGTGTACTGGAAGGCGATCGGCGGATCGGTCGATGCCGTCAGCGCGCGCACGGTCGCGCACAACCGCATCTACGGCGCCCCGATCGCGCCGCTGGGGCAGACCTACGATGCCGCGCCGCCTGCCCAGCTGCAGCGCTTTCGCGCGATCTGGGCGGGCTACGGAGCCGCTGGGGTGTCGTGGTGGAGTTGGCAGCACACGACCGCCGCGCAGTGGCGAACGCTGGGGCTGCCCGCCGGATCGGTCGTCCCGCCGGATCCCGGCTGGCCGGCGCTGCACGAGGGCTCGCGCGGCGACCAGGTGATCTGGTTGCAGCAGCACCTCGCCTCGTATGACCCGACCGTCAAGGTCCAGATCGGCGGGCGCTTCACGGCCGCGACCGAGGCCACCCTGCGCCGCTTTCAGACCGCCAGGGGCTTGCCCGCGACGGGGGTCACCGACGCGGCGACGTGGCAGGCCGTGCTGGCCTTGGCGCTGCGTCCGGTCGACTGGACCGCCGGCCCCGGCTGACGCCGCCCCCCGCCGCGAGCAACGCGCCGCCCGCACCCAGCAGCGCGGCCGCACCCGCGATCTCGAGCGCGAGCGCGCGCCCGGGCTTCAGGCGCGCATCGCTGAACGTCACCGCCTCGCGCAACGTGCCCGTGCCGCGGGTGTCCGGCAGGTCGATCACGAGCGCCACGAGCAGCGCCACCGCACCGAGCACGACCAGCGCCACGGCGGCCGCGCGCGCGCCGCGCAGCGCTCCCGCGGCCATCACCATCGCGGCGAGCGCCACCACCGCCAGCGCGTAGCCGTGGTGCGACCCGGCCGAGACGCTGCGCCGCGGCGTCTCGAGCGCGCCCACGACGACGGTGTACAGCGGCGACAGCTCAGCGGCCACCAGCAGGACCGCGCCCACGACCGCGACGGCTGCGAGCAGCCTGGGATCGGAGACGAGATCAGCCGGGCGGAGGCGGATCCCTTTGCTATAGTTCGACGCCGTTCCGCGGGCAGATGCGCTCATCGGCGTGCGCTCCGGAGCAACCCGTCCCACGATGGATACCACGAGCACATAGCGCGACGCACCCGATAGCACTCGGATGTACGCGCGGGCCCGAGGGGCCCGTTTTTGTTGCTCAGAACCGAAGTGAGATCGCTTACAGCCATGGCACGCCAATTTTCACTCGACAAGACCCGGAACATCGGGATCATGGCGCACATCGACGCCGGCAAGACGACGACGACCGAGCGCATCCTCTATTACACGGGCCGGACCTACAAGATCGGCGAGGTCCACGAGGGCGCGGCCACGATGGACTGGATGGAGCAGGAGCAGGAGCGTGGCATCACGATCACCTCCGCTGCCACCACCTGCACGTGGCGCGAGCACCGCATCAACATCATCGACACGCCCGGCCACGTCGACTTCACCGTCGAGGTGGAACGCTCGTTGCGCGTCCTCGACGGCGCGATCGCGCTGTTCGACTCCGTCGCAGGCGTCGAGCCGCAATCCGAGACCGTCTGGCGCCAGGCCGACAAGTACGCCGTGCCGCGGATCGCGTTCATCAACAAGATGGACCGCATCGGCGCGGACTTCGACGGCTCCGTCCAGACGATGGTGCAGCGCTTGGGCGCGAACGCCGTGGCGCTGCAGATCCCGATCGGCGCCGAGTCGGACTTCAAGGGCATCGTCGACCTCGTCGAGATGCAGGCGATCGTCTACAAGGACGACCTCGGCAAGGAGCAGGACGTCATCGAGATCCCCGCGGGCCACGCGGACGTCGCGGCCGCGGCGCGCGAGCATCTGCTCTCGCAGCTCGCCGACATGGATGACGAGATCGCCGAGCTCTTCCTCGAGGAGGCCGACGTCCCGACCCCGATGCTCAAGGCCGCGATCCGCAAGCACACGCTATCGATCGAGATCACGCCGGTCCTGTGCGGCTCGGCGTTCAAGAACAAGGGCGTGCAGCCCCTGCTCGACGCCGTGCTCGACTACCTGCCCTCGCCGCTGGAGGTCAAGCCGATCGAGGGCGTGCACGTGCTCAAGGGCGGCGACGAGGGCGAGCCGATCGTGCTGCAGCCCGACGACTCCGCGCCGTTCTCCGCGCTCGGCTTCAAGATCATGGCCGACCCGTTCTTCGGCAAGCTCACCTATTTCCGCGTCTACTCCGGCACGCTGCAGGCCGGCTCGAAGATCCTCAACGTCACGACCGGCCGCCAGGAGCGCGTGGGGCGCCTGCTCGTCATGCACGCCAACGAGCGCGAGGACGTCGACGCCGTCTACGCGGGCGACATCGCGGCCGCCGTCGGCATCAAGCAGATCACGACCGGCGACACGCTGTCTGCACCTGAGCGCCCCGTGCGCCTGGAGAACATCGACTTCCCCGAGCCGGTGATCAAGGTCGCCGTCGAGCCCAAGACGAAGGTCGACCAGGAGAAGATGTCCGTCGCGCTCGCGCGCTTGGCCGAGGAGGACCCGACCTTCCAGGTGCAGACCAACGAGGAGAGCGGCCAGGTCGAGATCTCCGGCATGGGCGAGTTGCACCTCGAGATCCTCGTCGACCGCATGAAGCGCGAGTACGGCGTCGAGGCGAACGTCGGACGCCCGCAGGTCTCCTACCGCGAGACCATCCGCGGCACCGCTCAGAAGGTCGAGGGGCGCCTCGTCAAGCAGACCGGTGGCTCGGGCCAGTTCGGCATCGTCTACGTCGACATCGAGCCCAACCCCGGCGAGGGCTTCGAGTTCGTCTCGAAGATCAAGGGCGGGTCCGTGCCCAGCGAGTTCATCCCCGCCGTCGCCAAGGGCGTCGAGGAGGCGCTTGCGACCGGCGTCAAGGCCGGCTACCCGATGGTCGACATCAAGATCACGCTCGTCGACGGCAAGTACCACGACACGGACTCCTCGGAGATCGCGTTCAAGGTCGCCGGCTCGATGGCGCTCAAGGAGGCGGCACGCCGCGCGAAGCCGGTGCTGATGGAGCCGATCTTCGCGGTCGAGGTCACCGTTCCCCAGGATTGGGTCGGAGAGGTCATCGGCGACCTCAACCGCCGCCGCGGCCAGGTCGAGGGTCAGGAGCCTCGCGGCAACGCGATCATCGTGACCGCCCAGGTGCCGCTCAGCGAGATGTTCGGATACGTCGGCGACCTGCGTTCCAACACGCAGGGCCGAGCGAGCTACTCGATGCAGTTCAGCAGTTACAAAGAGGTGCCGTCGCACATCGCCGAGAAGGTCGTCGAGCACCGCATGGGAGAGCCCGTCCCCGCCTGAGTACCGTGCGGCGAGAGCCGCTTGTGCAGATCGCGCCGCCGTTGCGGCGCGCCTGCACGGGGCCGCAGGCGGGGGCCGCAGGGCCCCGAACCCCGCAGATTCGATAGTTTCGTCCAGTTCATCGACAGACGTAGAGGAGCGAACCGAAAGTGGCAAAGGAGAAGTTCGAGCGCGACAAGCCGCACGTCAACGTCGGCACCATCGGTCACATCGACCACGGCAAGACGACGCTGACAGCCGCCATCACGACCGTGCTCGCCGAGCATGGCGGCGGCGAGGCGCGCAGCTTCGCCGAGATCGACAATGCTCCCGAGGAGAAGGCTCGCGGGATCACGATCGCGACCTCACACGTGGAGTACCAGACGGACAACCGTCACTACGCCCACGTCGACTGCCCCGGTCACGCCGACTACATCAAGAACATGATCACGGGCGCCGCGCAGATGGACGGCGCGATCCTCGTGGTCTCGGCGGCCGACGGCCCGATGCCCCAGACGCGCGAGCACATCCTGCTCGCCCGCCAGGTCGGCGTGCCGTACATCGTCGTGTTCCTCAACAAGGCCGACATGGTCGACGACGAGGAGCTGCTCGAGCTCGTCGAGCTCGAGGTCCGGGAGCTCTTGAGCTCCTACGATTTCCCGGGCGACGACATCCCCTTCGTCATCGGCTCGGCGCTGCAGGCGCTCGAGGGCGACGCGGATGCCAAGGCCAAGATCATGGAGCTCGCCGAGGCGCTCGACACGTACATCCCCGAGCCCGTGCGCGATCTCGACAAGCCGTTCCTCATGCCGGTCGAGGACGTCTTCTCGATCACCGGCCGCGGCACCGTCGCGACCGGCCGCATCGAGCAGGGCATCGTTCATACGGGCGACACGGTCGAGATCGTCGGCATCACCGACAACTCCTCGACCGTCGTCACCGGCGTCGAGATGTTCCGCAAGATCCTCGACGAGGGTCGCGCGGGCGACAACGTCGGCTGTCTGCTGCGCGGCACCAAGCGCGAGGACATCCAGCGCGGTCAGGTGCTGTGCAAGCCGAAGTCGATCACGCCGCACACGAAGTTCAGGTCCGAGGTCTACGTCCTCAAAAAGGAGGAGGGCGGCCGTCACACGCCGTTCTTCACGGGCTACCGGCCGCAGTTCTACTTCCGCACGACCGACGTCACCGGCGCAGCGCACCTGCCCGAAGGCGTCGAGATGGTGATGCCGGGCGACAACGTCCAGATGGAGATCGAGCTGATTCAGCCGATCGCCATGGACGCGGGCCTGCGCTTCGCCATTCGCGAGGGCGGCCGTACGGTCGGCTCCGGCGTCGTGACCGAGATCATCGAGTAAGGAGCGCGCGGACCCTGAGTAACAAGGGGCGGGCACCGTGATTCACGGACCCGCCCCTTCTCACGCCCACGCAAACACGCAATGGCTACCCCCACAGAGAACAAGATCCGGATCCGCCTGAAGGCCTACGACCACTCGGCCATCGAGACGGCGGCCAAGGAGATCGTCGAGACGGCCACGCGGACCGGTGCGACCGTCTCCGGGCCCGTGCCGTTGCCGACCGAGAAGAACGTCTACTGCGTGATCCGCTCGCCGTTCAAGGACAAGGACTCGCGCGAGCACTTCGAGATCCGCACCCACAAGCGCCTGATCGATATCCACCAGCCGACGCCGAAGACGGTCGACTCGCTTCAGCGACTCGATCACCTTCCCGCCGGCGTGGACATCGAGATCCGCCTGGCCACCTGACCGATGCCCGCGATCCTTGCCAAGAAGCTGGGCATGACCCAGCTGTTTCTCGAAGACGGGACCGTCGAGCGCGTGACCGTGCTCGAGGCCGGACCCTGTCCGGTCACGGGTGTGCGCACGAACGACGCCGACGGCTACGAGGCCGTCCAGCTCGCGTTCGGCGCCTCGAAGGAGAAGCACCTCACGCGCGCCGAGCTCGGCCACCTCAAAAAGGCGGGCGCGCCGCCGCTGCGCCACGTCAAGGAGTTCCGCGACGAGGCCGGCGAGCTGCTCGTCGGCGAGACCGTCACCGTCGCGGCGTTCGAGGTCGGGCAGACGGTCAAGGTCTCCGGCACTTCGAAGGGCAAGGGCTTTCAGGGCACGATCAAGCGCCACAACTACGCCAGCGGGCCGAAGTCCCACGGCTCGCACAACGTCCGCGCCCCCGGTTCGATCGGCGCTTCGGCGACGCCCTCGCGCGTCTTCAAGGGCATCCGCGGGCCGGGCCAGATGGGCAACAAGCGCGTCACGCAGAAGGGCCTGGAGATCGTCCGCCTGGACCCGGATCAGAACCTCATGCTGCTCCGTGGCTCCGTGCCCGGACCGCGCAACGGCTTCGTGGAGGTCCGTACAGATGCCTGACGCACCCGTCCTCGGAGGTGGCTCGAAGAAGAAGAAGGTCACGCTCGACGAGACCGCCTTCGGCGCACCGTTCAACGGCCCGCTCGTGCACGAGTCCGTGCGTGCGGAGCTCAACGCCCGCAGGCGCGGAACGCACGCCACCAAGACGCGTGGCAACGTCCGCGGCGGCGGCGCGAAGCCGTGGCGCCAGAAGGGCACCGGCCGTGCCCGCGCCGGCTCGTCGCGCTCGCCGATCTGGGTCGGCGGCGGCACGATCTTCGGCCCCTCGCCGCGCAACTACACCTTCAAGGTCAACCGCAAGGAGCGCCGCGCGGCGCTGCGCAGCGCGCTGTCGGTGCACGCCGACCGCGGCTCGATCGCGATCTTCGATCCGGCGCCGTTCGACACGCCGTCGACGAAGGACGCTATGGGGCTGCTGACGGACTCCGGCCTGAGTTCGCCGACGCTGATCGTGCTCGTCGACACCCAGGAGAAGGCGGCGTTGTCGTTTCGCAACCTGAAGCGCGTGTCGGTGCTGCCGGTGTCGATGGTCGGCGTCGCCGACCTGATCGGCGCCGCGGCCGTCATCTGCTCGCAGGAGGCGCTCGACTCGCTGACCAGCCGCGCGAAGGGCGAGTCCCCTGAGCCGGCGCTCGTGGAGGCCTCCTGATGGATCCCAGCCAGATCATCATCCGCCCCGTCGTCTCCGAGAAGTCCTATGTGCTCGCGGCCGCCGGCAAGTACACCTTCCGCGTCCATCCGGATGCGCACAAGACCCAGATCCGCCAGGCCGTCGAGGCGCTCTTCGACGTCGGCGTGCTCGGCGTCCACACGATGAGCGTCAAGTCCAAGCCCAAGCGCCGCGGCGCGATCATCGGCCGCACCCGCACGTGGAAGAAGGCCATCGTGCAGGTCCGGCCGGGCGACTCGATTCCGATCTTCCAGGGCCTCGAAGCCCTCGACGGCTAGAGGACCACCCAGTGGCCCATCCTGCAAACCCGCACCCGTTTGGTTCGGCCGCCGATCACCGGCTGGCGGCGTCCTGGACCACCGGTCGGCCAACGTTTCCGATGCGGCCGCCTCTGTGGACCGGCGGTGCCCGTCATGGGCCTGAAGGCCCACTCCCTCACTGCGTCCTTGCCAGCCGGCGCCGGCAACCGCCCAAACGGGCACGGATTTACAGGACGGACCACTAATGGCCATTCGCAAACCCAAGCCCACGAGCCCCGGACGTCGCTTTGCGACGTACGCGGACTTCGCGGAGCTCACGACCGACCGTCCCGAGAAGACGCTCGTCGAGGGCCTGACGAAGTCGGGTGGGCGCAACGCCCGCGGGCGCAAGACGGCCCGCCACCGCGGTGGCGGCGCCAAGCGCCTGTACCGCAAGATCGACTTCAAACGGCGCAAGGACGGCGTGCCCGCGAAGGTCGCGACGATCGAGTACGACCCCAACCGCTCGGCGTACATCGCGCTGCTGCACTACGTCGACGGCGAGAAGGCCTACATCCTCGCGCCGGCGCGGCTGACCGTCGGCACGATGGTCAGCTCGGGTCCAGACGCCGACATCTCGGTCGGCTGCTGCCTGCCGCTGAGCCGCATCCCGATCGGCACGATCATCCACAACGTCGAGCTGCAGCCCGGCCGCGGCGGCCAGCTCGGCCGCTCCGCCGGCACCGGCGTCCAGCTCATGGCGCGCGAGAACGGGAGGGTCACGCTGCGCCTGCCTTCGGGCGAGATGCGGCTGGTCCGCGAGGACTGTCGCGGCACGGTCGGTACCATCGGCAACTCTGATCACCAGAACGTGAAGGTCGGCAAGGCCGGACGCAAGCGTCACATGGGCGTCCGCCCGCAGACCCGCGGAACGGCGATGAACCCGGTCGACCACCCGCACGGTGGTGGCGAGGGCTCGACGACAGCCGGTCGTCATCCGGTCACCCCCTGGGGTGTCCCGACGCTTGGCTATCGCACTCGTAAGAAGAACAAGGCGTCCGATCGCGACATCGTCCGCGGTCGCAAGAGAGGGAAGAAGCGTTGAGCCGTTCAAGCAAGAAGGGACCGTGGGTCGAGGAGCGTTTGATGGCTCGCGTCGAGGCGCTGAACACCTCGAACTCCAAGCAGATGCTGAAGACCTGGTCGCGCGCATCGACGATCTTCCCGGAGATGGTCGGTCACACGATCGCCGTCCACGACGGCCGCAAGCACGTGCCCGTCTTCGTGTCGGAGTCGATGGTCGGCCACAAGCTCGGCGAGTTCGCGCCCACGCGCCTGTATCGCGGTCACGCCGGCTCCGGGAAGGTCCGCTAGTCATGGCCGACGAGAAAAAGCCTGAGGAGGAGGCCGACGCGCCGGCGAAGAAGCCGCGCGCGCGCCGCAAGCCCAAGGCCGAGCCCGCCGCGGCCGCGAAGGCGTCCGAGGAGACGACCACGGCCGCCGCCGACGAGCCGGCTGCGGAGGCCAAGCCCAAGCGCAAGGCGAAGGCAAAGGCGCCGGAAGTCGAAACCGATGCCGAAGCGGACGCCGAAGCCGACGCGGACCCCGCCGTCAAGCCCAAGCCCCGCCGCACCCGTCGCACCCGCTCGCCTGGCGGCTCGCAGGACACAGGCAAGGCCGGGGAGGCGTCATCGAAGGTCAAGACGCCGGCCGCGCCCGCCGCCAAGACCAGGCGCCCGTCGCGCGACTACGGCGACAGCCCGCCGATGGTCCGCGCGCACGCCAAGTACGTCCGCACGTCGGCGCGCAAGGCGCGCCTCGTGTGCGATCACATCCGCGGCAAGTCCGTCGAGGAAGCGCGCGCGATCCTCGCGCACGCCAGCCGCGACGTCGCCCGCGACTGGTCCAAGCTGCTCGAGTCGGCGGTCGCGAACGCCGAGCACAACCACGAACTGATCGGCGACGAGTTGCGCATTGCGGCCGTCAAAGCCGACGAGGGGCCGACGGTGAAGCGCATGCGCCCGCGTGCCATGGGGCGTGCGTCGCAGATCCGCAAACGCACGAGCCACCTCTCGATCACGCTGACGCCAAAGGACGGGGATCGCTAGATGGGACAGAAAGTTCACCCCGAATCCATGCGCGTGGGGTACATCCACGACTGGAAGTCCAACTGGTTCAACGAAAGGCACTTCGCCGACTATCTGGCGGAGGATGTTGCGATTCGGGACCACATCACGGGCAAGCTCGCGCACGCCGGCCTGTCGGACATCACGATCCGCAAGGACGCCAACGAGGTGGAGGTCAACATCCACACCGCGCGTCCGGGCATCGTGATCGGCAAGTCCGGCTCCGAAGTCGACGCGCTGCGCAAGGACCTGCACCGCATCACGCGCAAGCAGATCAAGGTCAACATCCTCGAGATCAAGCGCCCGGAGCTCGACGCCAAGCTCGTCGCGCAGTCGGTCGCCGAGCAGCTGCAAAATCGCGTCGCCTTCCGGCGCGCGATGAAGCGCGCCCTGACGAGCGCCATGCGCTCCGGCGCCAAGGGCTGCAAGATCCAGGTCGGCGGCCGCCTCGGCGGCGCCGAGATGGCCCGCACGGAGAGCTACTCCGACGGTCGCGTGCCGCTGCACACGCTGCGCGCCGACATCGACTACGGCTTCTTCGAGGCCAAGACGACGTTCGGCCGCATCGGCGTGAAGTGCTGGATCAACAAGGGCGAGATCATGCCCGAGGGCTACTCCGGCGCGGACCTCACCGACATGGAAGGACCGTCCAACCAGCAGACCGATCGCGACGGCGGACGTGGCCGCGGGCGCGGCGACGGCGGTCGCGGCGGTGGCGGCGGCGGCCGCGGTGGCAGCGGCGGCGGCGGCGGCGGTGGCGGCGGTCGCGGCGGCGGACCCGGCGGTCGTGGCGGCGGACCCGGAGCAGGCGGCGGACGTGGCGGCAGTGGTGGCGGCGGCGGTGGCGGGACCGCGCGTCCCGGCTTCGGCCCCGGCGCCGGCAGTCCACGCGGAGGTGGGCGGTAGTGCTCTCTCCCAAGCGCGTCAAGCACCGCAAGCAGCACCGCGGCCGCAGGGCCGGGTTGTCGCGCGGGCAGACCTCGATCCAGTTCGGCGAGTACGGCCTGAAGTCGCTGGATGCCGGCTGGCTGACGAACCGCCAGATCGAGGCCGCTCGTATCGCGATGACCCGCAAGATCAAGCGCGGCGGCAAGGTCTGGATCAACGTCTATCCCGACAAGTCCTTCACGAAGAAGCCCGCCGAGACCCGGATGGGCTCCGGTAAGGGTTCGCCCGAGGGCTGGGTGGCCGTCGTCAAGCCGGGCCGCGTGATGTTCGAGCTGGCCGGCGTGTCGGAGCCGCTCGCTCGCGAGGCGATGCGCCTGGCCGGTCACAAGCTGCCTGTCAAGACGAAGTTCGTCATGCGCGAGGACACGCCGTCATGACCGCCGAGGACATGCAGCAGCTTCCCGAGAAGGAGCTCGTCGAGCACGTCGTCACGACGCGCAAGGCGATCTTCGGCCTGCGCTTTCAACACGCGACCGGCGAGCTCGAGAACACCGCCGGTCTGCGGACCGCGAAGCGCGAGCTGGCTCGTGCCCTGACCGTTGCGCGCCAGCGCGCAATCGACATTCCGAACCGGAAGTAGCAATGGCTGACGAGACACCCCAAGACGAGCCAAACGTGACGGAGCGCGAGGGAAGCGAGGCGCACGCCACCGAGACGCCCGCTGGCGAGTCGGCTCCCAAGCTCTCCGGCAAGGAGGAGCGCGCCCGGCGCGATCACCTGGCCGCTTCGCGGCGCCCCTCCCGCACGCCGCAGGAGCGCGACGCCGAGCGCCGCGAGAAGCGCGCGAAGAAGGCCGTCGCCCGCAGCCGCCGCCGCGAGCAGGAGAAGGCCAAGCGCGTTGCCGCGCGCGGCGACTCACCCGCTCGCACCGGCACGCCGCCGGCGTCGCCGAAGAACACCACGCCGCAGGTGCGGACCGGGACCGTCGTGTCGGCGAAGCCGGACAAGACGATCACCGTGCGCATCGACATCGCCCGCCGTCACCGCAAGTACGAGAAGATCGTGCGCTCGACGACGAGGCTGCACGCGCATGACGAGACCAACGACGCCGGCGAGGGCGACATCGTGCGGGTCTCCGAGAGCCGGCCGCTGTCGCGCAACAAGCGCTGGAAGCTCGAGGAAGTCCTGGAGCGCGCAAAGTGATCCAGAACGAGACACGCCTCAAGGTCGCCGACAACACCGGCGCCCGCGAGATCCTCTGCATCCGCGTCAAGGGCGGCTCGCGGCGGCGCTACGCGTTCGTCGGCGATGTCATCACGGCGACGGTCAAGCAGGCCAACCCGCAGGGCACCGTCAAGAAGGGCGAGGTCGTGACGGCCGTCGTGGTGCGTACGAAGAAGTCCTTCAGCCGCGACGACGGTACGTACATCGCCTTTGACGAGAACGCCGCGGTGATCATCGACGCGGCCAACAACCCGCGCGGCACGCGCATCTTCGGCCCCGTCGCCCGGGAGTTGCGCGATCGCAACTTCATGAAGATCGTCTCGCTCGCTCCCGAGGTGCTCTAAGTGCTGACTCACAGGAGGGAGCACTGATGCCCGCACGCATCCGTCGCGGCGACGAGGTCATCGTCATCAGCGGCAAGGACAAGGGCAAGGCCGGCAAGGTGCTGCGCACCGACCGCGCCAAGCAGCGCGTCTACGTCGACGGCCTGAACATCATCAAGCGCCACCAGAAGGCGCGCGCCGGATCGATGGAGCCGGGAGGCGTCATCGAGAAGGAGGGGCCGATCCACGTCTCGAACGTCGCGCTGCGCGACCCCAAGGACAAGAAGCCCACGCGCACCAAGACCGTCGTCGAGCACGGCAAGCGCCTGCGCGCCTCGGCCCGGACCGGAGAGAAACTGTAATGGCCACCACCGCAGCCCCCGCACGGCTGAAGACCCGCTATCTCGAGGAGATCCGCCCGGCGCTGATGGAGCGCTTCGGCTACTCCTCGGTCATGCAGGCGCCGAAGATCGAGAAGATCACGCTCAACATGGGCGTCGGCGACGCCAAGCAGGACTCCAAGATGCTCGAGCAGGCGCAGGGGCAGCTGGCGACGATCGCCGGCCAGAAGCCCAACGTCCGCCGCGCGCGCAAGTCGATCGCGAACTTCAAGCTGCGCGAGGGCATGCCCGTCGGCCTGTCGGTGACGCTGCGCGGCGAGCGCGCCTACGAGTTTCTCGACCGCCTGCTGTCGGTCGCGATCCCGCGCATCCGCGACTTCCGCGGCCTGAAGGCCTCCGCCTTCGACGGGCGCGGCAACTACTCGCTCGGCGTCCGCGAGCAGATCATCTTTCCCGAGATCGACTACGACTCCGTCGACCAGGTTCGCGGTCTCGACGTCACGATCACGACGACGGCTCAGACCGACGTCGAGGCCTTCGAGCTGCTGCTCGCGTTCGGCATGCCGTTCACGAAGGAGGGCCGCCCCGGAGCCAAGGAAGAGGCCGCCAGGGCGCGCAAGGCCGCGGCCGAGGAGCAGGCGCGCCTCGACGAGGCGCACGCCAAGGCCGAGGCCGAGCAGGCCGCCTTGGAGCAGCTCAAGGCCGAGAACCCCGAGGCATACGAAAAGCCTGTCGAGGACCCCGAAGAGCCGGAAAACGAGGAGACCACCTAGTGGTCCCACGGACCTACAGGAGGAACCACTAAGATGGCCAAGACGTCCCAGCGGGTCCGCCAGGCTCGGCCCGCGAAGTTCAAGACCCGGGAGTACAGCCGTTGCCGCCGTTGCGGCCGGGCCCGCTCCGTCTATCGCAAGTTCGGCCTGTGCCGGATCTGCCTGCGCGAGATGGCTCACAACGGCTTCGTCCCAGGCATGACGAAGTCCTCCTGGTAATCCACCGCCTTCTGAACTGAAGACATCCTTTGAGCGCAAGCACAGACCCCATCGCAGACTTCCTCACCCGGATTCGCAACGCGATCCAGGCCGCCCACGAGACGGTCGACATCCCGTCGTCCCGGCTCAAGGTCGAGTGCGCCCGGATTCTCTCCGAGCAGGGCTACATCGACGGCTACTCCACGGAGGCGCCGAACGTCGATCACCCCGGCGAGATCCTCCGCGTGCGCCTGAAGTACACGACCGATCGCCGCTCGGCCATCTCCGGCCTCAAGCGCGTCTCGCGCCCCGGCCGGCGCACCTACGCCGGCTCCACGGAGATCCCCAGGGTGCTCGGCGGCATGGGCACCGCAATCGTCTCCACGTCGCGAGGCGTCATGACCGGTCACGAGGCTCGCAACGCGGGCGTCGGCGGCGAAGTCGTGGCGCACATCTGGTAACGGCCCATGTCTCGTATCGGCAAAAAGCCCATCCCGCTTCCGAGCGGCGTCACCGTCTCGATCGAGCCCGAGCTCGTACAGGTCAACGGCCCGCGCGGCACGCTGTCCGAGCGCGTCTCGCGCGACATCACGGTCGCGCAGGACGGCGACATGATCGTCGTCTCGCGCCCCACCGACCGCGGCCAGCACCGGGCGCTGCACGGCCTGACGCGCTCGCTCGTCGCGAACATGGTCGAGGGCGTCACGACCGGCTTTCAGAAGACGCTCGAGATCCAGGGCGTCGGCTATCGCGCCGCGCTGAAGGGCCGCGACCTCGAGCTCGCGCTGGGCTACTCGCACGCCGTGCCGGTCAAGGCACCGGAGGGCATCGAGTTCGAGGTGCCCCAGCCGACGCGCGTCATCGTCAAGGGCAACTCCAAGCAGATGGTCGGCGAGATCGCTGCGAACATCCGCAAAAAGCGCCCGCCGGAGCCCTACAAGGGCAAAGGCATACGCTACGAAGGCGAGTACGTCGCCCGCAAGGTTGGTAAGCGCGCATGAGCATCTCCACCCGCCCCGCAAAGCGCCTCAAGCGCCGCCGCCGGGTCCGCGCGAAGATCTCGGGCACGGCAGTGCGCCCGCGCATCTCCGTCTTTCGCTCCAACCGCGGCATCTCGGCGCAGCTCGTCGACGACGTCGCGGGCCACACGATCGCAGCCGTCAGCTGGACCGAGGCGCCGCTGCGTGAGAAGCCGAGCATGGAGCAGGCCTCCGAGGCCGGCAAGCTGCTCGCCGAGCGCGCCAAGGCCGCCGGCATCGAGAGCGCCGTCTTTGACCGCGGCGGATACCAGTACCACGGTCGCGTCCAAGCCTTCGCCGAGGGCGTCCGCGAAGGAGGACTCACCGTATGAGCGCACCTGTCGTCGATCGTTCCGTCAACCAGCAGGGGCTGGATCTGCAGGAGCGCGTCGTTGAGATCAACCGCGTCGCCAAGGTCGTCAAGGGCGGCCGTCGCTTCTCCTTCACCGCACTCGTCGTCGTCGGCGACGAGCGCGACGTCGTGGGCGTCGGATACGGCAAGGCCAACGAGGTACCGCTCGCGATCCAGAAGGGCGTCGAGCAGGCCAAGAAGAACCTCTTCCGCGTGCCCAAGCACGGCGCCACGATCACCCATCAGACGATGGGCATCTACGGGGCCGGCCGCGTCTTCATGAAGCCCGCCTCGCCCGGTACCGGCGTCATCGCCGGCGGCGGCGTGCGCGCGGTGCTCGAGCTCGCCGGCATCCACGACATCCTCTCCAAGTCGCTCGGCACGCAGAACCCGATCAACCTCGTCAAGGCGACGGTCGCGGGCCTGCAGGGTCTGCGCCGGCCCGAGGAGGTCGCAGAGCTGCGCGGCCTGTCGATCAACCAGGTGCTCGGATTGCACATGGGCAACGGCGACGCGGACTCGGTGGCGGACGCCGAGACGATCGCCGGCGTGGGCGGCGGCGCCGAGACGACCGCCGGCGACGACGGCACGACCGACACGGTCGCGGAGGTGCACTCGGTGGCTGACGCCGCCGAGGCGATCGCCGGAACCGATGCCGAGTCGGGCGTCGACCCCGAGGTCGCCGAGTCCGCGCCGCCATCCGACGACGCCGCGGATGCGGCGACGCCCGAGGCGGCAGGGGACGCGTCATGAAGGTGACACAGTTCAAATCCAAGAACGGCTCGGACAAGAGCCAGCTCGACACCCTGCGCTCGCTCGGCCTGCGCCGCATCGGCCATACCGTCGAGGTCAATGACACGCCGGCGGCGCGCGGCATGCTGCACAAGGTCCGCCATCTGGTGCGCATCGAGGAGAAGTCATGACACCGCCCGACGACGACAAGACCGAGGCCGCCGACAAGCCGATCGGGCTGAACACGCTGAAGCCGGCCGCGGGCAGCCGCAAGCCGCGCAAGCGCGTCGGCCGCGGTCACGGCTCGGGCATGGGCAAGACGTCCGGTCGCGGCCACAAGGGCGCCGGCTCGCGCGCGGGCAGCAAGGAGCGCCCCGGCTTCGAGGGCGGGCAGATGCCGATCCATATGCGGATGCGCAAGCTGCGCGGCCCGCACATGAAGAAGTCGATGCCCTTTGAGAGGTTCCGCACGCACACCCAGGCGGTCAACCTGCTCGACCTCGAGGCCCGCTTCGAGAAGGACGACGTGGTGACCATCGAGGCGATGCAGGCCAAGGGTCTGGGCACCCGCAAGGGCGTCGCGATCAAGATCCTCGCCAAGGGCGAGATCACCAAGCCGCTGACCGTGCACGCGCACGGCTACAGCGCCTCCGCGCGCGCGGCCATCGAGGCCGCCGGCGGCACGTGTCACATCCACTCCGACTGAACGCTGCCGTGAGCGGCTGCCGGCGCGCCCAGCGGCGTGACCCGGCGGGCCGCAGCGTCATCGTGTACTAAGCTGCGCCGCCGTGCTTTCGACCATCCTCACCGCTTTCACCGTCGGCGAGATTCGCAAGAAGCTCGCCTTCACGGCCATGGTGCTCGCGCTCTACCGGCTCGGCTCGTACCTGCCCGTGCCCGGCATCGACGTCCAGGCCGTCAAGTCGATCCAGGACTCGTTCAGCGGCTCGAGCATCCTCGGCTTCCTGAACCTCTTCAGCGGCGGCGGCCTGTCGCGCTTCGCCATCTTCACGCTCGGGATCATGCCGTACATCACGGCGTCGATCATCCTGCAGTTGCTGACGGTGGTCGTCCCGTCGCTCGAGAAGCTCTCCAAGGAGGGCGAGGTCGGACAGCAGCGCATCACGCAGTACACGCGCTATCTGACCGTCGGCCTCGCGTTCGCACAGGCGATCGGCTACGTCTTCTTGTTCCGCTCGCTGACGGCCAGCGCCGGCCAGCCCGTGATCGTGGACTTCAGCGCCGCGCGGGTCTTCATGATCGTCGTCTCGCTGACCGCGGGCTGCGTGCTGATCATGTGGATGGGCGAGCTGATCACCCAGCGCGGCATCGGCAACGGCATCTCGCTGATGATCTTCGCGTCGATCGTCGCCGGCCTGCCCAACGGCGTGCAGGCCTGGGCGACGAGCTCCGACGCGGTCTTCAAGGTCATGTTCCCGTTCGTCGCGCTGGCGGTGATCGCGGCGATCGTGTTCGTGCAGGAGGGCCAGCGGCGGATCCCGATCCAGTACGCCAAGCGCGTCATCGGACGGCGCATGAGCGGCGGCGGCCAGACCTACCTGCCGCTGCGCGTGAACATGGCCGGCGTCATCCCGGTCATCTTCGCCGCGTCGATCATGGCCTTCCCGCCGACGGTCGGCCAGCTGCTCAACAACGAGATCGGGCGCAGCTTCGCCGCGTTCTTCTCGCCCAACGGCTGGGCCTACATCGTCGGCGAGTCGATCTTCATCATCCTGTTCACGTACTTCTACACGGCGGTGACGTTCAACCCCGTCGACCAGGCCGAGAACCTGAAGAAGTACGGCGGCTTCATCCCGGGGGTGCGGCCCGGCCGGCCGACGGCGGAGTTCCTCGACCGCGTGCTCGCCCGGCTGACGTTCCCGGGCGCGATGTATCTCGCCGCCGTGGCCGCGCTGCCGACGATCCTCTTCAACCAGACGAGCGCCAACTTCTACTTCGGCGGCACGTCGCTGCTGATCGTCGTCGGCGTCGCGCTGGACACGATGAAGCAGCTCGAGGCGCAGCTGATGATGCGCAACTACGAGGGCTTCCTGAAGTGACGGGCGACGCCCCGGACCGCTCGCCGTAGGCATCGGCGGGCGCGCGATGACAGAGCTCAACCTCATCCTCCTGGGGCCGCCCGGCGCGGGCAAGGGGACGCAGGCCGAACGGCTGACCGACGACTTCAATCTGCCGTACATCGCGACAGGCAACATCCTGCGGGCCGCGGTCGCCGGCGAGACCGCCCTGGGCCGGCAGGCCAAGGCCTTCATGGACGCCGGCGAGCTCGTTCCCGACGAGGTCATCACGGGCGTCATCCTCGAGGCCGTCGAGGGCGCGGCCGCGCGCGACGGCTTTCTGCTCGACGGCTTTCCGCGCACGCTCGGACAGGCCGATGCGCTCCGCGAGGGTCTCGAGCGCCTCGACCGGCGTCTGACCGCCGCGATCCTCATCGACGTCCCCGACGACGAGGTCTTGCGACGCATGTCAGGACGTCGGGTGAGCGTCAAGACCGGACGCGTCTACCACGTCGAGCTCGACCCGCCCAAGCACGAGGGCCGCTGCGACGTCGACGGCTCTCGGCTCGTGCAGCGCGACGACGACCGGCCCGAGACCGTCCGCAACCGGCTCGAGGTCTATCACGCCCAGACCGCGCCGCTGATCGCCTACTACGAGGACAAGGGGCTGCTGCGTCGCTTCGACGGCACGCGCTCGCCGACGGAGGTCCACGACCACATCCGCGCGACGATCGCGACGCTGCGCCTCGAAGAACAGCTGTGATCGTCAAAAAGACGCCCGAGGAGATCGACAAGATGGCAGCCGCCGGTGCGATCCTCGTTCGCACGCTGGCGCTCGTCGAGGACAAGATCCGCCCCGGCGTGACGACCGGCGAGCTCGACGCCGCCGCCGAGCGCTTCATCCGCTCGCAGGGTGCGACGCCGGCCTTCAAGGGCTACAGAGGCTTTCCGGCCTCGCTGTGCGTGTCTCCGAACTCCATGGTCGTGCATGGGATCCCGGGCTCCTACTCCCTGCGCAAGGGCGACATCCTGTCGGTCGACTGCGGCGTCGTGCTCGACGGCTGGGTCGCGGACGCCGCACGGACGTTTGCCGTCGGCTCGATCTCGGCGGCGAGTCGCAAGCTGCTGGACACGACCCAGGCGTCGCTGTTCGCGGCCGTCGAGCAGTGCCGGCCGGGCAACCGCCTCGGCGATGTGTCCCACGCCGTGCAGCAGCGCGTCGAGGCCGACGGCCTGTCGGTCGTGCGCTCGCTCGTCGGCCACGGCATCGGCCGCGACATGCACGAGGACCCGCAGATCCCCAACTACGGCGCGCCCGGCAAGGGCGTGCGCCTGGAGGAGGGGATGGTGTTCGCCGTCGAGCCGATGGTGACCGTGGGACGCCACGACGTGCGCCTCGCCGACGACCACTGGGCGATCTATTCCAAGGACGGCTCGCTGGCCGCGCACTTCGAGTTCACGATCGCCGTCACGGCGGACGGGCCGCGGGTGCTCACCCCGTGGCACGAGCCGACCGTCTGAACGCACTTCGCTACACTCGATCGTCGCGCCTGCGGCGGCGATGCTTTGCGTCCTGCCCGCGCCACCTCACGTCTTCCGGAAAGGGCTCATGAAGGTACGACCGTCGGTCAAGCCGATGTGCGAGAAGTGCAAGATCATCCGCCGCCACGGTGCGGTGCTCGTGATCTGCTCCAATCCACGTCATAAGCAGAGGCAGGGGTAAGTCATGGCGCGGATCGCCGGCATCAACATTCCCCTCAACAAGCGCGCCGAGATCGGACTGACGTACATCTACGGCGTCGGTCGCCCGACGGCCAACGAGATCCTGCGCAAGACCGGGATCGAGCCCGATCGCAAGGTCCGCGACCTCACCGAGGACGAGGTCTCCAAGTTGCGCGACGCGATCGACGACATCACCGTCGAAGGTGACCTTCGTCGCGAGCGCTCGCAGAACATCAAGCGCCTGATGGAAATCGGCTGCTACCGCGGAATGCGTCATCGCCGCGGTCTGCCCGTTCGTGGGCAGAACACGAAGACGAACGCCCGCACGCGCAAAGGGCCCAAGCGCATGCAGGTGGCCGGCAAGAAGAAGGCCACCAAGAAATAAAAGGAACCCATTTGCCTGCTCCAAAGCGCCCTCAACGCGGCCGTCGCAAGCCGAAGAAGAACATCCCGATCGGCCAAGCCCACATCAAGACCTCCTTCAACAACACGATCGTGTCGCTGTCCGACAAGGACGGCAACGTGATCGCGTGGGAGTCTGCCGGTGGCGCCGGGTTCAAGGGATCCCGCAAGTCGACGCCGTTCGCGGCGCAGGTCACGGCCGACGCCGCTGCGCGCAAGGGCATCGACCAGGGGCTTCAGAAGGTCGAGGTGTTCGTCAAGGGACCGGGCTCCGGTCGCGAGACCGCGATCCGCTCGCTGCAGGCCGCGGGTCTCGAGGTCACGGGCGTCAAGGACGTCACCCCGCAGGCGCACAACGGCTGCCGGCCGCGCAAGCGGCGGAGGGTCTGATTCATGGCGCGTGACACGGGACCAGCCTGCAAGAAGTGCCGTCGTGAGGGCCAGAAGCTCTTTCTCAAGGGCGAGCGCTGCCTGACGGACAAGTGCGGCGTCGAGCGCCGCGCGTACCCGCCGGGCGATCACGGCCGCGGGCGCCAGAAGCAGTCGGAGTACCGCGTCCAGCTGCGCGAGAAGCAGAAGGCGCGCCGCTACTACGGCGTGCTCGAAAAGCAGTTCCGCATCTACTACGCCAAGGCCTCGCGCATGGAGGGGATCACGGGCGAGAACCTGCTCGGGATCCTCGAGTCGCGGCTGGACAACGTGCTCGTCAGGCTCGGCTTCGCCGCCTCGCGCAGCCAGTCGCGCCAGTTCATCCGCCACGGCCACTGGACCGTCAACGGCCGTCGCGTCGACATCCCCAGCTACCAGGTGCGCGAGGGCGACGTCATCGCCGTCAAGGCCAAGACGCCGGTCGAGCCGCTGATCCGCGACGCCACGGAGCTCACGGCGCAGGTTCCGGCCTGGTTGCAGGCCGATCACGACTCGCTGACGGCGAAGGTCCTGCGCAAGCCCGAGCGCCGCGAGATCGCCGCGCCGGTGCAGGAGCAGCTCATCGTCGAGCTGTATTCCAAGTAACCCACTCTTCCCCCGCCCCCACGCGGCGCGCGCTGTCTGAACGGCACCGCGCGACGGCCCCCAGAGACACACGACGTTAGGACGCTGATGCTCGACTTCCAAGTCCCCCGGATCACCAGTGAGACGGTCGAGGAGAATCGTGGCTCGTTCACGATCGAGCCCCTCGACCGTGGCTTCGGCTACACGTTCGGCAACTCGCTTCGGCGCGTGCTGCTGAGCTCGCTCTCGGGCGCAGCCGTGACGAGCGTGCGCATCGAGGGGGTTGCGCACGAGTTCTCGACGATCAAGGGCGTCACCGAGGACGTCACGGACATCGTCCTGAACCTCAAGGGCATCGTCTGCCGGATGCACTCCGACGCGACCGAGGTCGAGGCCCCGCTCGTCGTCACCGGCCCGGGCGAGATCACGGCGAAGGACATCGACCTGCCCGCCGGCGTCGAGGTGCTCAACCCCGACGTGCACATCGCGACGCTTGAGAAGAAGACCAAGCTCGAGCTGTACCTGACGATCGGCCGCGGCCGCGGCTACCGCCCGTCGGAGGACAACAAGTCCCCCGACCAGCCGATCGGCGTCATCCCGATCGACTCGATCTTCTCGCCGGTGCGGCGTGTCGCCTACGGCGTCGAGCCCGCCCGCGTCGGTCAGCGCACGGACTACGACAAGCTCACGCTCGACATCGAGACCGACAGCTCGATCGACCCGCAGGCCGCGCTGCGCGAGGCGGCGGAGATCCTCATCGCCCAGTTGGCGATCTTCACCGACGCCGACCGCATCGAGGAGCTGCGCGCCGGCCCCGGCGGACAGCTTGAGGGCACCAACGGCGCTTCGGCGACCGGCGCCCCCGGTGCGCCCGGCGGCGCGTCCGCCGGCCCGATGCACGACATCCTCATCGAGGAGCTCGAGCTCGGCGTGCGGTCCTACAACTGCCTCAAGCGTGCCGGCATCCAGACCGTCGGCGACCTCATCTCAAAGTCCGAGGGCGAGCTCAACGCGATCCCGAACTTCGGCAAGAAGTCGATCGACGAGGTCATCGAGACCCTCCACAACCGCGGCCTGGACCTGCGGGACGACTAGGCGCGCCGCGCGCCGCTAGGATCCCGAACCGCTCATGCGCCATCAACAGAAACGCAACAAGCTCAGCCGCAGCTCCTCGCACCGCAAGGCGCTGCTGATGAACCTCTGCAAGGAGATCATCGAGCACGAGCGGATCAAGACGACCGAGGCCAAGGCCAAGGCAGTCAAGCCCGAGCTCGAGCAGCTCATCACGCTCGGCAAGCGCGGCGATCTGCACGCCCGCCGCCAGGCGCTGAGCACGCTCGGCCAGGACAAGTTCGCCGTCCACAAGCTGTTCGCCGAGGTCGCCCCGCGCTATGCGGAGCGTCCCGGCGGCTACACGCGCATCCTGAAGCTCGGTCCGAGGCGCAGCGACTCGACCGAGATGGTCTACATCGAGCTCGTCTAGCTCCTTCCCGCGGGTGTGCGGTTGAGCGCGTGAGATCAGCGAACGGGCGGGTGCTTGGCGGGTTATCGATAGGCGCGCGCCTGCAATTCGTACAGCTCGGCGTATAGCCCGCCAAGCTGCATCAGGGCGTCGTGGGCGCCGGACTCGGAGACGCGGCCGTCGGCCACCACGAGGATGAGATCAGCCATGCGCACGGTGGAGAACCGGTGGCTGATCAAGATGGTGATCGCGCCCGTCTGGAGCGCGGCCTCGCGCGCTGCGCCGTGAAAGCGGTCGAAGAGTCGAGCTCGGTAGTCGGATCGAGGTCCGCGGCATCCGGTCCGCGTCACGCTCGCCGCTGAGCTGCGTCGTCGCCTCCCTCGCCAGCCGCTCGAGCCTGTCCAAGCTGTCCAGCGCGACCAGCGACTCGTTCAGCGAACCGTGAAAAACGGTGAACACCGCGAGGGCGGCCGTCGCCAGGATCGCCTGAGCGACCGCGACGGCTTGGCCGAGGCCGATCTCTCCTGCCGCGGCATCGGTGGCCAAGAGCCCGAATGCAACCGCCTCGACGCCGGCCAGCAGCAGCGCGATGCCAACGATCCGGCCCCAGCCCTCGTGGCGCTTGTGCCATACATCGCGCATGACCGCCAGCCAGCTCGTGCGGTAGCGCCCGACCAACCAGTCGCTCAGCCCGAACACACGCGTCTCCTTGGCCACCGTGTGCGTCAGCGCCAGCGTTCTCAGGTAGAAGCTGCGTCGCAACGCGCCGGTACCGCCGTGCATGACTTGGGCCACCTCGTACCAATGCCATCTCGTGAAACGAAACGCGAGCGCGTGCGCCACCACGAGCAGCGGGACGAGCAGCGGGCGGTAGGCCCCCACGATCAACAGCGACCCTGCGGCCGTCACCCGGGTCTGGACGAAGAAGCCCAGGTGTGCCGCCGCCTCGCCGGGCGTGGTGCCCGTGAGCGCACCCTCGACCTGGATGGCAGCATCCAGCACCGCTGGGTCCTCCACATGCGCGAGCCCGGGCGGTGTCGCAAGCGCCTGCATGACCCGCTGGCTGAGGGACTCGTCCACCCGGCGCCAGAGCATCGCCCCAAGCTCGGTGCCCACGGGATCCAGGAGGTGCTGCACCGCAACGAGGACGCCGATGACACAGAGCGCGACGACCGGCGACTCGCTGGAGTTCAACGCCCCGACGAGCGCACCAGTGGCCAGCATCAGCAACGGCAGAAGCAGGCCCTGCAACGTTGCCAGTGCGACGACCGCGGCGGTCAAGCGCCGATGCACAGCGGCACAGACGCCCAGCACGCGGAACACTTCGCTGAAGAATATCGGCCGGCCGGCTGGTCTCGGACGCGGCACGTCTGCGCACCGAGAGAAGGCCCTCCGCGGAGAGCCTTCAACCAAGTCCGCGAGTTGCGACCTACGGAGCCCCCCGCCGAGCCCAAACGAAGCCGCGGGCGTCATCTGCTCATGGGGCCCGGCAAGCAGCGTCACCTCCCTCGACGTCGTTGAGATGGGAGTCGCAGCAGCAGGACCTCTCGGCCGAACCACCCGATGGTCAGCTCGAAGCTCAGTCGCGGGAGCGGCTGGAAGAACGCTGCCAGCTCGGCGGTGACCGCTGGGGTGATCGCCTCGGGCGGGATGAACGGGTACACGAGCGTGATGTGAGCGGGCGCCGTCAAACGCTGCTCCGGGGGCACGAGCGCATTGGACGCCGCGAGGACACGCTCGGCCTCCGGGACGAGAACAACGAGGTTGCTGACGTCCGCCACGCCGCCATATCGCGCGCCGATCAGGAGCGCCCTCCTCGATTCAGGAGCGCAGCGCCTCACGCCCGGCTTGGGCGTGAAACGGCTCCAGGCGCGTGCGCTGCGCGCGGGCGCGCTCGACCAGCGCGTCGAAGTCGACGTCGGGCAGGCGCTCGCCGAGCCCGGCGTGGTCGCGCAGGTTCGTCCACAGGACGAGCTTGCCGTCGATGCCCATGACGAGAAAGTCGAGCTCCTCGAAGCGGCTCAGCGGCGAGTAGCCCTTGAGCTGCCCGTTGAGCTTCAGGCGCCCGATCCGCTCGCCGGCCATCGCGAGGAGCGGCTTTGCGACGTTGCGCGGGATCCCCAGGCGCCCCATCAGCCCCTCGAAGGTCTCGACGTCCTCGACGATCGCGGCCGCGACCTCCTCGAGCGCCGCGCCGGTGTCGGTGCCGTGGTTCGCGCGGGCCGAGCGGCGCGCGATCTCACGCCACAGGACGCCGAGCGCGAGCTGGTCGTTCATGTAGATCGCCAGCTCGGGCTCGTCTGCCGTTGCAGCGGGCGCGAGCGCCTTCTTTGCGCGGTCCTGGATGCGTGCGGCAGTGGCCATCTGATCCTCCTGAAGTCGGGTGTTCGTGGGCGGCGGCTCAGCGCCGGCAAACGTGGCGCCACAGCGCGGCCGGCCCGAGCAGCAGCGAGCCGCCGAGGCCGAGCGCGAGCGGCAGGCAGCAGCCCGTGACGCGCACCGAGCCGCCGCGGCGAGTGCGCCGCGAGTAGGACGGAAAGGGACCCCAGAAGCCAAAGCCCTCGCGTCGACGTGATCTGCCCCATGCGGCCACCCGTACCCGGTGCGAGGTCATCGCGCACCGAAACCGAGCGCGCGCCCTGCCGGTGCCCGCTCGCGGAGCAGTAGCGTGCGCCGCGATGACCCACGAGGAGGCGCAGCGCCTGGCGCGCGAGAAGGGGGTGTCGCGGCCGCTGTACGCGCTCGCCCGCGTGCTGGTGACGCCGTTCATGCGATTGTGGTTCGGGCTGAGATTCGACGGCGCGCAGCGCATCCCGCACGAGGGCCCGGTGATCATCGCGCCCAACCACAAGAGCTTCTGGGACTCGTTCTTCATCGCGATGGCGACCCGGCGCCACGTGCGCTTCATGGCCAAGACCGAGCTCTTCGCCGGACCCAAGGGACGCCTGCTCGTGCGGCTGGGCGCGTTTCCCGTGCGCCGCGGCACCTCCGACGAGGAGGCGCTCGAGGCGGCGCGCACCGTGCTGCGCGAGGGCGGCGTGCTGGCGCTCTTTCCCGAGGGCACGCGGATCCGCGATCCGGAGACGCTGGGCGAGCCGCGCAGCGGCGCCGGGCGCCTCGCGCTCGAGACCGGCGCGACGCTCGTCCCGGCGGCGATCAGCGGCTCCGAGCGCCTGTTCCTCGGGCCGCTGCCAAAGCCCCGGCGCGTGCGGATCGCGTTCGGCGAGCCGATCGAGGTCGTCGAGGACGAGCCGACGCGTGAAGCCGCGCACGAGCTCGTGGCCGACGAGCTGTGGCCGCAGGTCGAGCGCGAGTTCGGGCGCCTGCGCGCGCACCCGGGCCTGATCGGCGCCGCGCTCGCGGCGCTCGGCGTGGGGGCTGGGGTGGCGGTGCGACGCCACCGCCGGCCGGCCCCGCGCTGGTGGCAGGTCGGCAAGCGGTTGCGGACGCGGCGGCGGGGCCGGCGATGACGAGCCGCATGCTGCTGGAGTACGACGGCGGTGCCTACGCCGGCTGGGCGCGCCAGGCGGGGCAGCGCTCCGTGCAGGCGGAGGTCGAGCGGGCGCTGCGCACGATCCTGCGCGAGCCCGGCCTGTCGCTCGTCGTGGCCGGCCGCACCGACGCCGGCGTGCACGCCTGGGGCCAGGTCTGCTCCTACGAGCACGAGGCGGTCGACCCGCTGCGACTCAACGCGCTGCTGCCCGCCGACATCGCCGTGCTCGACTGCAACCCCGCGCGTGCGGGCTTCGATGCCCGCCGCGACGCCGTCTCGCGCACCTACTGCTACCGGCTGCTGCACCGCCGCGCGCGTTCGGTGTGGTTCGCCGGGCGGGCCTGGTGGCACGGCCGGGACCTCGACCGCGACGTGCTGAAGGCCTGCGCGCAGGGGCTCGCGGGAACCCACGACTTCAGCGCGTTCACGCCGACCGAGAGCTTTCACACGCGCTTTCATCGCACCGTGCGCGACGCGCAGTGGCACGAGGACGGCGATCTGCTCGAGTTCTGGATCACGGCCGACACGTTCATGCGCCACATGAACCGCGTGCTCGTCGGGACGATGCTCGAGGTCGCCACGGGAAAGCGCTCACTCGAGGACTTCCTCGTGCTGCTGGACGGCCGGCCGCGCTCCCATGCGGGCGCGACCGCGCCGCCGCACGGCCTGGCGCTTGCCTCGGTCGCCTACGGCTGAGGACCCGCAGCAGGGACGCGCGAGATCGCGGTGCGGTCAGGCGCAGGCTCTACGATCGACAGCGCCATGAAGGTGCTGCTGACCAACGACGACGGAATCGACGCGGACGGGCTGCAGGAGCTGCGCCGCGCGCTGCTGCGGGTCCCCGACATCGAGCTTGCGGTGATCGCGCCGGACGGCAATCGCTCGGCGATGGCGCGCTCGATCACGACTCGCCGCCCGCTGTGGGTCCACGAGGTCGACTTCGGCGACGGCACTCACGGCTTCTCGACCGACGGCACGCCGGTGGACTGCGTGCGCCTGGCGACGCTCGGGCTGATCGAGGATTTCGAGGCCGAGCTGATCGTCTCGGGCATCAACCACGGCGCGAACCTCGGCGACGACATCACGTACTCGGGCACGGTCGCGGCGGCCCTGGAGGGCGTCCTGCTCGGGCTTCCGGCGATCGCCGTCTCCCAGCAGTCGTCGGCCGGCACGATGGACTTTCGCCCCGGCCACGCGTTCGACTTCGCGCACGCGGCGCGCTTCGTCGCGCGCCTCGTCGAGGAGATCGACGTCGTGCCGCTGCCCAGCGGGACGCTGTTGAACATCAACTGCCCCGCCGGCGAGGCATCCGGCGTCGCGATCGCGCGCCTGGGCAAGCGCATCTACCGCGACGAGCTGAAGCTCATGGACACCGGCGACGGGCGCCGCAGCTACTGGATCTACGGTCCCGACCCGGGCTTTCACGAGGAGGACGGCACGGACTTCGCGGCCGTCGCCGACGGTCACATCGCGATCACGCCGCTGCACTTCGACCTGACCGACACCTCCGGCATGGACGCGCTGGACACCCACGACCTGGCGCGGCTGCTGCTGCCGATCGTCCAGGAGCGAGATTGACTGCAGAGCCGGTCTCCGCCGACGTCCGCGACCGCGCGCAGGAGCTGCGCGCGGAGCTGCACGAGCATGGCCGCCGCTACTACGTGCTCGACGACCCGACGATCGGCGACGGCGAGTACGACGCGCTGCTCGACGAGCTGCGCGCGATCGAGGCGGCCCACCCCGAGCTCGTCACGCCGGACTCCCCGACCCACCGGGTGGGCGGCGAGCCCGTCTCGTCGCTGCCGAAGGTGCGCCACGAGATTCCGATGCTGTCGCTCGCCAACGCGCGTTCAGAGGAGGAGCTACGCGCGTGGGTGACGCGGATGCGCACGCACCTCGCGCGCGAGGGGATCGAGGATCCCGCGTTCGCGTTCGTCGCCGAGCCGAAGATCGACGGCCTGGCGATCTCGCTGCGCTACGAGGACGGCGTGCTCGTGCGCGGGGCGACGCGCGGCAACGGCGAGATCGGCGAGGACGTCACGCACAACCTGCGCACGATCCCGACGATCCCCCTGCGGATCGAGGACGCTCCCGCGGTGCTCGAGGTGCGCGGCGAGATCTACATGTCGCTGAAGGACTTTGCGGGGCTCAACGAGCGCCGCGCGGAGGCGGGGCTGTCGACGTTCATGAACCCGCGCAACGCCGCCGCGGGCACGATCCGCCAGCTCGACCCGCGGCTGGCGCGCGAGCGACCGCTGTCGATGTGGGCCTACGGCATCGGTCGCGTCGACGGGATCGCGTTCGAGGGCCACTGGGAGGCGCTGGAGTGGCTGCGCGCGCACGACTTCCGCGTCAACGCTGACATCCGGCTGCTCGACAGCGAGGACGAGGTCGTGGCGCAGTGCCTCGCATGGCAGGAGCGCCGGGGCGCGCTGGACTTCGAGATCGACGGCGTCGTCGTGAAGGTGTCCAACCTCGAGCTGCAGCGGCGCCTGGGCACGGTCGGCCGCGACCCGCGCTGGGCGATCGCGTGGAAGTTCCCGCCGACGACGAAGGTCACGACGCTGCGGGACGTGATGTGGAACGTCGGCAAGTTCGGCGACCTGCACCCGTTCGCGATGCTCGAGCCGGTGCACGTGGGCGGCGTGACCGTGAAGCTCGCGACGCTGCACAACGAGGAGGACCTCGCGCGCAAGGACGTGCGCGCCGGCGACGAGGTCATCGTGCTGCGCGCGGGCGACGTCATCCCGCAGGTGCTCTCGCCGGCGCCGCATGCCGTCGAGCGAGCGAATCGCTCCGAGCCGCCGCGGCCGCCCGAGCACTGCCGCACGTGCGGGACGAAGACCGTCAAGCCGCCGGACTCGGTGTTCACAAAGTGCCCGAATCGGTTGTGCCCGGAGCGCCAATGGCAGCTTCTCAAGCATTTCGTCTCGCGCGGCGCGATGGACATCGACAACCTCGGCGAGAAGCAGGTGGGTCAGTTACAGCGTGCGGGGCTCGTGACGACTGCCGCCGACTTCTACCGGCTGACCGCGAACGCGCTGATGGAGCTCGAGGGCTACGGCGAGATCTCCGCCAACCGCGTCGTGCAGAACATCGCCGAATCCCGTGAGCGCCCCTTCGGCCGCCTGCTGTTCGCGATCGGCCTCGAGGAGGTCGGCTTCGTGACCGGGCGCAACCTCGCGCAGCGCTTTCGCGCGATCGACGCGCTGCTGGCCGCCGGCGCGGAGGAGATCGAGCAGACGCCGGGCGTCGGGCCGAAGATGGCGGTGCGGATCGCCGAGCAGCTCGCCGACGAGCAGATGCGCGCGCTGATCGCCGACCTGCGCGAGGTCGGGGTGCGGATGGAGCTCGAGGGGCCGCCGCCGGGGGAGGGGCCGCTCGCGGGCAAGACGTTCGTGCTCACCGGCACGCTGCCCGACCTCACGCGCGAGCAGGCGACCGAGCGCATCGAGGCAGCGGGCGGTCGCGTGACCTCCGG
>Ga0136633_1000325_pt1 | contig 36581 bp, 39 predicted proteins | sample AntDrymeUQ832206_2_FD_105494 | JGI IMG/M metagenome (GOLD analysis project Ga0136633, IMG submission 105494) | Polar desert sand microbial communities from Dry Valleys, Antarctica - metaG UQ83 (22.06) | ecosystem: Environmental > Terrestrial > Soil > Desert | place: Antarctica: Dry Valley... | reverse complement strand
GTGCCGTCGCGAGGGCGGCCGCATGGGCGGGCGCTCGACGTACGGGCGCTGCGACTTCGCACTCTCCTGGAGGGTCACCGAGGGGCAGGCGGGCGGCACCGACCTGGACGGCCTCTGCATCGTGTTGGCCGGCGCCTACGACGACGACGAGGCCGGCCAGCCCTGGCGGGTGGCGCTCTACATCGATGAGCGCGCGGACGAGGCACAGCACGCAGCGCTGGCCGACATCTTCCTGGGGCGCGCCGGCGGCGGCACGCTGCACAACTTCGCGAAGGCCATCGGCGAGGTCTACGCGGTGCGCCGGGCCCGGATCGCGCTCGACCACACTCCGGGCCGGCAGGCGATCACTGCGGAGCAGTACGTCGAGGTTCGCGGGCCCGTCCCCGTCGATGCCGAAGGCCCCGTGACCTGCGGCATCTCCGGGCACGATCGGCCGGGCACCGAGTTGGTGAACGACCTGCTGCGCGTATCGGACGGCCCGCTGACCTGGGAGGTCCGGGGGCGGTGCGGCTTCGCGACCGACTTCGCCTACGCGTCGGACGACACCTCGAACACCTAGCGCGGCGGACCCTGTTCCGCGAGGATTGGTGCGCTCGATGGCTCTGATCGTGCCGGCCTCGGAGCCGGGCGAGCCCGGCCAGAAGCGCGCGGGGGCGACAGGCGGACGATCGTCGCGCTCACGAGCACCTGTATTGCGCTGCGCAATGCAGAATGCTATACAAGTTTCATGGCGAAGCAACTCGTGACGCGAGTTCCCGACGATCTGATCAAAGTGATCGATGGCCTGGTCGAGAAGGGGATATTCGATTCCCGATCGGACGCGGTTCGGGCAGGCCTCGTCGCCATCGCGGCGCGCGAACGACGGCGTGCGATCGGGGCTGCGATCGTCGAGGGCTACCGCGCAATTCCTCAGGGCGAGGATGACGTCGGGTGGTCGGATGCTGCGAGTGCAGCCATGATCGCCGAAGAGCCGTGGTGAACCACCCGGAACAGGGGGAGCTCTGGTGGGCCGAGGCCGAGGACAAGCGTCGCCCGGTCCTCGTGGTCACGAGAACCGACGCGATCGGCGTGCTGAACAGGATCATCGTCGCCCCCGTGAGCCGCACCATCCGCGGCATCCCGACGGAGATCAGGCTCGGCGCCGACGATGGGGTCGAAGTCGAGTGTGTCGCCTCGTTCGACAACCTCCAGCCGATCAATCGCGTCCTGCTGACGAAGCGCGTCGGGATGCTTGCCGGCGGTCGCAGACGCGAGATCTGCCTGGCGCTCGATGCACTTGCCGATTGTCAGGCATCAGGGGTTCGATAGTTGTCCCATCAACTCCATCGGTACCTTGAAAAGCCGCTCGGTTGAGCGGCTTTTCTTCTTCTGGGCCGCTGTCGCCTTCATGGGAAGCAGCGCCGCCGCGTGATCTGCAGCATTGATTCCGCCGGGCAACGCGGCGAACTTCGGTCCGGCGAGGCGCTGATTTGAGGACGCGGTAGCCGCGCCCGATCAGACGATCCCCGGGCCTGCTCAGACGATGTACACCGGCGTGCCGTTCGGCATCAGCTCGCCAAGTCGTCGCAACGCTGCCGCCCGCAGGCGGATGCAGCCGTGTGACGGCCGCCCGGGGATGAGCTCGGGCTGATCGGTCCCGTGAATGCCGACGACGCCCCCGCCCGGCCAGTCGCTGAGCACGGCGTACGCGCTCGTCCCGAAGGCCAGTGCGCCGTAGATCGTTCCCGGTTCCGGGCGCAGGCGCTCGCGCACGTAGAACCGCCCGGACGGAGTCGGACTCGACCGCTTGCCCACGCCGACGGGCGCGCTCCAGATCCGCCGACCGTCCCGGTAGAGCGTCGCGCGCAGCCTCGTCCGGTCGATCCGCAGCGAAGTCGTGACGAGGTGGAACTTCCCCAGCGCCTCTCGCGGGACCCAGCCTGTGGTCCCGTTCGGCCGCATGGGCAGGCGGATCTCCGTCCATTCGCGGCCGTCGGCGTCGGTGTAGGAGCGGAGCGCGAGGTAGATCTCGCGCAGGCCATCCTCGGTGTCGTGGTGCAGGCGCGTGAACACGTGCGCTTCTCGGAACGGGCGCGTGCGGACCTTCCAGAGCTTCTCGGGATGCGCCCAGCGCGTGACCGTCGCCTCATCGGAGAGAGGCACGGTGTCACCCGGCCTCAAACCGTCGTGGCTCGCCACCGCAGGCGGAGCACCGATCCCGAGCGCAAGGGCGAGGACGACGAGCGCTGCTCGAGGTGAGCCCATGGATCGAGCGTAGCGACGGTTGGCAGAAAGCCCCTGGGGGTACACGTGACTAATTGAGCGTTTGGAGTGTCTTTTGAGCCTTGTGAAAACGACCATTGGATTCATCTGCGCGTCCGTAGCTTTGCTGGCCCTGGCTCCGGCTGCGCTCGCCGCACCCCGCCCCGGCGGGGCGGACTTCTCCTGTCGTGCCAGCGTGTTCCGCGTCGCCCTCAAGGTCCCGGTCGCCCAGACGCTCGAGCCGTTCATCGCCAACGCGCCCGACGCCCCGTGCGTGCCGGACAGGGCCGGACTGTTCAACCCCACGCCCGTGGGCCCGGTGACCGTCGACATCGCCTCGGCCGAGACGACGCAGACCCCCGCGAACCTCGCCACCGCCCCTGCCGCCAACGGCGACAACGCCACCGCCCGCGCCTCGGTCACCAACCCGGTCATCGCCCTCCCCGGCGCCGCCATCAGCGCCGCCGTCCTCAACGCCAACGCGGCCTACACGTGCCAGGGGGGCCAATCCGTGCCGACCGCCTCGACCACGGTCACCGGCCTGATCGTCAACGGCACCGCCGTCAGCGTCCCGCCCGGCAACGCGCCCCTGACCATCCCGCTCGGCCCGGCGGGCAGCCTGACGCTCAACCAGATCGTCCAGGAGCCGAACCGCGTCACGGCCCGCGCGCTCGTCCTGACGACGCCGGTGACGGATGTGGTCATCGCTGAGGCGATCGTCGACATCCTCGGCAACCCGTGCGCCCTGGCTGCCGCCAAGCCGCAGTGCTCGGACGGCATCGACAACGACGGGGACGGCCTTGCAGATGCGCTGGACCCGGGGTGCCTCAGCGGCCCCGGCGGCGCGTACGACCCCAACGACAACAGTGAGATCAACTTTCCGTGCTCGGACCGGGCCGACAATGACGGCGACGGTTTGATCGACGCCCAGGACCCCGGCTGTCTCAGCGGCCCCGGCGGAACCTACAACCCCATGGACCCCGACGAGCGCAACACGGAGTGCTCGGACCGCCGCGACAACGACGGCGACGGTAAGATCGACTTCCCGGCCGACAAGGGCTGCACGTCGGCCGCCGACAACTCCGAGCGCACCGCCTCGGGAACGTCGCGGCTCGGCTCGAACCCGGGCGCGATCGCCCGCCTCGGCCTGCGCGGGCCGTGCGTGCGCGGGTCCTTCGCGGCGACGGTGACCGGCCGCAGCATCGACCGCGTCGTCTTCTCACTCGACGGTCGGCGGCTGAGCACCGTCGGATCCTCTCCGTTCACGACCCGTATCTCGACGGCGAAGTCCGGGACCCACCGCGTGACCGCGCGGGTGACGTTCCTGTCGGATTCAAGGACGGCTGCGCGGACGCTGGGCTTTGGCTTCAAGCGCTGCGCTGCACCGGTGAGGTTCACGGGGTAGACCCGACTCGACCGGCCGGTCAAACAGGACGTTCGAGCCGGCGCAGTTGCTGTGCGATGGCGTCGAGGTGGTCGTCCCAGGTCCCGCAGCAGCCGCCCCAGACATCGATGTGCGCAAGCCGGCGAGCGATCGTGGCCATCTGCGTGCCGAGCAACTCGGGGTCGCCGGCCTCGAGGTGCCCGATCTGACACAGCGCCTGCTTCTCGGCCATCGAGGCGTTCGGGCGCAGGCTCCGGATCCGCTCGAGCCACTGCCCCTCGGCGACCAATGTCGGCGCGAACTCGACGGGGTGCGAGCAATTGATGCCGAAGAAGTCCGGCCGCGCATCGCCGGTCTGCGCGTCCACCGTTTCCACCGCTTCCTTCAAAGAGGGGCCAGTGGTCAACCGCCCGGCCGAATCGACCATGAACGAGAGCGAGAGCGGCAGTCCAGCTCGTGCGACGGCCCTTGCGACGCCGACTCCCTCGGGGATGTTGTTGAACGTCATCGCGCTCACGAGGTCGACGCCGGCGAGCCGCAGCGTCTCGATCTGGACGGCGTGGTATTCCTCGGCCTCATCGGCGGTGATCGTCTGGTTGCGGCCATAGGCGTCCCCGCGCGGACCGACCATGCCGACGATGAGGATCTGCGGGATCTGCGCTTGGAACGGCCGCGCGATGCCGCGCAGGAACTCGATCGACCGCAGCTGATACTCGGCGAGCCCATCGCGCGAGATCCCGAGCTTCGACGCCCAATCCGGGCTGGCTCGGTAGTCGAGGCCGGCCATCAACGCGACGAACCCATGCGCCGCTGCGACCTCCAGGTAGCGCGTGTACATGTCGGTGAGGTCAGCGACGGCTCGGGGGTCATTGAGCAGCGGATACATCGCGAACTCGGGCAACTCGTGCCCGTGCCGGTACATGAGCTCGGTCTCCTGACCGCCCTCGGTCAGGTAGAGCACGCCTGGTTGCGGTTCCGGGAAGCCGGCCATGGATCTGGACGACGGGAGATCTGCTCACGCGCCGAAGAGCAGACCGTACCCGCCTCGGCCGACGCGACGCAACAGCTTCCGCTCACCGAACTGCGATGGACCGATGACTTCGCACGCCGCCCACCTCGTAGCCGTCAGCCGGATGGCGGCCGGTCGGGTGACGTTCCCCGGTCGGCCGCCGCCACGACGAAGGCCCGCGCCTCGAGCAGGTAGTCGAGGCACGAATCCGCGTCGAGCCCCGCCAGCCCGACCCACTCCCGCATTGGCCGTCCGGGCTGAGGTGAGCACGTCCGGCCCGTGCCGCTCTCGATGAGCTCGTTCACGCGTGACGCCGGAAGCTTCACCACGACATCGGCGGGGGTGGCGAAGGCGTAGAACTTCCCGCTCGTCTTGAGGCCCCGCGATTGCAGCATGCGGCCATCCTCGTCGCCGGGATGCAGCGTCAGAACCCGGCGAGCGACCGCGGAGAAGACCTGCTCGGCGGTGGGGCTCGATCCTGACGGCACGCGCGGATCGTAGAACCGGCGGACGTGCGGGTCGAGCACGCCTTCGGCGCGTGGCTGTCCGGCCTGTGCATCGAGTCAACCGCACCGGCGGCTGAGGACGGCGGCCGAGGGGTAGCCTCGGCGCGTGAAGCCGACCATCCTCGCCCGAACCCTCGTCGCCGGAATCGCGGCCCTGGCGCTTGCCGGCGCGGGCAGCGCGCAGGCGAAGTCGCCCGCCGTCTGCGGCGCCGACGACCGCCCCGAGACCGGTCTTCAGGGCCAACTCCCGCAGGCCGACCGAGCCAGCGGCCGCGCCGCCGACGGCTACACGTGCAACCTGCGCGAGGTGGGGTTCTTCCCGAGCACCTCGTTCGCGAACTTCGACACCTACAAGAACTGTGCGTACTACAGCGACACGATCGGGCTCTACAGCGCCGAGGGCGGGACGATCGTGCTCGATGTCTCTGACCCGCGCAAGCCGGTCCAGACCGACTATCTGACGGCGAAGGCCACTCGCAATGCGGGGGAGTCGCTGCGCGTGAACCTCAAACGTGGCCTGCTGGTCGCCGATCGCTACACCGTTCGCGACTTCGGGCAGGTGGCCGACCCCGACTCCCGGCGCTCCCTGGCGGTCTACGACGTGAAGGGCGATTGCCGAAAGCCCAAGCTGCTGGCCGACGTGATCATGCCCACCGCGGTCGGCCACGAAGGCTGCTTCCAGCCCGACGGGATGGTTTATTACATGGCCTCCACGTCGACGATCACGCCGATCGACCTCACGGACCCGACGAAGCCGAAGCAGCTCTCCGAGCCCTGGGACCGCGGCATCCACGGCTGCACGACCAGCGACGACGGCAAGCGCGGATATTTCGGCGACATCGGCGCCGGCCGCCTGCTGATCGCCGACACCTCCGAGGTCCAGGCGCGCAAGCCCGGCGCGCAGATGAAGGACATCGGTGAGCTGCCGACCCCGGGCAACGCGGGCCAGCAGGCGACGATCCCGATCACCTACGGCGGCAAGCCCTACCTGATCGACTGGTCCGAGTACGTCGAACTCGGCCACCAGTGCGTCCCCGGTGACGGCAGCGAGACGAACTTCGGGTACCCGATCATCGTCGACATCGCCGACGAGACCAAGCCGAAGCTGGTCTCCAGGATGCAGACCGAAGTGATGCTGCCCGAGAACTGCGGCGCCGTCCTGGCCGACAGCGCGTTCGTGACGCCGACAGGCCTCGAGAAGGGGGACGTCTTCCCGCTGATCGGCTCGCGTGTCTTCCTCTACGACTCGCACTACTGCACGACGGACCGCTTGCACGACCCGACGATCGTCGCGTGCTCGAGCTTCGGGTCCGGCGTGCGGGTCTACGACATCCGCGACCCGAAGGCCCCACGCGAGATCGCCTACTACAACCCTGGATCGGTCAAGAGCCCGGACGGCACCGCGTTCATCGCCAACGCCGCCGTCGCCCGGCCGGTCATCCGCACCGACCTCGGCCAGATCTGGTTCCCGGACATCTCGAAGGGCTTCCACGTGACCCAGTTCCGCGACGGCGTCTGGCCGTTCAAGGGGACCGATCCCTGCCCGAAGGTCGACTACCACCTCGAGCAGTACGACCTCGGGTACACCGACTGCCGGCGCACGCGCAAGAAGACGGTCCGGCTGCCGAGCACCAGGACCTGCCGCAGCCGCCGCGATTTCACGATCCGGCTACGTCCTCCGGCGCAGGGCCGGATCAAGACCGTCACGGTCTTCATCGACGGCAAGCGCAAGCACGTCCTGCGCGGCTCGCGGATCAAGGCGCGGATCGATCTCCGGGGCCTCCCGCGCCGGCGCTACACGGTCCGCGTGGTCATGACCACGACGCTCGGCCCGGCGATCACGGAACAACGCCGCTACCGGACCTGCGTCCCCCGTGCGCGCAAGTCACGCGCGGCGGCATCGCAACTCACCGGTTCCACGGCCCGGTCAGCGGCGTCCGGCACCCCGTACGTCTGCCGGATCGTGGACGCCTAGGTCGGGGTCGAGGACCACTAGATCCAGTCCGCGAAGGCCGCCGTCTGCGCGGACAGCATCAGCACGTCGATCCCCTGGATGAGGACGCGATAGCCACGGCCGATCAGGTCGCGCGAGGTTTCGGGAGTCAGCGCGGCACCGCCGAGCGGGACGCCGTGGCGGGCGGCGCTCTCCTCGAGGATGCGGACCGCCTCCAGGAACTCCGGTGCGTCGAAGCGACCGTGGACGCCGAGGGCGGTCGAAAGATCGAAGGGGGCGACGATCGCGAGGTCGATCCCCGGCACGGCCAGGATCGCGTCGGTGTGCTCGACGGCCTCGACGGTCTCGAGCAGCACGACGCAGACGGCGTGCGATCCCATCGCGGCGAGGTGATCGGGCAGCGCGGTCCCGTGGTGGGCGTGGGCGACGAACGGGCCCCAGCCGCGCGTCCCCTCGGGCGGGTAGGTGACGGCGGCGACGCAGCGCCGCGCGTCTCCGGCTGTGCGCACGAGTGGGAAGACGATCCCGTCGGCGCCCGAGTCGAGCGCGAACTTGGCTTCGGACTCGTCGATGCGCGGAACGCGCACGAGCGCCGCGCAGTCGGTGCCGGCGGTCGCGGCGATCATCGCGTGGGCGCTCTCGCGGCCGATCGGGCCGTGCTCGCGGTCGATGATCACGAAGTCGGCGCCGGCGGCGGCCGTCGCCTGCGCCGCGACCGCCGACGGGATGACGTGGAGGACGCCGCGCAGCAGAGCGTCCGATTGCAGACGCTCTTTGAACAACATGGCTCGAGCCTGCCACATTTGACGCAATTCGAGCCTTCCCACCTCGTTGTAATGAGGGTTGGAGCCGCTGGTCCACCCAAGGAGCTTTCTGTGCGTCGTCAATTGATCATCCTGCTGGCCCTTGCGGGCGTCATCGCGACGTCGGTCGTGGCGTTCGCAGCGCCGGCGCGCAACGCGACCCTGAACGGCGCAGCGACGACCTACGACTGGAAGGGCCTGAAGCAGTCGACCACCAATCTCGCCTATCAGCACGAGGTCGAGGGCCAGCTGGTCGCCGGGCCGTGCCAGCCGGCGGCGAGCTGCGACGACACGCTGCTCAAGCTCGAGATCCCCGCGGGTACCGAAGGGCACGAGCTGGTCATCGACATCGGCGCCACCGCGGGCCCGACCCAGGACGTCGACCTCTACGTCTACGAGAGCGACGACAAGGGGGTGCCGAAGGCGGTCGCCGGCAACTCGGGGAAGGGCGCACCGGAGGCCGAGCAGGTGAAGGTCAAAGCGCCCAAGAACGGGTTCTACGTGGTCCGCGCGGTCTATTTCGCGATGCAGGACGGCGATTACACCGGGAAGGCCACGCTGAACGGCGTCGCCGCCCCCGCAGCCACCCAGACGGCGACGCCGGTGGGCTCGGCGACCGCGACGCCGACCGCCAGCGCGACGGCGACCGCGACCGCGACCGCGACCGCGACCCCGGCACCGACGGTGACCCCGGCGCCCCGGCCGACCACGTCGTCTCCGACGAGTCCCATCCAGGGCCAGCTGCGGTCAACCGTGAAGGCCGGCAAGGCCAAGCTGCGTGTGGCCGTGAAACGCGGCCTAGCGCTCACCGTTGGCTGCTCGGTGCAATGCCGTGGAACGCTGGCCCTGACGGTCGACGCGAGGACGGCGAAGAAGCTCAAGCTCGGCCGCAAGGTGACCACGGTCGGCAAGGGCACCTTTTCCATTCCGTCCCAGGGAAGCCGGAAGGTGACGGTGAAGTTCTCGAAGAAGGCCCGCAAGCGGCTGGCCAAGGCCAAGGCAGTGGTCCTCAGAATCGCCGCAGTCGCGGAGACCCCGAAGCGCGATCAGCGCTTCACCGCGCGCACCAAGATCAAGCTCAAGCGCTGAGGACCGGCCGGCCGGGAGCCCGCGCTCCCGGCCGGCCAGTATCGCACCGCACCGCACTAGCGTCAGCGCGCATGACGGGATCCGCCATCACGCTGCGTGGCGTCGTCAAGCGCTTCGGCGCGCTGACGGCGGTCGACGGGCTCGACCTCGACGTCCCGTTCGGCTCCTGCGTCGGTCTGCTCGGCCCCAACGGCGCGGGCAAGTCGACGACGATGAAGGCCCTGACCGCGCAGGTCATCCTCGACGAGGGTGAGATCGAGGTCCTCGGGCACCGTCTGCCCGGTGATTCCAAGCAGGCGCGCGCGCAGATGGGCGTCGTCCCTCAGCTCGACAACCTCGACACGTCGCTGACCGTCGACCAGAACCTGCTCGTGTTCTCGCACCTCTACCGGGTCCCGAAGGCCGACCGCAAGGGGGCCATCGAGCGCGCGCTCGGTCTGGCCAACCTGACCGAGCGCCGCGCATCGAAGGTCGATCAGCTCAGCGGTGGGATGCGCCGGCGGTTGCTGATCGCCCGGGCGCTTCTGCACGAGCCGCGGCTGATCCTGCTCGACGAGCCCACGGTCGGCCTCGATCCGCAGGTCCGCCAGGAGCTGTGGGCGCTGATCGACAAGCTGCGCTCGGACGGCGTCTCGATCCTGATGAGCACGCACTACATCGAGGAAGCCGAGCGGCTGTGCGACGAGGTGACGATCATGTCCCACGGCAAGGCCGTCGCCGTCGGCGCGCCGCGCGCGCTGATCGCCGAGCACGCCGGGCCTGAGGCGCTCGAGGTCTACGGATCCCCGACGCGCCTCGGCGAGGTCGAGGCGTTGGCCGCCGAGCGCGGCTGGCGCACGCGCCGGACCGGCACGTCGGTCGCCGTACTGCATTCCAACCAAGTAGGAAGTCGCGAAGACGGTGGAGTGAGCGACCTCGGCGATGCGGCAGGGCTCGAGGGCGAGCGGCGGATCACGAACCTCGAAGACGTCTTCGTGCTGCTGACCGGAGAGGAGATCTCCTGATGGGCGTCGCCACCGCGACCCAACGCCGGCTCGGCCGGCTCGAAGGCGCCGCGCTGCGGGGCGTGATGGTCCGCGAGCTCGTCAACTACTCCTCGTTCTGGCGCTCGTCGACGTTTTCCTCGACGGTCGACCCGACGATCTACCTGCTCGCCTTCGGCTTCGGGTTCGGCTCCCTGGTCAGCCAGGTCGCGGGATATGACTACATCGACTTCGTCGGGACCGGAATCGTCGCCACGACGGTGCTGTTCTCCGGCGCGTTCCCGGCGATGTACTCGACGTTCGTCAAGTACGAGTTCCAGCACACCTACGACGCGATCCTCGCGGCGCCCGTCGACACCGAAGAGCTGGTCACGGCCGAGGCGCTGTGGATCGCCGCGCGTACCGGGATCTACGGCTGCGTGCCCATGCTCGTCGCGACGCTGTTCGGACTGGACCCGAGTTGGGGAATGCTGCTGGTGCCGTTCATCGCCGCGCTGGCGGGGTTCGGCTGGGCCGGCTTCGGGATCTTCATCGCGGCCAAGGCGAAGTCGATCGAGTCCTTCTCCTACTGGCAGAGCGGCCTGCTGACGCCGATGTTCCTCGTCGCCGGCACGTTCTTCCCGCTCGATCAGCTTCCGACGTGGGCTCAGATCCTCGGCAACGTGAACCCCCTCTTCCACTGCGTCGAGCTCGTCCGCCACGCCGTCTTCGGCCTCGAGGGCTGGGGAGACATCGGGCACCTGGCGTTCCTGATCGCCTTCGGCCTGATCTCCTGGCGGCTGGCCATCCGCTACATGGAACGGAGGCTGATCAAGTGAGTGACGTCCGCCTGATCCGTCACTACGCGCTGTTCTACGAGTACGTCACGGAGAACCTGATCGAGCTGCGTGCGCCGCACCGGCCGTTGCACCTCGCGCTGATCGCCGAATGGACCGCTGACGGGCGCGTGCTGCACGGCGGCGCGCTGGGTGATCCGCCGCACGGCGCGCTGATCGTCTTCGCGGTCGACGATCCGGCCGAGGTCGAGGCCTTCGCCGGGCAGGACCCCTACGTCGCCGCCGGGATCGTGACCAGCTGGCGGGTCGAGCCCTGGAACGTCGTCGCTCGAAACTGAGGTGAGACGGCGCAACCGCGCGCTGATGTAGCCGTCAGCGACGCCGGCGGGCTGGACTCCAGGCCCGGCCCGCGGATAGCCTGCCCCCATGCCTCCGCCGGTCCTCGAAGATCTCCCGCACGTCCGCCGCAACGCCACCGGTGACCCCGTGGGCGCTCTGGTCCTCCTGCATGGTCCCGGAGCCGGCGAGCAGGACGTCGCGGCGCTCATCGACATTCTCGACCCCGGCAAGCGCCTGGCGGCCGCCTGCCCGCGCGGTGCGATCCAGATCCCCAACACGGGCGGCTCGCAGTGGTACGTCGACCGCGAACCCGGCTATCCGAACGCGCCCACGTTCGAAGGCTCCTACACGGTGCTCGATCAGTGGCTTGGTCTGCTCGCCGAAGCCACCGGGGTGCCGCCCGAGCGCACGATCATCGGCGGCTTCTCACAGGGCGCGACGATGGCCTGGGCGCTGGCGTTGGCCGCGGGCCGCCCCCGCTGCGGCGGCGTGATCGCCCTCAGTGGGTTCATTCCGCGCGTCGCGGACCTCGAACTCGACATGACGAAGCTCGCCGGGCTGCCGGTCGCCATCTGCCACGGTGAGCACGACGACCGCATCCCGGTCGGGCACGGTCGCGGCGCCCGCGACCGCGCTCAGGAGGCCGGGGCCGACGTGTCCTACCGGGAGACCGACGTCGCCCACAACGTCGACCTGCGCGTGGTTCCCGACCTCGTCGCCTGGGTCGGGCAGCGCTTCACCACCTGACCTGGGCCGACACATCGGCAATGCCGCGATATCCCGGCCCGGTTGGGGACGTCTACGGGATCTCGCGGACCATCACGAGGCTCGTCGCGCCGGGTGTCCCGGTCCGGCGTCCGGCGGTCAAGACGACCGAGCAGCCCGACGGCAGGTCGGCGAAGTCGCGAGCGGCCACGAGCGCCGACTCCACGAGCTCGTCGACGGAGTCGGCGAGCTCGATCGCGGTCGGGTAGACGCCCCATTCGAGATTGAGCTGGCACGCGACCTGCTCGTCGTGGGTCAGCGCGATGATCGGGCGCCGGGACCGGTACTTCGCGCAGGCGCGGACGCCGCCGCCGCTGGAGGTCGGGATGACGAGCGCCGCCGCATCGAGGACGTCGGCGAGCTTGACCGCCGCATGGATGACGGCGGCCGCGGACGTCTCCGCGAGGTCGCCCTTGGCCGCGCCGTGGATGACCGGGGATTCCTCGGCCGCCGTCGCCACCTCGTTCATCGCCCGGACGGCCTCGACCGGGTAGGCGCCGACGCTCGTCTCACCGGACAGCATCACCGCCGAAGTCCCGTCGATCACGGCGTTCGCGACGTCGGCGACCTCGGCGCGCGTCGGCTCGGGCGCGCTGATCATGGACTCGAACATCTGCGTCGCCGTGATCACGACCTTGCCCTGCTGGGTCGCGCGGGCGATGGTGTCCTTCTGCATCAGGGGGACGCGCGCCACGCCGGCCTCGACGCCGTAGTCGCCACGCGCGACCATGACCCCATCGGCGACCGCGAGGATCTCGTCGAGGTGCTCGTAGGCCTCGACCTTCTCGATCTTCGCGATCGTGCGGGCTTTCGATCCGAGGCGATCGAGGTGCTCGCGCAGCATCTCCACGTCGGCGGCGCCGCGCACGAACGACAGCGCGACGAAGTCGGCTCCGAGCTCGGCGGCGACGGCGACGTCCTCCACGTCCTTCTCGGTCATGGCCGGCAGGTGCGGGCGCGCGTAGGTCACGTTGACGCCCTTGCGGGCGGAGACCGGGCCCGGAGTGAGGGCACGGGCGTGGACCTCGCCGTCATAGATCCGGTCGACCACGAAGCGCGGGACGCCGTCGCCGATCACGAGCTCCGAGCGCTCGGTGGCGAGCTCGGCGAACTCGGGGAACTCGACGATCAGCCGCCGCTCGTCCGGGTCGAGCGTTGCGCCGGGCTCGCCTCCGGCGAAGGTGACCTCATCACCGGCGGCGAAGGTCCGCGTGACCGTAGCCGCCGACAGCCGCAGTTTCGGGCCCTGGAGGTCGCAGAGCACGCCGAGCGGGCGCCCGGCGCGCTCGGCGGCGGCGCGCGACTCGGCGTAGCGGCGGCGGAGGTCCTCGTGGGTCCCGTGCGAGCAGTTCAGGCGGACGCAGTCGACGCCCGCCGCCAGCAGGCGGTCGAGCGTCCCCTCGGTGTCGGTGGCGGGTCCGAGCGTGGCGACGATCTTCGTGCGGCATTCGAGCATGAGGCGAACTCTTCCAGAACGGGCCCCGGGGTAGCATCGAATCAGATGAACGACCGTGGACCTCTGATTCCCGAAGACGAAGAGGCGCGCCTGCAGGCGGTGCGACGCTACGACATCCTCGACACGCCGCCCGACGGCGCCTTCGACCGGGTGACCGCCATGGCCGCACGCCACTTCGGCGTCCCGATCTCGATCGTCTCGATCGTGGATTCCGACCGCATCTGGTTCAAGTCCCATCACGGCGCCGAGGTCGAGGAGACCGGGCGCGACCCCGGGCTGTGCGCGTCGGCGATCCTGCACGACGGTCCGTGGGTCGTCGAGGACGCAACGATCGACCCGCGGGCGCTCGCCAACCCGCTGGTCGCCGGGGACTTCGGCCTGCGCTTCTACGCCGGCGTCCCGCTGACCACGGGCGACGGGCACAACCTGGGCACGCTCTGCCTGCTCGACACCGAGCCACGCGTGCTCACCGACGACGAGGCGGCGACGCTCACCGACATGGCCGCGATCGTCATGGACGAGCTCGAGCTGCGCCTGAGCGCCCGCACGGCGATCGAGCGCGAGCAGGTCATGCGCCGGCAGTCCGAGCAGGTCACGCGCATCCTCCAGGAGAGCCTGCTCCCGGCCTCGCTTCCGGAGATCCCGGGCCTCGACGTGGCCGCGCTCTACCGCCCGGCGGACGCGAGCGAAGTGGGCGGGGACTTCTACGACGTCTTCGAAACCGGCGACGGGTGGGCGCTGGTGATCGGCGACGTCAGCGGCAAGGGCCCCTCGGCCGCGGCGGTGACGGCGCTCGCGCGACACACGATCCGCACGGCCTCGCTGTCGCTGACCGATCCGGCCGAGGTGCTCGCGATGCTCAACCGCGCGATGTTCCTCGGCCGCAACGAGGACGAGTTCGAGCACTTCTGCACGGTCCATCTCACGTTGCTCACGGCCCGCGCCGAGGGCGGCTTCATGCTCTGCAGCGCCGCCGCCGGACACCCGCCGGCGCTGCTGCGTCGCCTCGACGAGCCGACGGGCGCGATCACGACCCAGGGCCCCCCGGTGGGGTGGCACGATCAACCGGAGTTCACGACGACCGGGACCGTGCTCCTGCCGGGGGATGTCCTGCTGCTCTACACCGACGGGTTCAGCGAGGCCCGCCGCGGAAAAGAGCTGCTCGGGGAGGAGGGCCTACGGCGCGTGCTCGACGAGGACGCGACCGAGACCGCCGACGGCCTCTCGCATCGCCTGCTGGATCTGCTTGCGGAACCCGGGCTGCTGGTGCGCGACGATGCCGCTGCGGTCCTGGTGCGCGCGGTATGACCCCTGAGGTCGAGCCGTTCGCCGTCGAGGCGACGCAGCCCAATCCGTCGACGACCGTCCTGGCTCTGCGGGGTGAGCTGGACCTCTTCACCGCCGATCAGGTGACCGCCGCCTTGCCACCGGTTCCGGCCGGCGGGCGCCTGGTCGTCGACCTGCGCCGTCTGTCGTTCATGGATTCAACCGGGATCCGCGTGCTGATGAGCCTCGACCTGCGCTCGCGAGCCGAGGACTGGGAGCTCGTGGTGGCCACCATCCCCGGCCCGGTCCAGCGAATCCTGGACACTTGCCGGATCAGCGATCGCATCCGCGTGGTGGGCGACGCCCCGCTCGATTCACGGCCGTTCTGGGCTTAGGCCGCGGGGAGCGCCGCGGTCAGCTCACCCGTGTCGAGCGGGCCGAACCAGCGCTTGAGCTCCTTGCCGGCCGCGTCGAACAGGATCGCGGCGGGCTGGACGGAGATCCCGAGGTCGGTCCAGGAGTCGCCGGACTCGTCGAAGACCATGCGCAGCGGAGGGTCCACCCGTACGTCGGCCTGGAAGGCGCGCGCGTCGTCGAGCCCGCCGTGGGCGCCGAGCCCGATCACGTCAACCCTGGTCTCCTGATCTCGAGCGAACCGCTCGAGCTCGGGTCCCTCGACCCGGCAGGTCGCTCAGTACGGCGCCCAGAACCAGACGAGCAGCGGTTTGCGCGTCGTGCCCAGGGAGGCCAGCGCGATTGTGTCGCCCGTCCGGAGGTCGCTGACGTCGACGCTCGGGAGAGGGGAGGGGCGCGACGGGGCGGCGGGCTTTGATGTCCGAGCGGACGCGGTCGCCTGGGGGGACGGGGTGGCGGTGCTCGCGACTGTGGCGGGGCGTTGCCCCTCGTCGGCACCGCAGCCGGCCAGCGCAGCGGCGGCGGCCAGGAGGGGGAGTGCGAGCGACCGGCGCATGAATTCGAGAATACGGGCCAACCGCGCCGCGGCTTGACGGGCACCGGACAGTCGGCGCGCTGCCGCGCTGCCGCGCTGGTCGTCGCGCAGCGGGCGGCGGCCCTACCCCGGCTCCGGCAACACGACCGCGCCGCCGCTGACGCGCACGGCGTCCCCCTCGGCCGGCAGTTCGACCCGCAGCGTCGAAGGGCGGCCCATGTCGTGGCCCTGGTGGATCGTGAAGGCGCCGCCGCGGGCGACCAGGCCGAGCTCGCGCAGGTAGGCGCCGAAGGCCGCCGCCGCGGCGCCGGTCGCCGGGTCCTCGACCACGCCCCCGAGCGGGAAGGGGTTGCGTGCGTGCCAGACGTCGTCGTGCTCGCGCCAGACGAGGTCGACGGTGATGAGATCGAGTTCCTGCGACAGCGCGAGCAGGGCATCGAAGTCGTAGTCGAGTTCGGCCAGGCGCTCGCGCGTGGCCGCGGCGAGGATCAGGTGACGCGCTCCGCCGAAGCCGATCCGGGGCGGGAATGCCGGATCCAGATCTTCGCGCGACCAGCCGAGCGCCGCGAGTGCGCGCTTGAGGTGCTCGTCCGAGACGTCCTCGACGTGGGCCTGGACGCTGGTCAGCGTGGCCAGGATGCGCCCGTCGTGCTCGCGCGTCTGCACTGCGACGCGCCCGGCGGCGGTCTCCAGCACGATGGTCCCCACGCCGTCGCGCTCGGCCAGCGCGACCGCCGTGGCGATCGTGGCGTGCCCGCAGAACGGGATCTCGGACTGCGGCGCGAAGTAGCGGGTCAAGTAGGCGCCGGGCTGCGCTCCCGCGACCAGGAACGCGGTCTCCGAGAAGCCAACCTCGGCAGCGATGGCCATCATCTGCGCGGCCTCGAGGCCCTCGGCCTCGAGCACGACGCCGGCCGGGTTGCCGCCGTCCGGGGTGTCGGTGAACGCGCTCAGCCGCAGGATCTCCGGCGTCACGCGATCGCCTCCCGATCGCCGCCGCCGCTGCGCACGTAGGTGATCAGCGCGTAGGCCGAGACGAGCGTCCACACGCCCTCGAGCAGCAGGAAGCCCCACTGCTCCTCGGTGAGTGCGACGGCGGCCAGGATCGCCGCCCCGACGAGGTTGAGCAGGATCGCCGAGAGCTGGCGCGCCTCGAGGCGACCGAGCTGGACGGACGAGAAGGCGGTGAGGATCAGCACCGAGCCGACCAGGGAGACGAGCTGGATCATGGCGGGAGGCTATGGGGCAAGTCTTCCGCGCCCGCAACGTTGGAGTTTTCATGCGCCGTCTCCTCCTCCCGCTTGTCACCTGCGCCGCTGTCGCGGCGATCCCGCTCGTCGCGCTCGCCGCACCGGCCCGCAATACGACGCTCAAGGCGGAAGCACCGTCCTACGAATGGACCGGTCCCGCCAAGACGGCTGCCAGTTTCTACATCCACACCCAGCAGGGCCAGACCATCGCGAAGGGGTGCGAGAGCGAGGAGATCGCCACGTGCGACGACACCCTCCTCAAGATCGAGCGACCGGCGGATGCGACCGGAACCGAGCTGGTCGTGGACGTTGCCGACGCGGGCGTCAACGACTTCGACCTGTACATGTACGAGAGCACCGAGGCCGGCGCGCCCGGCGCGAACGCGGGGTCCTCGGCAAAGGACCCGCCCTCGGCTGAGCAGATCGTCGTGAAGAACCCCAAGGTCGGCTTCTACCTCGTGCGAATCATCTACTTCGACACCACCAACGCGGCGCCCAAGGGCAAGGCGACGCTGAAGGGTCTTGCGGCCGCGACCCCGACGGCCACCGCGACGGGCACGGCCACCGCGACGGCCACCGCGACGGCCACCGCGACGGCGACGGCGACCGCGACCGCGACGGCGACCGCGACGGCGACGGCGACGGCGACTCCGCGACCCAACCCCACACCCGCCGGTGGGTCGCCGCCGTCGAGCCTGCCGGGCGCCCCTCAGGGCCAGTTGCGGGCCACGGTCAAGGCTCGCAAGGTCAAGCTCAAGGTCGCCCTCAAGAAGGGGCTTCCCGTGACGGTGGGGTGCACCGTCGCGTGTTCTGGAGTGCTCACCGCGACGATCGACAAGAAGGCCGCGAAGAAGCTCAAGCTCGGCAAGCGCGCCGTGACCGCCGGCCGGATCAAGTTCTCGCTCGCACAGGCCGGTACCAAGGCCGTGCGGCTGAAGCTCTCCAAGAAGGTCGCCAAGCGCCTGGCGAAGGCCAAGGCCGTGACGTTCCGGCTGGCCGCCGTGGCGCAGACGCCCAAGGGCGACCAACGCTTCACGGCGAAGGCGAACGCGAAGGTCCGGCGCTGACACGAGCGGGGTCGGCCCTGGCCGCGCGAGTTAGTCTCGCGCCATGGCCGACCCCCTCCTCGACGATCTCCTCGACTGGCTGCGCATCCCGTCGATCTCCACCGGCGGCGGCCTCCCGGCCGACCTGCTGCGGGCCGCGGAATGGGTCTGCAAGCGGGTGATCGCCGCGGGCGGCACCGCGGCGCCGGTGACCGAGCACGGCGGCAACCCGATCGCCTACGGCGAGCTGGCCGCGAGTCGCGAGGACGCACCGACCGTCCTGATCTACGGCCACTACGACGTCCAGGCCGTCGGCCCGCCGGAGGACTGGGACAGCGACCCCTTCGAGCCCCGCATCGAGGGCGGCCGCCTCTACGCGCGCGGCGCCTCCGACGACAAGGGCAACTTCCTGCCGTTGCTGCACGTCGCCTGCGAGATGGCCCGCGCGGGCGAGCTGCCGGTCCACGTACGCGTCCTCGTCGAGGGCGAGGAGGAGGCCGGCGGGCACGCCGTCAGCGACTGGCTGGCCGCCGACGAGCGCGGCGCCGACGCGGCGATCGTCTTCGACTCGGGCATGGCCGACGAGCACACGCCCGCCATCACGCTCGGCCTGCGCGGGATGGTGATGACGTCGCTCGAGGTGCGCACAGGCCGCCGCGACCTGCACTCGGGCATGTACGGCGGCTCGGCCATGAACGCGATTCACGTCCTGCACCAGGTCCTCGCCGCGGTCATGCCCGGCCCGGACGGCCGGCTGCGCGAGGAGCTGCGCGAGGGCATCGCGCCGGCCTCGCCCGACGAGCTGGCCTCGTGGGCGCGACTGAAGCCCGGCGACGAGGTCATCGCCGAGGTCGGCGGCGTCCCGATCCACCCGGGCGCCGGCGCCGAGTACTACGAGCGCAACGGCGCCGACGCGTCGCTCGACGTCAACTTCGTCGAAGCCGGCGAGCCGCGGACCGTGCTGGCCGGCAGCGCCCGCGCGGTGCTGTCGATCCGGCTCGCCCCGGGCCAGGACCCCGCCGTGATCGACGCCGCGCTGCGCCGCCTGCTGACCGAGGCGACGCCCGAGGGCGCGGAGCTGACGATCGAGACGATGCTGGCGCATCCGTCCCTCTTCGCGCCCGACTCCCCGGCCATGCTGGCCGCCCGCGCAGCGATCGAGCGCGCGACCGGGACGGCGCCGGCGCTCGTGCGCAGCGGCGGCTCGATCCCGATCGTCGCCGAGCTCGCGGCCAAGGGCATCCCCACGATCGTCTCGGGCTTCGCGCTGCCCGACGACGACATCCACGCCCCGAACGAGTCCTTCCGGCTCGAGAGCCTGCGGTTGGGTGAGGCGGCGGCGCGGGAGCTGTTCGTGGGGCTGGCGCGGTTGTAGGGGTGGGTTCGAGGGCCGAACAACGGCCGCGACCCGCTTGTGTCGTGCTCGCCGCCATATCCGGCGGCGATGTCGACACAACCGTGAATCCCGCCGCTCTCACCCGCCCACGAGCAGGGCGAGCAGGAGTAGGAACGCCTCCGGCGCGCGAGCCAAGGCCCGCGCGCCGGATTCGCACCTCGTCAGGCGGCGGGCGTGGGCCGGCCGGCCTTCATTCGGGCGTCGCCCATCACGTAGGCGCCGATCCCCGCGACCGCGACGATCAGGTGCCAGACGGTGGCCCCGGTCGAGACCGGGAGCGCCGACAGGAGCGTCTCGCCGTCGCCGGCGACGAAGCCCCCGATGGCCAGGATCGCGAACGCGAGGCCGGCGGCCGCAGCGAACTGGCGCGCCGAGGCGTCGCCTGCACGCCAGGCCAGGATGCCGAGGGCGCCCGCGACCAGGTAGAGCAGGCTCGACAGGCCGTTGACGTCGATCAGGCCGAGCATGGTGGCGCGATCGTCGCCTGAGAATGAGCTCTCGGCGGCGAATCCGAGCACGCCGGCGAGGATGAGGAGCACGCCGAAGACCACGGCGAACATCCGGGCGGGACTGTCCTGCATGGGAACCTCCTGGTTGACGCTTCGTGCCAAACGGCACTTGCTCACGAATACGCTGCAAATCGCCGTCGGTTACGAATAGTGAGTGAAACCCCCCGAACGGGGGGTTCGGGGCAGGAGACGGGTGTCCGGCGTCGAGGTCTGGTTGCCTTCTCGGCCGTGCTGGTCACCTTCACCCGCGGGGAGCATCCCGAGAGCCACCACCGGATCGCCTGGTGCCTGGTCGATGCCGAAGGCGCCGTGATCGCCGAGGGCACCCCCGGGGACGCGGCCGGCCAGGTCTTCCCCCGCTCTGCGCTCAAGCCGTTCCAGACTCTGCCCGCCGCGCGCGCGGGGGTCCTCGAGCGCTTCGGCCTCGACGACCGCCATCTGGCGATCGCCTGTTCCTCCCACGGCGGCGGCGAAGAGCATCTCTCGCTGGTCCGCGAGATCCTGGCGGCGGCCGGCCTGTCCGAGGCCGACCTCGGCCTCGGCCCGCTCGCTCCGCGCGATCCGGGAGTCGGCACCGCCCCGGCGCCGGTCGTCCACAACTGCTCGGGCAAACACGCCATGGGGCTCGCGCTGTGCGTCGCCGAGGGCTGGCCCCGCCAGGGCTACATGCTTCACGGCCATCCGCTGCAGGCCGCGATGTGTGCCGCGACCGGCGAGCTGACCAACACGCCGCCACAGGAGATCGAGCACGCGACCGACGGCTGTGGCATGACCGCCCTGCAGGTCCCGCTGGGCGCCCTGGCGCGCGGGTTCGCGCGTCTGGGCGCCGAGGCCCCGGGTGTCGCAATGCGCGCACACCCACCGTTGGTGGCCTTCCACGGCGCGGTCGACACCGAGCTGATGGGGGCCGCCCCGGGGCTCGTGGCCAAGGTGGGCGCGGAGGGCGTGCTGGCGGTCGGCACCGCCGACGGTCGCGGCCTCGCGCTGAAGGTCCTCGACGGGGCCATGCGGGCCATCGACCCGGCCGGTGTCGCCCTCGCCCGCGAGCATCTCGGCCTCGAAGTCCCGCTGGAGCGGCTGGCCCGTCCTCCCGTCATGAACTCGCTCGGCAAGGAGGTCGGGCGCGGGATGGTCGATTGGTGAGCGGCGCCCTGCGGCTCTGGACCGGGCGCGACCACCTCTTCGGTGACGGGTTCTCGGCGGCCGACGTCTGCGCCTATCCGTTCCTGAAATATGCGATCGCGCGTAACCATGCGGACGTTGAGGCGTTTCATCTGGTGCTGGAAGAGCACACCAGACTCGAACCCGGTCATCTGCGCCTGCGCGGATGGCTCGAAAGAGTGAACCGGCGGCTCTGATCCCGCGTACAACTATTTACCGTGGTTTCAGGTCGGAAGATCAACCTGGAACCCTCGCCCACGACTTAGAAGGTTGCGTCGGCAACGGGGATTTGACAGAATCCCGACCTACTGAGTTGGTTTTTGATCGAAACTTGAGGACTGTTCTGCTTTGAATCGCGCTCCCGTCTCCCCGCTGCTTGAACCCGATGAGATCCTGCTCGAGCCCCTTGAGCAGCTTCTCCGTGAGGCTGGCCGCTTCCGGCTGCTCGAGCCTCGTGAGGAAATCGAGCTGGCGCAGGCGATCGAGCGCGGCGATCTGGGCGCCAAGGACCGCCTGATCAACTGCAACCTGCGCCTCGTCGTCTCCGTGGCCCGTAAGTACCAGGGGCAGGGTCTGTCGATGAACGACCTCGTCCAGGAGGGCATGCTCGGCCTGATCCGCGCCGCCGAGAAGTTCGACTGGCGCAAGGGCTTCCGCTTCTCCACCTACGCGACCATCTGGATCCGCCAGGCGCTCCAGCGCGGCCTCGACAACACCGGCCGCACCATCCGCCTGCCCGCCCACGTGGCCCAGCGCGCCCGCAAGGTCGAGCGCGCCGAGCGTGAGCTGGCCGTGCGGCTCGGCGAGGAGCCGTCGCTGTTCCAGATCTCCGAGGAGACCGGCCTCACGCCCGAGGAAGTCGACCTGCTGCGCTCGCACGCGCGCACGCTGGCCTCCCTGGACGCCGGCGTCGGCGAGGACGGCGACACGTCGCTGGGCTCCCTGATCCCGGTCGAGGGCGAGAGCACCTCGGAAGCGGTCGAGCGCACGATGGAGCAGACGACGGTCCGCGAGGCGCTGGAATCCCTTCCGGCCGACGAGCGCAACGTCATCGGCCTGCGCTTCGGCACGACCGACGAGGGCGAGCACTCGATCGAGCAGACCGCCCGGCGCCTCGGCGTCCCGGTCCGCGTTGCCCGTGCCGCCGAAGAGCGCGCGCTGGCCAAGCTGGCCAAGCACCCCGAGCTCTTCGCGCTCCGCCCCGCCGCGTAGCCGGTCGGCGTCATCAAGCATCCACCGACGGCCCGCCGAGTGCGGGCCGTCGGTCGTTTTCCGCAAGGATCGGGCCGGTGATCGCCGACGACCTCGCCGTCCTGGTCCGCGTGCCCTCGCTCACGGGCGACGAGCTGGCCGCGTTCGAGGCGCTGGCCGCGATGGCCGAGCGCCTCGGCCTGCGCGCCCAGATCCACTCGTATGACCTCGAGGCGCTGCGCGCGCACCCGGACCACCCCGGCGAGGAGGTGGCGCGGACGGCGCTGCACGGCCTGGAGGTCACCCGTCCGGGGACGTCGGGACGGCGCCTGGCGCTCAACGGGCACGTGGACGTCGTCGCCACCGGCTCGGAGCCCTGGCGTCACGGCGACCCGTTCTCCGGTGCGATCGAGGACGGCTGGCTCTACGGGCGCGGAGCGGTCGACATGAAGGCCGGCGTGATCGCCGCGCTGCATGCGATGGCGGCGGCCGAGGGGTCGGCGGAGATCGTCCTGCACGCCGTCGCCTCCGAGGAGGACGGGGGCCTCGGCACATTCGCCGCGCTCGAGCGCGACGCCGCCTTCGACGCCGCAATCGTCACCGAGCCGACCGGCTTCGACGTCGTCTGCGCCCAGGCCGGGGCGCTGACCTTCCGCGCCACCGTCCCGGGGCGCGCGGCCCACGCCGCCTACCGGCTCGAGGGCCGCTCGGCGCTGGACCGCTACGTCGCACTGCACACGCGGCTGGCCCAGCACGAACGCGCGGTCAACGCGGACGTCTCCCACCCGCTGATGCGGGAGCTAGAGCTGCCCTACCCGCTCGTGGTCGGCAGGATCGCCGGTGGGGAGTGGTCGAGCTCGGTGCCCGACCGCGTCGTCGTCGAGGGCCGCCTCGGCGTGCCCGTCGGATCGTCCCCGCAGGAGGCGATGGCGGCCTTCGAAGCGGTCGTGGCCGATGGGGAGCAGCCCGCGATCGCGGTCGAGTGGCCCGGCGGGCGCTTTCACCCGGGCCAGACGGCGCCCGACCATCCGTTCGTCGCGCAGGTCGCCGCCGCCGTGGAGGACGAGCGGGGCGCTCCGGCGCGTGTCGCCGGGGTTCCCTGGGGCGCCGACCTGCGCCTCTACTGCGCCCGCGGCATCCCGGCGGCGATGGTGGGGACGCACGGCATCGAGCGCGCCCACGCAGTCGACGAGCGGGTCGCGATCGCCGACGTGGAGTCGCTCGTGCGCATCCTGGTGCGCGTGATCGACGCCTTCTGAGGCTCCGACTCAGGCGACGCGCGCGACCGACGAGCCGAACGGCAGGGCGCCGGCCGGCGGGGCGAGCGTCGCGCTGAAGCCAGGGTCCTGCACGAAGTGCGCGAGCTCATCGGCCGGCAGCGGGCGGCTGATGTGGTAGCCCTGGGCGATGTGGCAGCCGAAAGAGCGCAACCGCTCCAGGCTCTCGGCGTCCTCGACGCCCTCGGCGACGACCTCGCGCCCGAGGCCGCGGGCCAGCTCGACGGTCGAGCGCACGATCAGCGCGTCGTCGGGGTCGGCGGCCATGTTCATCACGAACGAACGGTCGATCTTGACCTCGTCGACCGGCAGGCGCTTCAGGTAGGCCAGCGACGAGTGGCCCGTGCCGAAGTCGTCGACCGCCAGGCGGACGCCCATCTCCCGGAGCCGCTCGAGGATCCGCTGCGCGCGCAGCGGGTCGGACATGATCGCGTTCTCGGTGATCTCGAGCGTGAGGCAGGCCGGCTCGAGGCCGCGTTCGGCGAGCAGGTCGCTGATGTCGTCGGGCAGGGCGCCGTCGAGCAGGCTGCGCGCCGAGAGGTTGACCGCGACGGTGAGGTCGAGCCCCTCGGCCCGCCAGCGCTTGACCTGGTCGAGGGCTTCGGTGAGGACGAACGTGGTCAGGCCGAGGATCAGCCCGGCGTGCTCGGCCAGCGGCACGAAGTCGTCCGGGGGGACCATCCCGCGCTCAGGGTGCTCCCAGCGCACCAGCGCCTCGACGTCGCGGATCTCGCCGGTGGCCAGGTCGAGCTTGGGCTGGTAGTGCAGCAGTAGCTCGCCGCGCTCGAGGCCGAGCCGCAGCTCGCGCGCCATGGCCAGCCGGCGGACCGTGTGCTGGTCGTCGATGGGCTCGTAGACCTCGACCCCGGAGCCGGCGTCCTTGGCCCGGTACATGGCGATGTCGGCGGCCTTCAGCAGCATTTCGACGCTGTCGCCGTGGGTGGGGGCGACGGCGACGCCGATGCTGGCGCCCACGTCGAGCATCACGCCGTCGATCTCGATGCCCTGGCAGATCGCGATCCGGATGCGCGCGGCTGCCTGGGCGGCCTCGTCGGCATCGGCCGAGGTCAGCGAGAGCAGCACGCCGAACTCGTCGCCGCCGAGGCGCGCAGCCATCGCGTCGCCCCCGACCACGGCCTCCAGCCGGGGCCGGATCTCCTTGAGCAGGAGGTCGCCCTGGTGGTGGCCGAGCGTGTCGTTGATGTCCTTGAAGCGGTCGAGGTCGATCATGAGGACCGCGAAATGGGCTCCGGAGCGCTGCGCGGTCGTGACGGCCTGGCCGACGCACTGCTGGAAGAGCACCCGGTTCGGCATCCCGGTGAGGCTGTCGTGGGTCACCAGGTGCTCGTTGCGGGCCAACTCGCGGGCCGCGCGGTGGATCGCCCCGACGGGCAGCACGATCAGGATCGCGAGCACGGGGTCGATCGACTGGACGGCGACGATGCCCGGCGCGAGCGCCATCAGCATGCCGGTCGTCCAGGCCCGGAACGCGAAGTCGCGGGTGAAGTGGTCAACCAGGCTGATCTCCTGCGAGAGCGCGACTGCGGTGCGGACCAGCAGTGAGTTCACGACGAAGAAGACGCCGACGGCGAGCGCGAGCGCGGGCAGGTGCTGCGCGGCGAAGCGCGCGTTCTCCTCGGCGGGGATCAGCGTCATCACGACGGCGCCACAGGCCGACCAGGCGAGCGTGTACTGCGCGACGTTGAACAGCGAGCGCTGCAGCGGCTTGCCGTTGCGCACGTCGGGCGCCAGGGACGAGAATGCCTGCACGAGGATCGCCGTTTCGGGGCCGTAGGCCAGCATCAGGGCGAAGGTGAACGTGGTCGAGATGGCCAGCTCGGTCGAGTGCCCGGGCACCCGGATCGGCGCGAACTCGCCGGCCACGACGGCGGCGACGAACAGCCAGAAGGCGACCTCGGTGACGGGGAGGCCGGGGCTGTACCCGAAGACCAGGATCGCGGCCAGGATCGCGAACCCGGCGACCGAGACCGCCGAGGTGTAGAGGGAGAGGAGCCGGGGGTGGTGGATCAACGGGAGCACCTGCGCGCTGGGATGAAAGACGAACGCGCCCCTCGGCTCTCAGAGCCGCGGGGCGCGTGATCGATGGTTAACCCCACTTCTCGCCGGCGCCCAGCGCTTCCAGGATGACCAGGAGCGCTGACACGAAACCGGCGGAGCGGAGAGCACGAATTTTCGATGCCTTCATCCGGATCTCCCTGCCTTTGATGAGCGAACCCGTCCTTGAGCCCGCTCACTGACTCTTCGGCCGCCGCGCGCCGGGGGTAAACGATTCTGGACGGATGTTTCAAGGCGCCAGGTTTCGGCGCCGATGTGGGGGGTGGATGCTGTTCGCCTTCGTCGCCCTCGTCTGCCTGATCAGCGTGCCGATCGCCGGCGGCCGGCTCGGGTTGCTCGGCGACCTCCAGTTCCGCGGGATCTGGCCCGCCGTGGCCGGCCTGGCCCTGCAGGTGCTCATCATCACGATCGCACCGGAGGGAGCCGACTGGACCCACACGGCCGCGCACCTGTCCTCCTACGTGCTGGTCGGCTGGGTCGTCTGGGCCAACCGCCACATCCCGTGGCTGTGGCTGGTCGGGGTCGGCGGCCTGCTCAACTTCATCTGCATTGCGGCCAACGGCGGGGTCATGCCGGCCTCCGAGTGGGCGCGCGAGGCAGCCGGCATGGCGCCGGCGGGCCCGGAGTTCACCAACTCGGGGGTGCTGGCCGACCCGGTCCTGGCGTTCCTGGGCGACGTCTTCCCGCTGCCGGTCCCGTGGTCGCCGAACGTGTTCAGCATCGGCGACCTCGTGATGTCGGCCGGGGCCTTCGTGCTCCTGCACACGGCCGCCGGGTCGCGCCTGGCCCGGCGCCCGCGCCGGGGCGTCCCGGCGCCCTCGCGCTAGATCCGGCCGGCGGCGGCGGCGGCCGCCTCGGCCGCTTCGAGCTGGCGCTCGACGAGGTCGAGTCCGCGGTCCCAGAAGCCGGGGTCGGCGAGGTCGATGCCGACGATCCGCCCGAGCTCCTCCGGGGAGCGCGAGCCGCCGGCGCCGAGCAGCTCGAGGTAGGCGTCGACGAAGCCCTCGCCCTCCTCCTCGTAGCGCGCGTAGACCGACAGCGCGAGCAGCTGCCCGTACGCGTAGGCGTAGACGTAGCCGGGTGTGTCGATGAAGTGGTGCACGTAGGACCACCACGTGCGGTAGCCCTCGGTGACCTCCACGGCGTCGCCGAGCAGGTCCTCCTGCGAGCTCGTCCACAGCTCCCCGAAGCGCTCGATGGGCAGCTCGCCCTCCTCGCGGCGTGCGGTGTGCACGCCGTGCTCGAAGCGGTTCATCGCGACCTGCCGGAAGACCGTTGCGATCGAGCCCTCGATCGACTGCGCGAGCAGGTCGAGCTTGACGTCGGCCGACTCGGCGCGCTCGAGCAGGCGCCCGAAGACGATCGTCTCGCCGAAGACCGAGGCGGTCTCGGCGAGGGTGAGGGGGGTCGCCATGTGGAAGACGCCCTGGCGGCCGCCGAGCGCGGCGTGCACGCCGTGGCCGAGCTCGTGGGCGAGCGTCAGGACGTCGCGGTACTTCGACGTGTAATTGAGCATCACGTAGGGATGCACGGACGGGACCGTGTACGAGCAGAACGCGCCACCGCGCTTGCTCGGGCGCACGGGGGCGTCGATCCAGCGCTCGTCGAAGAAGCGCTTGGCCAGGTCACCGAGCTCGCTCGAGAACGAGGCATAGGAGTCCAGCACGAGCTCCTTGGCTTCGGGCCACTCGATTTGCGCATCGACCACTGAGACGCTCGCCCCCCGGTCGTAGTCGGCGAGGCGGTCCAGGCCGAGCAGGCGGGCCTTCAAGCGGTACCAGCGACGGGCGATCTCGTAGCGGCCCTGGACCGCTGTGATGAGCGCCTGCACGGACTCGTCGGAGGCCTCGTTCGAGAGGTTGCGGGCCGACAGCCAGTTGCGGTAGGAGCGCAGGCGGTCGTCGGTCGCCTTGTCGGCGAGCAGCGTGTTGAAGATGTAGGCGCGCGTGCGCAGGCCCGGCTCGAGCGCGGTCGAGAACGCCGACGCGGCGGCCTGCCGGACCTCCCGGTCGGGTGAGGACAGGCGCGAGAGCGCGACTTCCATGCCGACCGGCTCGTCGAGATCGGGCAGCTCGACGCGGATCGCCGCGAGCTGCTCCTCGTAAAGGCGCCCCCAGGCCGACGCACCGGTCACGCTCTTCTCGGAGAGCAGCTTCTCCTCGGGCTCGGAGAGCAGATGCGGGCGGTAGCGGCGGGCCGAGCGCAGGTGGTGGCCGCAGAAGTCCAGCTCGTCACCCGAAAGCAGTTCCTCGGCGCGGCCGTCGTCGAGCGCCGCCCACTCGAGCTCCCAGAACACGAGCAGGGTCTGGATTTGCGTCGCGAGCTCCTGGCACTTCTGCAGCAGTGCGCCGCGGGGCGCGTCGGCGACGTCGGTCGAGAACCACAGCGCCGCGTAGGAGTACGCGCGGCCGACGATCTCCTCGATCTCCCCGAGTTCGCGCATCGCCTCAGCCATGCCGGCGGCGTCGAGGTCGGCGAGCCTGCCTCGGTAGCGCTCCGCGAAGGCCTCCGAGCGCACGCGCGATTCGCCGAGCTGAGCCTCCACATCGTCCGGCCCGGAGGCCAGGTGGGTCAGGTCCCAGGAGACGTCGTCGAGATGAGGTTCGGCGGTCGGAGCGCTCATCCGGGGGAGCCTAGAGAACCAGGCTCCTCGGGCAACGTCGTGTTGGCCGGTCCCGCTCGCATGCCGTCCACGACGATCTGGAGGTGGCGCCGCCAAGGTCCGGGTGTCCGCGAGTCCGGCGCCATCTGGTGCATCGGGCCCATGATCCCGCACATCAGGACGGGGACGTCGGCGGGAGAGAAGTCGGCGCGCAGCGTGCCTTGGGCCTGTGCCCTGGCGACGAGCGCAGCGGCGTTGGCGAACAGGCCGGTCGACGAGCCGATCTCGGCGAACGCGTCGCCGACGCGGTCGGCGAACATCTGCGAGAGCGCGCGGTCGCGGACGGCGAGGTCGGCGCCACGCCACATGGAGCCGACCAGGCCCTCGAAGGCATCCTCCTCGTCGAGCGCCTCGGCGGTGAACGCCGCGATCTGCTCGACGCGGTCGCGCATGAGCGCGTTGATGAGCGCGTCCTTGGTCGGGAAATGCCGGTAGAGCGTGCCGACCCCGAGTTTTGCAGCGCGCGCAATGTCGTCCATCTGCGCATCCGTTCCGTACCTGGCGAACACCTTCTTCGCCGCCTTGATCACCGCTTCGCGGTTGCGTCGCGCATCGGCGCGCAGGGGCCGGTCCTCAGTGATGGACATGGGGTGAAGATAGGGCTTGACAAACGGAATTGCAATTCCGTATGTTGCCGAACCAGAACCGGAACTCAGCTTCCACTTCACCACTTCAGGAGTCTTCTTGTCACCCACCTCCCCTCAGGACACCCGCAAGGGGTTCGCGCTGTTCCTGCTGGCAGCGGCGCAGTTCGTCGTCGTCCTCGACGCCTCGATCGTCAACGTCGCCCTGCCCTCCATGGGCCGTGACCTGGACATCGCCCCGGAAAACCTTTCGTGGGTGATCAACGCGTACACGCTCGTCTTCGGCGGCTTCCTGCTGCTCGGCGGGCGCATGGCCGACCTGCTCGGCCGCCGGCGCATGTTCATGGCCGGACTACTGCTCTTCGCGCTCGCCTCGCTGGCCGGCGGCCTGGCCGCCACCGAGGGGCAGCTGATCACCGCCCGCGCCGTCCAGGGCCTCGGTGGCGCGCTGCTCTCTCCTGCCGCGCTGTCGATCATCACGATGCTGTTCGCCGAGGGCAAGGAGCGCAACAAGGCGCTCGGTGTCTGGGGCGCGGTCGCCGGCTCCGGTGGCGCCGTCGGCGTCCTGCTCGGTGGCATCCTGACCGACCAGCTCGGCTGGGAGTGGGTGCTGTTCGTCAACGTGCCGGTCTGCCTCGCCTTGGTCGCGATGATCCCGGGCGTCCTGCCCGAATCGCGCACGGACGGCGACCGCCGCTTCGACGCCGCCGGCGCATTCACGGTGACCGCCGGCGTGGCGCTCCTGGTCTATGCGCTCGTCGACGCTCCGTCGGCCGGCTGGGGCTCGTCGCAGACGATCGGTCTCAGCATCGGTGCGCTGCTCGTCCTCGCCGCCTTCGTGGCCATCGAGTCGCGCTCGAAGGCGCCGCTGGTGCCGTTCTCGATCTTCAAGAACCGCACGCTGACCGGAGCGAACGTCACGGCCGTGCTGGTCGCGATGTCGCTGTTCTCGATGTTCTACTTCATCACCCTGTACATGCAGTTCGTGCTCGGTTACGACGCGCTGAAGGCGGGGTTGGCCTACCTGCCGCTGTCGGCCGGGATCATCATCTCGGCGGGCGTCGCGTCGGTCATGACCACGAAGCTGGGCTTCAAGCCAACGCTCGTCTTCGGCCTGGTCCTCGTGGCCATCGGCCTCGCCTGGTTCTCGCAGATCTCGCCGGACGGGACCTACGTGGGCGACGTGCTGTTCCCGTCGATCGTCGCGGCGCTCGGTCTGGGCTTCTCGTTCGTGCCGTTGACGATCGCGTCGGTCACCGGGGTGCGATCGCACGAGGCGGGTCTGGCTTCGGGGCTGATCAACACCTCTCAGCAGGTCGGGGGAGCGTTGGGCCTCGGCATCCTCGTGGCGATCGCGAACTCCTACATCGCCGACGCGGGCGGCGCGCCGGGCCGGCCGGACCCGGTCGCGCTCAGCGACGGCTTCTCGGCCGCGTTCCTCACCGGGTCGGCGTTCGCGGTGCTCGGTGCGATCCTCGCCGCGACGGTGATCTCCACCAAGGACTCCCGCGAGGCCCGCGAGGCCGCCCAGCGCGGCGACGACGTCATGGCGCCCGCGGCGGGGTGAAGAGGCGAGCGTTGCGATCGGGTGGGCGGCCGGGGAACCCCTTCGGCCGCCCGCCCTGCGCGTCCAGAAACGCCAGCTCGCGCGAGGTTCCGGCCAGGTCGCGGCCGTCGTGGTCGACCACCCAGGTCTCAATGGCGTGCTCGCGGACGCGGATCATCCGGCTCTGCTGGGGGAAGTCGGCCAACGAGGCGGTCGAGATCAGCCAGTAGCCCGCGTGCGGCGTGATGCGGTGGCGGTGGGTGTGGCCGTTGAGCGCCGCGACCACGTTCGGATGGCGGTCGAGGACGGCGAGCGCCTCGTCGGGCAGCGGGTGGTGGCTGGCCACGAGCACGGATCGGGTCGCGGCGTCTTCGAGGGTGGTCTCGAGCCAGTCGAGCTGGGCCTGGGTGACGCGCGCGGCGGCGCCTCCGCGGCGGTCGGTGGAGTCCAGCAGGACCACGGTGGCCGCGCCAGCGCGGACGACGCGGTCGCCGGCTCCCGGGGCGGCGCCCGCGACGAGCGCGGCGCGCTCGGGGTCGGGCGCGACCCGCTCGGTGGTGCCCGTGTCGAGCAGCACCTCGATCGCGTCGCGGGGATCCGGGAAAGCGTCCGCATCGAAGCCGGGCGGTGGCGCCGTGACGACGCGGTCGCCCGTCGCGATCTCGTCCGTGCGCGCGTCGGGCGCGAGCTCGCCGGCCAGCAGCGCGTCGTGGTTGCCGGCCGTCGCGTGCCATGGCGCGTCGAGGCCGGGCGACTCGAACGGGCGCTGCGCGGCGGCCAGCAGGCCGGCCCGGACCGGCGGGTCCACGTCTGGGCGGTAGTAGAACGGGTCCGCGTTGCCGGCATGCTGGACGCCGTCGTAGCCCGGCGCGCCGGTGTCGGGGTCCACGGCGCCGCCGTCGAGCACCGCCTGCGCCTGCGCGAGCTCGGTCCGCGAGGCGGAGTCGATCAGGTCCCCGGCGACCAGCACCGCGTCGGGGTCCTCGGCGTTGAGCGCCCGGACGGTCGCGGCCAGCACCTGCGTCGTGAGCGCCTCCTGGGGGCGGAAGGTGGAGTCGTAGGGCTCGCCGAGGCGGTCCAGGAACGGCACCCGCGCCGGCGACTCCTCGTCGCGGACGTGGGCGTCGGTCAGGACGCCCAGCGTGGCCAGCACGCGCCCGGCTTCGCGGCGGGGGCCGATGTCCGTGCGGTCGATCAGCGGCTCCGGGGGACCGGACTCGAGCCGGCCGTCGCCGTCGCGGTCGGCGAGCGTCGCCTTCAGCGTGGATCCGGCGGGCGGGGCGGGGGGATCGGCCGTTCCGCACGCGCCCGTGGAGAGGGCGAGGACCAAGGCGGTGGCGACGGCTTGCCTGGTCGGGGTGCTCATCACTCCTCTCGCAACCCGGCGATCACGGGCTCGCGGATCGCTCGCCGTGCGACCAGCGACGCGGCGACGGCGGCCAGGGCGGACAATCCACCCGCCACGGCGAGCGCCTGGAGTGGGCTGGGGGTGAGCGGCAGCTCGGCGTAGCCCGCGGCCAGGCGGGCGACCGCGGGGCCGAAGACCAGTGTCTCCAGAGCGATTGCGGCGAGCGCGGCGGGAATCGCGACGGCGGCGGCCGCTCCGCCCAGCAGGGCGCGCACGTCGCGCGGGCCTGCCCCGGCGGCGCGCAGGACGGCGATCGCACCGCGCCGCTCGCGTGCGGTGGTGGCGAGCACCTGCACGAGCGCGTAGAGGCAGACCAGCCCGACCGCGAGGCCGACGGCGCGCAGGACGGCCGCGAGCACGCCGAGGAACGCGCCGTCGCGGGTGACCGCCCCGCCGGCGCGCTGGGGTTCGACGTCGAGCTCGCGCAGGCCGGCGATCACGGCGTCGCGGTCGTCGGGGTCGCGCAGGCGGACGACGACGGAGCCCTGCAGGTCGGGCTCGGCGTCGAGCAGCCGCCCGGCGTCCACGTAGGCGACGCGGCCGTCATTCTCGAGCGCGCGCACGATCCCGGCGACGCGGTAGCGCAGCTCGGTCCCGCCCGGCGCCTGGACGGCGAGCGTGCCGCCCGGCCGCAGCCCGAGGGCCTCCGCGAGGCCGGCGCCGATCTCGGCCTCATTCGCGCCGCGCACGCGGCGGCCCTCGGCCAGCGGCGGCGCCTCGAAGCGCAGCCGCTGCTCGCGGTAGGCGATCAGGCGCACCGGCTCGCCGAGCCGGAACGAGTGGGCGGCGGTGACCGTCCAGCGCTGCACGGCCGCCTCCACGCCGTCCACCCTCCGGATGCTCGGCAGCAGGTAGTCCTCGGCGCGCACGGTCAGCTGGAAGCGCTTGCCGAGCGTGCCCGGGTCGTCGCGCAGGCGCTCGAGCAGGCTGGCCAGCGCGAGCATCAGCAGGACCACGCCGGCGCACGCACTCAGCGTCGCGACCGAGCCGGCCCAGCGCCCGCGTGCAGCCAGGGCGAAGCGCGCGCCGGTCCCGGCGAGCCCGGAACCCACGGCTCTCGCGCTCGCGCTGCGGGCCGGGCGCGTCCCGGTGTCGCCGCCGCGCAGGACCTCGGCGACGGGGCGGCGGGCCGCGCGCCAGGCCGGCAGTGCGGCCGCGGCGCAGGAGACGGCGACGACCACGGCCCAGCAGACGGCGAGGACGCCGAGCAGCGCGCCGCCCGGCGGCTCCTCGTTGAGCGCGCTCAGCAGGTCGCCCGACGGCCCGGCCGCGGCGAGACCGCCGAGCCCGAGGCCGAGGGCGGCGGCGGGGACGGCGACGAGCGCCGCCTCGGCGGCGTGCAGCGCGACGTTCGCCTCCGGGCGCGCGTCGGGGCCGAAGCGCTCGCGAATCTCCTGCTCGCCCACGTACACGCGCGCGGTCTTCGCGAGGGGGAAGGCGACGTTGTCGGGGGAGAGCACGACCCCGGCCACGGTCAGCTCGCCGAGCTCCTGGACCCGCAGCGGGTCGCCCGGCTCGAGGTCCCAGGCGTCGGCGAGGCCGCGCTCGACCAGCACCTCCCCGGGGGCGGGACCCAGGTCGCGGCCCTCGGTGACCGCGTAGCCGCGGCGGCCGCCGAGGACGACGTGGACGACGCCCTGCCGCGTGCGCCGCCCGCCGGCTCGCAGGCGCAGGTTCGTCACCTCCAGGCGATACGAGCGCGAGCGCACGTTGGGCAGCGCGCGCACGCGCTCGTCGACGTCGCGGCGGTCGTCGCGGTCGAAGCGCGCGAGCACGTCGGGCAGGTCGGCGCGCTCGGCCGCGCGGTCGAAGCCCGTGGCGAGCCCGAAGCCGGTCGTCGCCGCCACTCCGGTCACCAGCGCGGCGGCGAACACGCCGGCCGCGGCCAGCAGCGCACGCGAGCGGCGCGCGCCCATGCCGGCCAGGGCCGCGCGCAGCAGGCCGCTCATCGGACCGGCCTCGCCGCTCGAGATCTCGGCACGAGCGCGGTCAAGACGGGCCGGGAGGGGCCGCTCACGGGGTCAGCCGGCCATCGACGAGGGTGAGCACGCGGTCGGCCATCCCCGCCGCCGCGTCCTCGTGGGTGACGAGGACGACCGCGCGGCCCTCGTCGGCCACCGAGCGCAGCAGGCGCAGGACCTCGGCCGCCGACTCGGGGTCGAGGTTGCCCGTGGGCTCGTCGGCCAGCACGAGCTCCGGGTCGTGAACGAGCGCTCGCGCGAGCGCGAAGCGCTGCTGCTCGCCCCCGGAGAGCTGCGCCGTATGCAGCCCGGCGACTCCGCGCAGTCCGAGCCGATCGACCAGCCCGCGTCCCCGCTCGGGCGCACCCGCCGGTGCGCCGCGGATCTGCGTGGCCAGTAGCACGTTCTCCTCGCCCGTCAGCTCTGGGAGCAGGTGGAAGAACTGGAAGACGAAGCCGACGTGGCGGCGGCGTACGTCGGTCAGCGCGCGCTCGGAAACGCCGTCCACGCGGGCGCCGGCCACTTCGATCGTCCCCTCGTCGGGGCGGTCGAGGCCGCCGAGCAGGTGCAGCAGCGTCGACTTGCCCGACCCGGAGCGGCCGACGATCGCCACCACCTCGCCGGCCTCGATCGAGAGGTCGGCGCCATCGAGGATCCTCCGAGCCGCCCGGCCCTCCCCGTAGGTCTTCACGAGGCCCGTGGCCTGCACGAGCGGCATGGCTTCCACGGTAACCGCCGTGGCGCGCGCGCCTCCCGCGTCCGAGGCCTCACCGCCTGCCGAGGCGGCGCACGCCGCTCCGTCTCCCTGCGAGAATGCGCCCATGCGGCGGGGGCTTGCATCGGCGATGGTCGTACTGGCTGCGCTGCTGGCCGCCCCGTCTGCTTACGCCGCATCGCAGACCTTCACCCTCGGGGTCGGCGACGAGGCGTTCTGGTCGGGCACGTCGACCGGGTCGCCCGCGGTCGAGTATGCGCTTGACCTGACCGGCAGCGGCGAGCGGCTGCGCGTCGGCTTCGACCACGCCACCGACGGCGACGTCTGGGACATCGTGGTCGAGGGTCCGAACGGGAACACCGCTTTCACTCCCGGCGTCGGCCTGTACTCGCAGGAGGGCGTGGTCGAGAACCCCGCGGCGGGGCGCTGGACCGTGCGGGTGACGGGCGAGGCGATCACCGACCCGAAGTTCCGCATGCGCGCGAAGCTCGAGGGCCCGCTGCTGCTGCCCGCCGGGCGGGTGGCGCTCGCGCCGAACCTGCAGGCGCTGCCGCCGTACGAGTTCACCTTCGACACCCCGGTGACCAACGGCGGCGCGACGGGCCAGGAGCCGGTCGGGCAGCCCACGCCGGGCGGCCGGGCGGCCTGTCACCCGGAGGAAGTCGCCGAGGAGCAGGCGGTGCGCTGCCTGCGCATGGCCTTCGGGGTGCGCAACACGGGCATGGGCCCGATGCAGCTGTCCACCCGCGGCGCGCCATTCCCGCTCGACCAGGAGCTCGTGCAGAGCGTCGTGTATTCCGACGGGACCACCGAGGAGCGGGTCGCCGGCGTCGCGAAATTCCACAAGACCCACGAGCACTACCACCACGACAAGGCGATCTCGCTGCAGCTGTTCCGGGTCGTCGACGGCCCCGATCCGGCGCGGCCCGCGCTGGAGCCCGCCTCGGCGGTCCACATGAAGGGCTTCGCGCACCGCAACGAGTTGCTGCGCGAGTGGCGGCGGTTCTACCCGCTGCTCGGCTTCGACGGATTCGGCCTCAAAGGCGGGTGGGGTGACTACTACGAATGGGACCGCCCCGGCAACTACATCGATTTCGGGATCAACGGCGATGGGCGCTACGTGCTGCGCATGGTCGCGGACCCCGTCGAGGGGGTGCTCGAGTCCAACGAGCGCGACAACACCGCGTATTCGCTGATCGACGTGGCCGGGGAGAAGGTCACGTGGCTGGCGTCCGGCCGCGGGAGCGACCCGTGGGACCCCTGCCGCATCCTCATGCCGATGGGCGCCGAGCCCGAACCGGCCGACGCCGACCAGCCCATTCGCCCGGCTTCGTGCGCGCCGGACACCACGTGGGCCGAGCTCGTGCCGCCGTCCCCGGCGAGCGCCCCGGCCCCGCCGGTCGCGGCCGCGCCGAAGCCGGTCGCGAACGCCAAGCGCCCGCTGACGAAGAAGCAGAGGCGCGCGGCGGCCAAGCGGAGGGCTCTCGCCCGCCGCCTCGCCGCCTGCAAGAAGCGAAAGAGTGCTAGGAGCCGGCGTTCGTGTCGAGCTCGAGCGCGCAGGAGTTGATGCAGTAGCGCATCCCGCCCGCCTCGCGCGGGCCGTCGTCGAAGACGTGGCCGAGGTGGCCGCCGCAGCGCTTGCAGACGACCTCCGTGCGGTCCATCAGCAGCGTCTTGTCCCGGCGCATCTCGACGTTCGCGGCGAACTTCGGCTCCGTGAAGCTCGGCCAGCCCGAGCCGGACTCGAACTTGGTGCCGGCGTCGAAGAGCTCGTTGCCGCACCCGGCACAGCGGTAGATGCCGTCGTCGTGGCAGTCGACGTACTTGCCGGCCCACGGGCGCTCGGTGCCCGAGCGGCGCAGGATGTCGTACTGCTCGGGCGTCAGCTCGGCCCGCCACTGCTCGTCGGTCTTGTCGATCTCTCTGGGCGTGGTGTCGTGCATCGCGGTCTTCTTTCGACTCAGAAACATGCGGATCCTCAGGGTACGAGCAGCCGGGGCAGCTGCGTGGTCCTCAGCTTGCGTTCTACGCGCCCGCTGCGCAGGTCGATCACCTGCGTCCTGTGGTCCCTCCCGCGGCGCGCACCGTTACGCACCTAGGCGAGCGCGGTGGTGGGGTGGGTTCGAGGCCCGAGAAACAGGCGCGGTGAGGGGTGGCCAGAAGCTGGGCGGCGGTATAGGCGTCACGGTCCGTCAAGCGGTGCGGCTTCGCGGAGCGCTTGACGCTCCATGCCGGTATAGGCGTCACCGTCCGTCAAGCGCCCGCGGCGGGGTCGACGC
>Ga0136633_1000324_pt1 | contig 36594 bp, 43 predicted proteins | sample AntDrymeUQ832206_2_FD_105494 | JGI IMG/M metagenome (GOLD analysis project Ga0136633, IMG submission 105494) | Polar desert sand microbial communities from Dry Valleys, Antarctica - metaG UQ83 (22.06) | ecosystem: Environmental > Terrestrial > Soil > Desert | place: Antarctica: Dry Valley... | reverse complement strand
TGAGATGAAGGTTTCTGCGTCCGTGAAGCCCCGCTGCGAGCGCTGCAAGGTCATCAAGCGCTCCGGCGTGGTGATGGTCATCTGCGTCGTCCCCAAGCACAAGCAGCGGCAGGGGTAGGAGGAACGTGGCTCGTATCGCCGGCGTCGACATCCCCCGCGAGAAGCGGGTGATCATCAGCCTCACCTACATCCACGGCATCGGTCCGACCTCGGCGGGCAAGGTCATCGGCGCTGCGAACGTGTCGCCGCACACGCGCGTCCGCGACCTGACCGATGAGGAGGTCAACCGCCTGCGAGAGGTGGTCGATCGCCAGTTCAAGACCGAGGGTGACCTCCGCCGCGAGGTCAGCATGAACGTGAAGCGTCTGATGGAGATCGGGTCCTACCGCGGCCTCCGCCACCGGCGCAATCTCCCCGTCCGGGGACAGCGAACAAAGACGAATGCTCGGCAGCGCCGCGGCGTGAAGAAGACCGTCGGCATCCGCCGCAAGAAGTAACGGGAGTTCCATGGCAGAGCGTAAGCGCGCCAAAGGCAAGAAGCGCGAGAAGAAGAACGTGCCGGTGGGGCACGCGCACATCCAGTCGACGTTCAACAACACGATCGTGACGATCACCGACACGACCGGCAATGTCGTCAGCTGGGGCAGCGCGGGCCTGGTTGGGTTCAAGGGCTCCCGCAAGAGCACGCCCTACGCTGCCGCGCAGACGGCGGAGCTCGCCGCGCGACGCGCGATGGAGAACGGCATGCGCCAGGTCGAGGTCTTCGTGAAGGGCCCCGGCGGCGGTCGTGAGCAGGCCATCCGCTCCCTCCAGGGAGCCGGCCTCGAGGTGACCGCCATCACCGACGTGACCCCCATCCCGCACAACGGCTGCCGCCCGCCCAAGCGGCGCCGGGTCTGAGAGGGGAGTCCACATGGCACGCTACACGGACGCCGTCTGCCGCATCTGCCGCCGCGAGGGGCTCAAGCTCTTCCTGAAGGGCAGCCGCTGCTACTCCCGCAAATGCGCCTTCGAGCGTCGCAGCACACCGCCGGGCATGAACACCATGCGCCGCCGCAAGGTCAGCGAGTACGGGCTCCAGCTGCGCGAGAAGCAGAAGGTGCGCAAGAGCTACTCTGTCCTCGAGCGACAGTTCCGCAACTACTTCGAGAAGGCGGAGCAGCGCACGGGCATGACGGGCGAGAACCTGCTGCGCATGCTCGAGATGCGCCTCGACAACGTCGTCTACCGGATGGGCTTCGCGTCGAGCCGCGCCCAGGCCCGACAGCTCGTCAGCCATGGCCACTTCGCGGTCAACGGCCGGCCGACCAACGTCCCGAGCTTCGGCGTCAAGGTCAACGACCGGATCGATGTCCGCGACAGCCGCCGCAGCCGCGAATACTTCAAGGTCGCCTCCGAGACGATGAAGGCGGCTCAGATCCCCGAATGGGTGAGCGTCGACCCGACCAAGCTGTCGGGCACCGTCCTCGCCGAACCGGCGCGCGAGCAGATGCCGCTCGAGTTCAACGAGCAGCTCGTCGTCGAGTACTACTCGCGCTAGGAGCCAGACCTTTCCATGATCGAACTTGAAACCGCTCTGCCCCAGGCCGCACCCGATCCGCACATCGAGGAGGTGCACGCCGAGGGCAACCTGAGCCGATTCGAGGTGACCCCACTCCAGGAGGGGTACGGCATGACGCTCGGCAACGGCCTGCGTCGCGTCCTGCTCAGCTCGCTGGAGGGAGCCGCCGTCACCGGCATCCAGATCCACGGCGTCTACCACGAGTTCAGCACGATCCCGAACGTCAAGGAGGACGTCACCCAGATCGTCCTGAACGTCAAGAAGCTGCGTCTCCGCTCGTTCGCGCGCCATGCCGTCACGCTGAAGCTGGTCAAGCGCGGAGCCGGCACCGTCACCGCGGCCGACATCGCCGAGTCGGCCGACGTCGAGATCGTCAACCCCGATCTCGTCCTGCTCACGCTCGACTCCGACTCGGGTGCGATCGAGATGGACCTGACCGTCGAGAACGGCATGGGCTACCAGCCGGCCGAGCACACCGAGGAGATGCCCATCGGCGTCGTCCCGGTGGACGCGATCTTCTCCCCGGTGCGTCGCGTCAACTACCAGGTCGAAAAGACCCGCGTCGGCCAGATGACGAACTACGACAAGCTGACCCTCGAGATCGAGACAGACGGCACCACGACCGCGCAGGCGGCGCTGAGCCAGGCGGCCGACATCCTCGTCCGAGAGTTCGGCCGCTTCGCGGAGGTCGGGCGTCCGGCCGCCGTCGGAGGCGATGCTGGGGCGGTCCCGCCCAGCGCCAACCTGCTCGACGCGCCGATCGAGGAGCTCGACCTGCCGATGCGGGCCTACAACTCGCTGAAGCGCAACAGCATCACGAAGATCGGCCAGGTGCTCTCGCTCTCCGACGACGAGTTCCTGCGCATGCGGAACTTCGGGCAGAAGAGCCTGGACGAGCTCAAGGAGCGCCTGGCGCTCCGTGGCTTCATTGCGCCCGAGGCAACCTCCATGAGCACCGACGAGTCGGACCTACCGGCATCGGCCGAGCTCGACGAGGCGGCCGCGGCAGAGCTCGACCGGGAGGCCTAGGCCGGATGCCGCATCGCGTCGCCGGACGAAAGCTCAGCCGCGCGCATGCGCATCGGATGTCGATGCTCGGCAACCTGGCCGTGGCGGTGATTCGCTACGAGAAGGTGAAGACGACCGAGGCCAAGGCCAAGGAGGTTCGGGGCCTCATCGACGGCATGATCACGCTGGCCAAGCGCGGGGACCTGCACGCTCGCAGGCAGCTCGTCAGCAGGATGCCGCACGAGCCACTCATCGTCGAGAAGCTGATGGGCGAGCTGGCGCCGAAGTACGCCGAGCGCGCGTCGGGATTCACGCGGATCGTCAAGCTGGGGCTGCGTCCAGGTGACGCGGCCTCGATGGTCCAGATCGAGCTCGTCTGAGTCGAGACGAGCGAACAACACACCGAACCGATTCGATGGCTGCCGGCGCGCAACGCTGCGCACGGGCGGTGATCGAGTACGACGGGACGGCCTTCGCCGGCTCCCAGGTCCAGCCGAATGCTCGGACTGTGCAGGGAGAGCTGGAGGAGGCGCTTAACAGGCTGATCGGCGAGGAGACGCGAGTCCGCCTCGCTGGGCGAACCGACGCCGGGGTGCATGCCACCGGCCAGGTAGTGGCATTCTGCTGGCGGCGCGGCGCGCGTCGTACCCGCAGCCTGCCGGAGCTGCTGCGCAGGCTGAACGCCGCGCTGCCGCCGGACCTGGCCGTACGCTCGCTCCGGCCCGCGAGCCGCGACTTCGATCCGCGGCGGGATGCGCGCTGGCGCGTGTACCGCTACCGGGTCCTCATGAGCGGTGCGCGGAGACCGATGGAGCGCCATCGGACACTCGAGATCGACGAGTCGCTCGACATCGAGGCGATGCGAGCCGCCGCGGCACGCATGCTGGGGGAGCGCGACTTCGGCGCACTGGGCGCAGATGCGCGCGGGCGCACCGTCCGGCATCTCGCCGAGGTGCGCATCACCCGCCGTGGCGAGCTCGTCGAGGTCCGGCTGACGGCGAACGCCTTCCTGCGGCGCATGGTGCGCAGCGTGGTCGCCCTCCTGATGGAGGTCGGACGCGGCAGGCTGGCCCCCGACGCAGTCGACGGGATTCTGGACGTGGGCGCGCGTGCGCTCCACGGGCGGTCCGCACCGGCGCGGGGATTGACGCTCGAGCGAGTGATCTACGCATCAGCCAAGAAATCGAACACGAACGAACCAGGCGCGTCACCAACGAGGGTGGCGCGCAGCAACCGCAACCAAGGCAAGCCGGAGAGCTCATAAACGTGAAGACCTACGCCGTCAAGGCGAGCGAGATCGAGCGCAGCTGGTGGGTCGTCGACGCGACGGGCCAGACCCTCGGCCGGCTGGCGACCCGAATCGCCACCCTGCTGGAGGGCAAGCACAAGCCGATCTACTCGCCGCACCTCGATACCGGCGACCACGTCGTCGTCCTCAACGCGAGCAAGATCAGGGTCACCGGGGACAAGCTGCGGCAGAAGAGCTACTTCCGCCACTCGAACTATCCCGGCGGCCTGCGCGAGGAGAGCCTCGGCACGCTCCTCGAGCGCAAGCCGGAGCTCGTGATCGAGCGCGCCGTCAAGGGCATGCTGCCCCGCAACCGGCTCGGCCGGGCCATGTTCAAGAAGCTGAAGGTCTACAGCGGCGCGGATCATCCGCACCAGGCTCAGCAGCCAACGGCTGTCGAGCTGTAGAAGAGAGGACGATCCGTGAGCACGAACTACGTTTATGGCACCGGCCGGCGCAAGACCGCGGTCGCGCGTGTCCGCCTGCTTCCCGGCGATGGCAGCATCGTCGTCAACGGCAAGCCGGCCACCGAGTATTTCGGTGGCGCGTCGCCGGAGGGCGCGATCCTGCTCCCGTTCCGCGTGACCGACACCGAGGGCCGCTATTCGGCCAGCGTGCTCGTCGCCGGCGGCGGCGTGTCCGGCCAGGCCGGGGCCATCCGCCACGGCATCGCTCGGGCGCTGCTCAGCGCGCACCCCAATGCTCGGGCCGCGCTGCGCGAGGCTGGCCTCCTGACCCGCGACCCGCGGGCCAAGGAGCGCAAGAAGTACGGCCTCAAGCGAGCCCGAAAGGCCCCGCAGTACACGAAGCGCTAGCTCGATCGGAGCCCGCCCAGACCCAGGAGCCCCGGCGGGACCGCCGGGGCTCTTTGGTATCATCGAGGCCCTTCGCCGCACAGACGCAGGCACCAATCCATCGTGATCGACGCGATCCGCGAATTCCTCGGTACCTATTTCGGTGGCAGCTGGACGTCGATCATCGACATCGGGCTGGTGGCGTTCGTCATCTACTGGCTCTTCATCCTCATCCGCGGCACGCGGGCGGTGCGGATCGTCATCGGCCTGTCGATCCTGTACCTCGTCTACCTGGGCGCCATCCTGTTCGACCTGAACCTGCTGCGGAGCCTGATGGAGACCGCCGCCGTGGTGGGCCTCTTCGCCGTCGTCGTCGTCTTCCAGCCGGAGCTGCGCCGGGCACTCGAGCAGATCGGTCGCATCGGTTCGGTCAACCGGTTCTTCGTCAGCACCGAGGTCGCGGCCGCCGAGCGGGTGGCACGCGAGATCAGCCGGGCCGCGCGCATCCTCGCCGGCTCACGGCACGGCGCGCTCATCGCGCTCGAGCGCGAGACGGGGCTCCAGGACCTCGCCGCCGAGTCGGGCGTGCCGGTCCACGCGGACCTGCGTGCCGAGCTGCTCGTCACGATCTTCTACCGCGGCACGGCCCTGCATGACGGGGCGGTCGTCATCTCGGGTGAGCAGATCACGTCCGCCGGCGTCCTCCTGCCGCTGAGTCAGAACGTGCTCGACTCTGAACGATATGGCACGCGCCACCGAGCGGCCATCGGCATCAGCGAGCAGACCGATGCCGTCGTCGTCGTCGTCAGCGAGGAGACCGGGTCGATCAGCCTGGTCGTGCGTGGACGGATCGAGCGCAACCTGACCGAGGAGCAGCTGCGACGTCGCATCTTCAGCCTGATCCGTCCGCAGGCCCCGCGCCGGGCGATCCCCTTCATGCGGCGCTCGATCGACGGGCGCTGGCAGGTTGGCGAGCGGCGCGACCAGCCGGACGCGCCGATCGACCCCGAGGCGCGCGTGGTGACCGGCGCGGCCGAAGCGCGAGCGCCGCGGCGATGAACTCCTGAGATGAGGATCCTGCTGCGCAACTGGCATCTCAAGCTGTCCGCGGTCCTGCTCGCCACCGTCCTCTACACGGGGCTCGTCTTCTCGGGCTCGTTCGAGGAGGACAGCATCAACGTCCGGGTCAATGGCGTGAATGCGCCGGACAGCTCCATCGTGATGAGTGGGGACCTGGGATTGGTCGAGGTCCGATATCGGGCGTCACAGGACCTGCCGACCACCGTCAGCGAGCAGGCGTTCGCCGCCACCGTCGACCTGTCCGAGTACGACATGGAGCGCGCGCCGGAGCCGCAGGTCCTCGACGTGGTTGTCGAGCCGCTGGTCGAGGGGATCGAGATTCTGAATGTCCTGCCGCCCACCGTCCGCATGGAGATCGATCGGGTGGAAGTGCGGACGGTCCCGGTCGAGGTCGACCCCGGTGAGGTCCCGGCCGGGCTCGAGATCGGGGAGCCGGTCGTCAGCGACGAGGAGGTCCGGGTCCGTGGGCCGGCATCGGTCGTGGGTGCCGTCGACCGGGTCGTGGCGCTCATCCGGATCGACGACTCGGAGATCGACGTCAACCGACCGGTGAATCTCGTCGCGGTCGATGTGCAGGGCCAACCCGTTGGAACCGGCCTAATCGACATCGAGCCTGAGACCGTCTCCGTCCAGGTCGACGTCCGCGCCACCGAGACGACCCAGACCGTCACGGTCCGGCCGGACATCGAGGGAACCCCGGCCCCCGGCTTTGCCCTCGAGTCGCTCGCCGTCGAGCCGGTCACCGTCACGCTGCGTGGGTTGCCGGAAGAGCTCAGCGGCATCCTCGGCGTGTCGACGGAGCCGCTGAGCATCGCGGGATCCTCGGAGGACCAGGTGTTCGAGGCTCAGCTCCAGCTGCCCGACGGCGTCGAGCTGGACGACGGCGAGGAACCGATCGTGACCGTCACCGCGACGATCGGCCCATCCGTATCGAGCCGGACGTTCGTGGTCGGGGTCATCTGTGCGGGAGCGGGTGAGAACGAGTGCATTCCTGCCATCGATCAGCTCACGATCACGCTGAGCGGGCCAGGCGGCGCGCTGTCGGCCCTCGGTCCCGGTGACCTGACCCCGACGGTGGACGCCAGCGGCCTGGCGCCGGGGACCTACGACCTGGCGCCGTCGATCGGCGCGTTGCCCGGCGGCGTGGAGCTCCTCAACATCACGCCGGGAAGCGTGTCGGTCACGGTCAACGCGCCGGCCACGCCCACACCCACGCCCACCCCAGCGCCGTAGATGGGGAGACGCTTCGGCACCGACGGGATTCGCGGCGTGGTCGGGTCTGACATCACGGCCGCCCTCGCCCTCGACCTCGGCCGAGCGGTCGCCCATCGGTTCGGCGAGCCCGGGTCGAGCGTGCTGATCGGACGCGACACGCGGCGTTCGGGGGAGATGCTGAGCGCGGCGTTGAGCGCCGGGATCACGGCCACCGGCGTGGACGCGGTCGACCTCGGCGTGGTGACCACGCCGTGCCTGGTGCATGCGTCGGGCGAGGAAGGGTTGCCGGCCATCATGGTCTCGGCCTCGCACAATGCCGCGCCGGACAACGGGCTCAAGGTCGTGATCGACGGTCGCAAGGCCGTCGGTGCGGAGGAGGATACGCTCGAAGAGCTCCTCGACGACCCGTCGGCGATCGGCCACCGACCGAACGCCGAACTGGGCCGGGTGCGCTCGGATCGAGGTGCGGCCGCCTCGTATCAGCGGCACCTGGCAGACATCGCCGGCGATGCGTTCGAGGGGCTCCGGCTCGCGATCGATTGCGCCAACGGGTCGGCCAGCCAGGTCGCCCCGGAGCTGTTCCGTGCCCTCGGCGCGGAGGTGACCGTCCTGTTCGACGCGCCCGACGGCACGAACATCAATCGTGGCTGCGGATCGACCCATCCCGAGCGGCTGGCCGAGACCGTATCGGCGGCCGGGCTCGACCTCGGCCTCGCCTTCGACGGGGACGCCGACAGGCTGATCGCGGTCGACGAGCTCGGCGGGCTGGTGGACGGCGACGCGGTGATGGGGATCTGCGCGCTCGCCCGGCTGGCGGACGGCACGCTCCGCAACAACCTGTTGGTGGTCACCGTCATGAGCAACGGCGGCCTCGACCGGGCCGTGCGTGCAGCGGGAGGCAGGATGGTCCGGACCCCGGTCGGCGATCGGCACGTCTTCGAGGCGATGGAGCGTGACGACGCGGTCCTGGGCGGCGAGCAATCCGGACATATCATCTTTCGCGACCGCGCGACCACCGGCGACGGGCTTGTGACCGGCATCGAGCTCGTCCGCGCGCTCCGTTCGTCGGGCCGGCCCCTTTCGGAGCTCGCCGGCCGGATTCCGAGGCTGCCACAGGTGGTGATAAACTCGGTCGTCAGCCGCCGGGACGAATGGCAGGCAGACCCTGAGCTCAGCACGGCCATCGAGCGTGCCACGACCGAGCTGGGGGACCGCGGACGCATCCTGGTTCGTCCGTCTGGCACCGAGCCCAAGATCAGAATCATGGTCGAGGGCGACGAGGCCGCCGAGATCGAACGGATCGCCCGCGAGCTCGCAACGCTCGCCGCGGCACGACTGAACTGAGGAGATCACATGTGCGGCATCGTCGGATACGTCGGGCCGCGTAACGCCGCCCCAATCCTGCTCGAGGGGCTGAGACGCCTCGAGTACCGCGGCTACGACTCGGCTGGCATCGCCATCCTGACCGGCGGCGGCGACGTCTTCATCGAGAAGAAGGCCGGCAAGCTCACGAACCTGACCGACCACCTCAACGGTAACGCGCCGGCCGGACATCCGGGCATTGGCCATACCCGCTGGGCGACGCACGGCCTGCCCAACGACGCGAACGCCCACCCGCACACCGATTGCAGCGGCAAGCTGGCGCTCATCCACAACGGCATCATCGAGAACTACGCCGAGCTCAAGGTCCGGCTCATCGCGGGCGGCCATCGGTTCACCTCCGAGACCGATACGGAGGTGCTGGCGCACCTGATCGAGACGAGATACGCGGGTGACCTGGTCGAGGCGGTCCGCGCGGCGCTGAACGAAGTCCGCGGGGCGTACGCCATCGGGGTCATGCACACGGAGCATCCGGACCGGATCGTCGGCGCGCGCATGAACGTGCCGCTCATCGTGGGACTCGGCTCCGGGGAGGGCTTCCTGGCCAGCGACGTGCCGGCCATCCTGGAGCACACGAAGAACGTCGTCATCCTGCAGGAGGGTGACATCGCCGATGTGACGCCGGATGGGACCCGCATCGTGACGCTCGACGGAACGGAGGTATTGCGCGACGTCACCGAGATCCACTGGACCATGGACGCCGCGGAGAAGGGCGGGTTCGCGCACTTCACCCTCAAGGAGATCTACGAGCAGCCCCACGCTATCCAGGAGTGCCTGCGCGGCCGGGTCGATCCCTCCGGCCGGGTGCACCTGCCCGAGCTGGATGGCATCGAGGGGCGCCTGCGCGACATCGATCGCGTGTACGTCGTCGGCTGCGGGACGGCGAGCTATGCGGCCCAGGTCGCGGCCTACCTGGTCCAGGACTGGGTCGGGATCCCGGCCTCGATGCAGATCGGGTCGGAGATGCGCTACAGCCCGCCGCCGATCAATGCGCGGACGCTCGTCATCGGGGTCAGCCAGTCGGGCGAGACGGCCGATACCCTGGCTCCGCTCAAGCTGGCCGAGGAGCGCGGAGCCCTGGTCGTGGTGGTGACGAACGTCGTCGGCAGCGCCATCACGCGCGAGGCCGACGCCATCTGCTACCTCCAGGCGGGTCCCGAGATCGCCGTCGCCAGCACGAAGGCGTTCGTGACCCAGGTGCTCGTCCTCCAGATGGTGGCGCTGCACCTGGCGCGGCTGCGGAAAACCCTGAGCGAGAACCGGCTCCGGACGTTCGGCCAGGCGCTGCGCAGCCTGCCCCGCCTCGCCGCCGAAACGCTCCAGCTGGCGCCGCAGATCAAGAAGCTCGCCCTGCGACACGCGAACGTGCGTGACTTCATCTTCATCGGTCGCGGTGTCGGCTTTCCGATCGCGATGGAGGGCGCGCTCAAGCTCAAGGAGCTCAGCTACGTTCACGCCGAGGGCTATGCCGCCGGTGAGCTCAAGCATGGGCCGATCGCGCTGCTCGACCCGCAGACGCCGCTCGTCGCGATTGCCACGAAGGGCGCCATTTACGAAAAGGTCGTGAGCAACGTGGCCGAAGCGCGGGCGCGCTCCGCCCCGGTGATCGCCATCGCGACGGCTGGCGACGAGCAGATCGACCGGTACGCACAGGACGTGCTGTACGTGCCCGAGACTCCCGAACAGGTCAGCCCCGTGATCGCGGTGCTTCCGCTCCAACTGTTCGCCTACGAGGTCGCCGTCGCTCGCGGGGCCGACGTCGACCAGCCGCGCAACCTTGCCAAGTCGGTCACGGTCGAATAGCGCGCCGCAGCCGTCCTTGATGAGCCGCCACGAGATCGGGATCGACCTGATCGACATCGATCGTATCCACGCCATCCTGGGCCGCTTCCCGGACCGCTTCCGCCTGCGCGTCCTGACGGACAGCGAACAGCGTTACTGCGGACGCCGGGTCGAGCGCATCGCCGGGCGCTGGGCGGCCAAGGAGGCGATCAGCAAGGTGCTCGGCCTCGGCGTGCGCGGCGTGGGCTGGCGCGAGATCGAGATCCTGCCGAATCGGGCCGGCGCGCCGCAGGTCCAGCTGCACCGCCGTGCCGCGCGCCGCGCCGAAGCGATGGACCTCGACGAGGTGACCGTCTCGATCTCGCACGAGCGACACATGGCCGTGGCGGTGGCCGTGGCCCACCGGCGCCACGCGTGAGACGCTCGGCATGAGCGAGCCATCGGTCCGGTCGCTCACGCAGCGCTGGGTGGCGGAGCACCTTGCGCCGCGACCTGAAAGGGCGCACAAGGGAGACTTCGGGCGCCTCATGGTGGTCGCCGGATCGGTCGAGTACCCGGGGGCCGCCATGCTGACCGGGCTCGGCGCCATGCGGGCCGGCGCGGGCCTCGTGACCATTGCCGCAGCAGCGTCGGTTGCGGATCGGCTCGCCGGCATCGTCCCGGAGCTGACGTGGATGGTCCTCGACGAGGAGGCACCCGGACTGATCGCGCCGAGCGGCTGGCGACGGGCCACCGGCGAATCGGCCGCGTACGACGCAGTGGTGATCGGCCCCGGTCTCGGGCGCCAGGCGGCCACGCTGCGACGCGCGCGAAACCTGGTGGGCGCGCTTCGGGCGCCGGCGGTCGTGGATGCCGACGCGCTCACCGCGCTGGCGGCGGGCGCGAGGTGGTGGCAGGGCGTGAAGACCCAGCTCGTCCTGACCCCTCATGCCGGCGAGTTCGGGCGCCTCGTCGGCGGAGCCGCGCCCGCGGCGGACGACGATGCCGCGCGCACAGGCGCCGCGTCCGACGCCGCGGTGCGCTGGAGCCAGGTGGTCGTCCTGAAGGGTGCGCGCAGCGTCATCGCCGCGCCGGACGGCGAGGTGCGTCGCTCGAGCGTCGCCTCGCCGGCCCTGGCGACGGCCGGCAGCGGCGACGTGCTCGCAGGGGTCATCGGCGCGTTCCTGGCCGGGGGCTCCGCACCGTTCGTCGCCGCCGCCTGCGGCGTTGCCGTGCACGGGGCGGCCGGCCTGTTGGCGGAAGCCCGAATCGGTCGAACGGGCGTCATGGCACGGGACGTCGCGGCGCTGCTGCCGGAGGCGATCGAACAGCTGCGCGGCGGTCGAGCGCGATGACGGCGACCGGCAGCCCGCACCGGGCATGGGTCGAGGTCGACCACGCCGCGATTCGGGCGAACCTCGCGCTGATCCGGCGGGCGGCCGGCGACTCGCGGGTGATCGGCGTCGTGAAGGCCAACGCATATGGGCACGGCGCGGTGGCCGTCGCCCGCACGCTCGTGGCCGAGGGGGTCGAACGCCTGGCCGTGGCGACCGTCGACGAGGGCGCGGAGCTGCGCGCGGCGGGCATCGATGTTCCGATTCTCGTGCTGTGGGGCGTCGGCCCCGCTGAGGCCGCGCTCATCCTGGAGCACGACCTCGAGCCGATCGTCTACGACCGTAGGGGGATCGAGCTGCTCGAGGCGGCGGCCGGCCGTGAGGGCGTGCGCATCGCGGTGCACCTGAAGGTCGACTCGGGCCTCGGGCGGCAGGGCGCGGCGCCGTCGGAGGCCGTCGAGCTCGCGACGCGGATCTCCCGGAGCCGCTCGCTGGCCCTGGTGGGCACGATGAGCCACTTCGCGGTTCCGGGTGAGGACGATGCCTACACCGAGGTGCAGGTCCTGCGCCTCGCCCGCGCGCTGGACGCGATGCGCTCGTCGGGGGTCGACCCGGGCATCGTGCACGTCAGCGCCAGCGGCGGCGTGTTCGCCGGGGGGGCGCCATTTGCGGACGCGGTGCGGCCGGGCCTGGCCCTGTACGGCATGCTGCCCGCCTGGGCCAACGACCGCGACCCGGGCCTGGTACCGGCCCTCAGCCTCCGAGCCACGCCGCTGCGCATCTTCGAGCTCCCCGCCGGCGAGGGCGTCGGGTACGGCCTGCGCTTCCGGGCCACCCGCGACACGAGGATCGCGACGCTCGGAATCGGGTACGGCGACGGCTGGCCGCGGGCGCATGCGAACAACGGCTGGGTGCTGGTCCGAGGTCGGCGCGCGCCAATCGTGGGCGCCATCAGCATGGATGGCCTGACCGTCGATGTGGGCCAAATCGATGGTGTAACCTACGGCGACGAATTCGTGCTGATCGGCGACCAGGGTGGAGCGCGGATCACCGCGGACGAGGTCGCCACTGAGCGACGGACGATCAACTACGAGGTCACCACCGCCCTGCGCGGGCGTCTCCCGAGGTTGCACCGCGGGGTTGACTGAGAGGCGCCGACCGGATACGAAGGCACGTCATGGCAGGATCCATCGAGATCGACGTCTGGCAGGGGGAGATCGCGGAGCTCGAGGTCGACGCGCTCGTCGTCGGCGCGAGTGAATCGCTGTTCATGACCTCGGGCGCCGCCGCATCGGTGCGCCGCCACGGGGGCGGTACCATCGAGCGCGCCGCCGTCGACCAGGGCCCGGCTCGGGCGGGCGAGGCCGTTGCGACCGAGGCCGGGACGTTGGCCGCGGCCTACGTCATCCATGCCGTCGGTGTCGGTCACGACCGCATCGCCGACCATGAGCGGCTCTCCGCGGCGATTCGCTCCGCGCTCGCATTCGCCGAGCCGCTGCAGCTGCGTCGCATCGCGTTCTCCCTCCTCGGCGCCGAGCACGGCGTCTTCACGCCGGCCGAGGCTGCGGAGATCCTGCTCGAGGAGATCACGCGCGCCGGTGGCGCGGCAGGACTTCCCGACTCGATCGTGATCGCCACCGCGAACGCGGCCGAGACCCACGCGGCCGGTGACGCGCTGGCGCGCCTCCGGGCACGCGTGACATGAGGGACGATCCCGCGCGTCGCGTGGCGGAGGAGCTCTGGCGTCGTGGCCTCGGCACGCCTGCCCGCCTGCTCCTCGACGCCCATCGGCCGCTCGGGCCGCTGCTTTCCGACGCCGGCGCCGCGCTGACCCCGATCCTCGGAGCCGTGGGCGGCCGCCCGGCGGGCTTCGTGAGCCAGCTCCTGAACGGCGGCGATGCCATGGATCGCATCGTCGCCGAGCTCGACGACCTCGACGAGCGCGATGCCCAGCCCGGCTGAGCTGCTCGGTCGCTTCGTCCGTTTCGTCGGAGAGATCCTGGGTTCGTCGTCGCTCCGCTTCGACATCGGTCCGACGCTGGTCCTCCTCGGCATCGTCCTCGTCCTCCTGCAGCTCGTGGCACGCCCGGTGACGCGCTGGGTGACCTCCGACGCCGCCGGCCTGGCCGGCATCGGGCGCGCCATGGCGCTCGCCGCCGAGTCGGGGACCGATGCCGTCGTGTCGCTCGGCGGCGGCGGCCTGGTGCGCGGGACCGATGCGCTGGCCCGGTTGCAGACGCTGGCCGCGCTGCCGATCCTCGCCCACGTCGCCCGCGCCGCCGCCCGCAGCGGGGTCCCGCTGCGGGTGCTCACCAACGACCCGATCGCCGGCATGTTCGGTGCGGCCACGCTCGACGCGGCGCACGCCGCCACCGCCACTCCCGAGCGGGTCGGCCGCTCGCGGATCATCGTTGTGGGGGAGGGCCGGCCGGCTCTCGCCGGCCTCGCCCTGACGGCCACCGCGCGTCCGGCGGCCGCCTTTGCGCTCGGCAGCCTGCGAGAGGAGGCGATCCTCCACCTCGACGGCCTCGGAGGCGGCGCCGGCTCGCTTGCCATCGCGAGCGCCGAGGTCGGCCAGGCCTCGTCGCTGCTCATCGGCGGAAGCCAGGCGCTCATCGGTCCCGAGCCGTACCAGGCCGCCGCCGACCTTCGGGCCGCGGTCGACGAGCGGACGATGGTGATGGCGGCAAACCGCCTCATCGGGATCGCCCTCCTCGTCATCCTCATCGGGTCGGCCCTCGCCCTGAGCGGCGTGGCTGATCCGGGCGAGATGCTCGGCGGAGCCGGTCGGGGGTGAGGCGCCCCACCTTCACGGCGCTCGTCGTCATCATCGGCGTCCTGCTGCTTGCCGACCTGCTCGTGGCCAACGACTCGCTGGGGCTGTTGGCCGCGATCGTCGTCGACGCCGCGATCCTCGTCGCCGCGGGGGCGGCTCTTGCCGCGGTCGGGGCGCTCGGCGCGCGCCGCCTGGGCGACCTGTGGCGGCGTCGGGGTGACCCGATCGGCGCGGTGCTCGTCGTGGTGGGCATGGCGACGATACTGATCGCCGGCCTCCGTCCCGGCTCCGACGGATCGGCCGATCCCGCCGTCCGATGGCTCCTCTCCGCCCTGCTCATCCCCCTCGGCGCCTCGCTCTTCGGGCTCCTGTTCGTGACCACCCTGCTGGCCGCACGACGTTCGCTTGCCGGACGCAGCCCGAGTGCCATCGTGCTCGTTGCGGCGGCGTTCGTGACGCTCCTGCTCCTGCTGCCCCTCGCCGGCGCGGGCGGTGGCTGGCTCGCGGGAGCCGCAGGTTGGGCGCTCGATGTGCCGGTCGGAGCCGTCTTCCGGGGGCTGCTCATCGGGGTCGGCCTGCTCACCGCCGTGTTCGCCGCTCGCACCCTGCTCGGCATCGGCATGGCCGATGACTGACCGCGCGCGGCTCCTGCGCTGGTTCGGGCCGGCGCTCCTCGTGGCGGCGCTGGCGCTGGGTTGGATCCTGCCGACGCCCGACGTCCTGCGTCTCGCGACCCCCGACCCGCGCGCCGCCGGCGAGATGACGGCAGCGCTCGACGCGCTGCCGGATGAGGCCAACGTGCTCGTGGGATTCGACCCGGATCTCGGGACCTATGCGGAGGTGCGGCCAACCGTGCGCGCGCTGCTCGCCGATCTGCTGGACCGCGATGCGCAGCTGGCATTCGTCAGCCTGACAGCCGAGGGGCGGGCGCTCGCCGTCTCGGAGCGGTCGAGGCTCGAGCGAGAGGGCGTGGACCCCTCCGTGGTCCGCGACCTGGGCTTCGTCGCCGGGGCGGAGGCCGCTCTGGTCGACCTGGCGGCCGGACTGTCGGACCGCTACGACGGCATCGTGGTCGTCGGCGGAAACGACCTCGGGCCACGGAGCTGGGTCGAGCAGGTGCTGCCCCGGGCCTCTGGCGTCGCGCTGCTGGCGGTGACGCCGGCGATCCTGCTGCCGGAGGTGCGGCCCTATCTCGCGACCGGCCAGGTCGACGCCGCCCTCATCACGCCCGGCGAGGGTGCCGCCTACCGCGGTGGCCTCGAGCTGGAGGGATCGGCGTTGCTCGAGAGTCGCGAGCCGAGCGTCCTGGCGATCCTCATCGGCATGCTCGCCGCGGTGGCGATGCTCGGCCAGGCGCTCGGCGCACGGGCCGTCGCCACGCTCCGCGGCACCCGGGCGCGGGACGCCGAATGAGCGGCTTCTTCGACACTGCCCCAGCCGACCTCGTCGCCACCTGGGTTGCGGCGGTGGCGACCCTGGCCGTGCTCGGATCCCTGGTCGGCGAGCGGCGCCTCTTCAGCTGGTCGCAGCACCTTCTCGCCGGACTGGCGACCGGCTTCCTGGCGCTCATCGCCCTCACCGACGTGATCGGTCCGCGCCTGATCGAACCGATCGCGGCCGATCCGGCCGGCCGTCCGGAGCTCTGGCTCGGCGTCGCCCTGGCCGCCGTCACCGCCGCGGCACCCTGGCTCCCTCGCCCGGTCGCAGCGCTGCCCGCGTCGCTCGCGATCGGCACGCTGGCGGCGTTCGCGCTCGGCGGGGCGGTCCTGGGCACGCTCCTGCCTCAGCTCGACGCCTCGATCGTGCGTCACGGCGGCTCGCCCGCCGCAACGGTCGGCGGTGCCGTCGCGGCGGTCATCACCGGCCTCGTGCTCGTCGGCTTCCTGCACGGCGTGCCGCGCGGCAGGCTGCTGACCTCGGCGGCGCGCGCGGGGCGTTGGCTGCTGCTGGTCGGCATCGGCGGCTGGCTCGGGTTCCTCCTGCTGTCGCGCCTGGTTCTCCTGGTCGATCGGATCGGGTTCCTCCTCGGCGACTGGCTGGGTGTGGGCCGATGACGGCGCCAGCCGTGACCAGCGAGCTCGCCCTCCTCGTGGACGTCGGGTCGGCATGGGCCAAGGCGGCGGTGATCGGCAAGGTCCAAGCCCGCTGGCGCATCGTCGCGCACGCGGCGCAGCCAACGGCCTGGGGCCCGAACGAGCTGCGGCGCGCCCTGATCGGGCAGCTGCGTGTCGCCGCCGATCCGCGTCTCGGCGATGAGCTCGACGATCTCCTGGGGCGCGCGAACCGGATCGAGTGCCACACCGCCCGGCGGCCGGCCCGCGTGGCCGTCGTGGCGGTTTCGCGCGAGATGTCGGGCATCACTGCGCGTCGCACGGCGGAATCCGCAGGCTGGCAGGTGACCGAGGTCGTCACCTTCGACGACGGCCGCACGCTCGCCGATCGGCTCGGCACGCTCCAGTCCACCGACGTCGACGCCTGGCTCATTGCTGGGGGCTTCGACGGTACTCGGAGCCCTCGAGCTCTCGAGGCGGCAGCCCTCGTGGCAGCAGTTCGGCGCGAGGGCTCGGGGCCGGTCATCTGGGCCGGTTCGATCGACCTGGCGGAGGCGGTGATCGGGCTGTTCGAGCCGGGCGCGGCATCGAGCGTGCCGAATCCGCGCCCTGACGCTCGGCGCGAGGATACCGGGCCGCTGCGCGCGCGACTGGTCGAGCTGCTGCGTGAGGTCGCCAGCCCGCAGGACGAGGTGCATATGACAGCGGTCGCCTTCCCGCGCGCGATCGGCGCCCTGGCGCTGGCGACGGGCCTCCGCATCCTGGCGGTCGACCTCGGCGCGCGGTCGGCGACCCGGGCGTTTGCGGAGCAGGACGGGAGCGTCACGAGCCGCAGCCACGCCCGGGGCGGACTGGCCGGCGCGATCCTGGCGCCCGGTGCCGCGTCGCGGGTGGCCCGGCTGGCCGGCGACGCTGGCGACGAGGCCACGGTGGCCGACCTGCTCCAGACGCTCCGCGCCCGGCCCGCGACGGTGCCCCAGACGGTGGAGGAGCTGTCCGCCACGCAGGCGGCCGCACGCGTCCAGATCGCCGCACTGCTCGAGGACGACAGCCCCGAGCCGCTTGACCTCCTCATCGGTGCCGGTCGGACGATCGGGATGGCGCCGCACCCAGGCCAGGCAGCGCGCATCCTGCTGGACGGGGTCCGCCCGGTCGGCGTCACGCAGCTGGCGGTGGACGCGGCCTCGGTGTTCGGCCCGCTCGGCTCGCTTCCGGACGACGAGATTCGGGAAGGGCTGACGCTGCTGGGTGGAGACCTGCTGATCCCGCTCGGTACCGCGATCGTGTCTCGCGGCGGCGACCCCGGGCGCATGGCCATGCGGGTCAGCGTCCACCGTCCGGGTTGGCCGAGCAGTGCCCCGATCGAAGTCCGCACGGGGCAGCTCCAGGTGGTGCCGCTCGGTCGCGGCCAGGAAGCGGAGGTGACGATCGAGACGGCGCCGGGGGTCACGCTCGGGGCCGCTCGCCGCTCGCCACGAATCACGTCCGTGGCGACGGGCGGCTCGGTCGGGCTCATTCTCGACGCGCGCGGCATCCCCATCGCGCTGCCGCGACGCGGGGACGACCGACGTGCGGTCATCGCAGCGTGGCGCGATGCCCTCCAGCGAGAATCCCGGCCCGGCGCGGAGCGGGTGGCATGAGCGTCGTGCACCGCGTCCGGCTGCCGGTCGGCGCGTCGCCGATGGTCGAGGTCGGCCACCGCGTGGAGCCGGCCGAGGTGCTCGCCACGAGGCGAGCGCCGCGCGGGGGGATGAGCCTGCCGGTTGCGCTGGCCCTGCGTCGCTCGGCGAGGGACGCCGCGGCCTTCCTCGTCGCTCGCCCGGGCGCACGGCTCGACGCCGGTGAGATCCTGGCCGAGGACGATCGTGGGCGCCAGGTCCGCGTGTCGGAGGCGTGCATGCTGCTGGGCTACGACCTCGACGACGGCACCGCCATGGTGGCGCCGTTGAGTGGCAGCGAGCCGGTCCTCGGCCACGTGCGCGGCGAGGTCGTCAGCGTCGCGGCCGACGCGATCGAGCTGCGGGTGGCGGGAGCCCTTGTGACCGGCGTCGGTGGGAGCGGCAGCGCCGTGCACGGGGAGCTCCGGGTCGCCGTGCACGAGCCCGGCGACGAGCTGCGTGCCAGCGCGATCGACGTCGGCGCGACGGGACGGATCATGGTCGGGGGCTCGCGTGCCTCGGCCGAGACGCTGACCCGGGCGAGGGCGATGGGGGTCGCCGGCATCGTGCTCGGTGGCGTGCTCGACAAGGAGCTGCGCGACTTCGAGGCAACCCAGCTGCGGCGTCGGGAGGTCGGCGGCGTGCGCGGGGACTTCGCGGTGCTCCTGCTGGAGGGCTACGGCAAGGTCGGGTTCGACCCCGGCCTGTTCGCGTGGTTCCGTGCCCATGATGGGCACCTCGCGAGCCTCTTCGGCGAGGAGGCGCGACTGTACGTGTACGAGGCCGGTCCGCCCCCCGCACGCCGCTCGCTGCCGCACCCCGGCGACCGGGTCATCGCCCATCGGCGCCCGCACGCCGGCCTGGGTGGCACCCTGCTGCGGGTCCTGGATCGGCTCCACGCCGCCGAGTCCGGCGTCGTCGGTCGCACCGGGCTGGTGCGATTCGAGGACGGCCGCACGGTCATGGTGCCGATGGCGAACCTGGAGGCGACGGAGCGCATCGACGCAGACTGACTCCCACGGCGGCCGGCGAGTCGCGCTTTCCTATACTGGCTGCATGGACCGAGCCACCGCACCGGCCGCATCGCCACGCGCGCGACTGAGCACCGGCCCCGAAGCGACCCGCGAGATCGGACGCCGCATCGGCGCGGCAGCGGGTCCGGGAACCGTGCTCGCGCTGATCGGTCCGCTGGGCGCCGGCAAGACGCAGCTGGCCAAGGGGGTCGCCGACGGGCTCGGGGTCAGCGCGATCGTCAATAGCCCGACCTTCGTGCTCATGAACGAGCACCCCGGCCGGCTGCGGCTCTATCACATCGACGCGTACCGGCTGGACGATCCGGAGGAGGCGGTGGCCGCCGGCCTGCTCGACGAGCGGCAGGCGGACGGCGTGACCGTGGTCGAATGGGCCGACCGGCTCGACGGCTGGATGCCGGTCGAGCGCCTGGTCATCCGGCTGGACACGCCAGCGGGGGCGCCGACGCACCGTACCCTGCGCTGGGAGGCCCACGGGCCCGCTCACGACCGGCTGGCGCGGGAGGCGCTCGCCGTCCCGTGATCGTTGCCCTCGACGCCGCCTCGACCGACCTGTCGGTCGCCATCTCCGCGCCCGACGGGACGTTGATCGCGCAGGAGACGTGGAGCAGCGCGCGGCGGCAGTCCGCGGAGCTCCTTCCGCGGCTGCTGGCGCTCCTCCACGGCGCCCGCCGACCGCTCGCCTCGCTGACCGCCGTCGCGGTCGGGACCGGCCCGGGCTCCTTCACCGGGCTGCGAGTCGCGATGGCGGTCGCCAAGGGCCTGGCGGCCGGGCTCGGCAGGCCGATCGTCGGCGTCCCGAGCCTCCTCGCCTGGCTGGACGCCGAACCGGACGCTGCCTGCGCCGTTGCCCGAGCCGGGGCCCGCGAGGCGTACGTGCTCGTGCGCGGCGCCGACCGGCCGCGCATCGTCGACCGCGACGAGCTGGCCGCACTCCCTCGCCCGATCGTGGCGGGATCGGACGTGGGAACGGCCTTCGGGCTCCAGGGTGGCATCGCACCTCGGGCCGCAGCCGCGATCGCCCGCCGTGGCGCCGTCCGGCTCGCGGCGGAGCCCGCCGGGGACGACCTGGCAACCCTCGAACCGATCTATGTGCGCGCGCCGCGCGGCGTGGCCGCGGAGAGCGGGGAGCGGGTCAGGTGGCTCTGACCGCGCGCGTCAGCGTCGAGCCGATGCGCCTCGAGGACGTGGCGGCGGTGCACGAGATCGAGCGGCTCAGCTTCCGGACGCCGTGGCCGGCGTACGCGTTCGAGCAGGAGCTGAAGGGAAACCGCCTCGCGCGCTACCTGGTGGCGCGCGCGGGCGAGCGGGTCGTGGGCTTTGCCGGGATCTGGAGGATGGTCGACGACGCGCACGTCACGACGTTCGGAGTTCACCCTGACTGGCGACGGCAGGGGATCGGCCGCCACCTGCTCCTGAACCTGGCGGAGCTGTCGCTGGCGATCGGCGCGCGCCGAATGACGCTCGAGGTCCGCGCGTCCAACCATGCCGCCCAGGCGCTGTACCGGGCCTTCGACTTCGACATCGTCGGCCACCGGCCCGGCTACTACACCGATGACGGCGAGGATGCCCTGATCATGACCACCCCCGAGCTCGACGGCCCGGCGATGCGCGGACGCATCGCCACCGAGCGGGCGCGGCTGGCCGGATGAGCGGGCCGCGCATCCTTGCGATCGAGTCGTCCTGCGACGAGACCGGCGTGGCAGTCGTGGTGGACGGGCGTCGCATCGAGGCGAACCAGGTGGCCACCCAGGTCGCGCTCCACGCCGCCACCGGCGGCATCGTGCCGGAGGTGGCGGCACGTCAGCAGCTGCGCTGGATCATCCCCACGCTCGAGGCCGCGCTGGCCGAGGCCGGCGCGGGCTGGGACGACATCGACGCGGTCGCCGTCACCTACGGCCCGGGTCTCATCGGCTCGCTGCTCGTGGGCGTCAACGTCGCCAAGGCGCTGGCCGTCGCGCATGATCTCCCGCTGGTCGGCGTCAATCACATCGAGGGACACATCTACGCGAACTGGCTGACCGATGTGGACGCTGGCGCACCGCTCCCGGGCGACCCGCCGTTTCCGCTCCTCTGCCTGGTCGTCAGCGGCGGGCACACCCAGCTCGTCCTGATGCACGACCACGGGCGGTACACGCTGCTGGGACAGACGATCGACGACGCGGCGGGCGAGGCCTTCGACAAGGTCGGCCGCCTGCTCGGGCTGCCGTATCCGGGTGGCCCCGCCATCAGTGCTGCGGCACACAACGCCGCGCCGGCGACCCGCTTCCCGCGCGCCCGCACGTCCGGCGCCTACGACTTCAGCTTCTCTGGGCTCAAGACCGCGGTCCTGCGCGAGGTGGAGGGCCACCGGGCGCGCAGCGAGCCGATCCCGGTCGACGCGATCGCTGCCGCGTTCGAGGAGGCCGTGGTCGACGCCCTCGCCTCCAAGACCGTCGCCGCGGCCCTCGACCATGGCGTCGCCGCGGTGGCCATCGGAGGTGGCGTGGCCGCCAACCGGGCGCTCCGCGCGACGCTCGAGGAGCGGGTCACGCGGCACGGGGTGACGCTGCTCGTGCCGCCGCCGGCGTTGTGCACCGACAACGGCGCCATGATCGGCGCCGCGGCCGGATTTCGGTTCGCGGCCGGGGACCGCGCCGAAGCGAGCCTCGAGGCGATCCCGAACCTCGCGCTGCCCTGGCTGAGGACGTGAGCGATCCCCTCGCGCCGGACCGCCTCATCCCGCCAACGCCGGGCCAGCTGCGGCGCCTCATGGGATCCGAGCGGCTGCGCCCGAAGAAGAGCCTGTCGCAGAACTTCCTCACGGATCCCGATGCCCTCGACGCCATCGTCGCAGCCGCGGAGCTCGTACCGGGCGACAACGTCGTCGAGGTCGGCCCCGGCCTCGGAGTCCTCACCCGCCACCTCCTGGCGGGCGGCGCGTCCGTCACCGCCGTCGAGCTGGACCCCCGGCTGGCGGAGTACCTGCGCCGTGAGCTGTACGGGGTTCACGGCTTCGAGCTGATCGAGGCCGATGCGCTCGGCCTGCACGCTCGCGACCTCTTCCCGGGGGAGCCGATCAAGGTCGTGGCGAACATCCCCTACCACATCACCAGCCCGCTGCTCCATGCCTTCCTCGAGGGCGATCGGCCACCGGAGCTGACCGTCCTGCTGGTCCAGCTGGAGGTCGCCGAGCGCGTCGCCGCACCGCCCGGCCGGATGAGCTACCTGTCCGTCTTCGCGCAGAACGTGGCCACCGCCGAGATCGTGGCACGCGTCCCGGCCGGCGCATTCGAGCCGACGCCGGCGGTGGACTCGGCCGTGCTGCGCCTGCGGCGACGCGAGGCACCGGCCATCGCGCCGGGCCCGGCACGAGAGCCGTTCTACCGGGTCGTGCAGGCTGGCTTTCGGCAACGGCGCAAGCAGGTGCACAACGGTCTGTCCCGCGAGCTCCCGGTCGACCGCACCGTCGTCGCAGAGGCGCTCGATGCCTGCTCGGTCGATCCCGAGCGGCGCCCGCAGACGCTGACGCTCGACGAATGGGCCTGCCTGGCCGGTCGACTCGGGCCGTCGCTGTGAGCTCCGGGCTCCGGCTCGAGGCACCCGCCAAGCTGAACCTTTCGCTGGCCGTCGTCGGCCGGCGGGAGGACGGATTCCACCTCCTCGACAGTCACGTCGTCCTCCTCGAGCTCGCCGATCGCCTGCTGCTGATGCCGGGGAGCAGCGGCCTGCGGGTCGAGGGCGAGCCCGGATCCTCGCTGCCGCTCGACGAGTCGAACCTGGCGTGGCGCGGCCTGGTTGCCGGCCTCGGACATGCGCCGGAGCTCGCCTGCCTGGCCCTCGACAAGCGGGTTCCCATCGCCGCCGGGCTCGGCGGCGGGTCTTCGGACGCGGCCGCCGCACGGCGTCTCGGCCGCGCGTGGCGCGGACTGCCGGAGGGCGCCGCGGACGAGGCGGACCTGGTCGGGTTGAGCCAGATCGGGGCCGACGTCCCGTTCTTCGCCGCCTGCGTGCCGGCGGCGCGGGTCACCGGCATCGGCGAGCTCATCGAGCCCGAGGCTCCCGAGCCGGCGCATGTCGTGCTGGCGCATCCGCCGTTCGGCCTTTCCACGGCGGAGGTGTTCGCGGAGCTCCGCACCGCGGAATGGGGTGGCGCCGAGAACGACCTGCTGGCACCGGCGAGACGCCTGCGGCCGGAGCTCGACGACCTGTTCGCACTCGTCCAGGCGGCCGGCGGCAAGCCACGACTGACCGGATCGGGCCCGACCGTCTTCGCGAGCAGCGACGACCCCGAACGTGCCGGGTCCATCGCAGGGCGACTGCGCCGAGGCCGCGTTCGCATCACCCTGACGCGCACGCGTGACACAGCCGCTAGCATCGAGCGCATCATCGAGGAGGAGTGAATGCCCGAGCGCGAAGCGATTAGCACCGAGAACGCCCCGGCCGCGGCCGGTCCGTACAGCCAGGCAATCCGCGCCGGCGACTTCGTCTTCACCGCCGGCCAGCTGGGGCTCGACCCGAGCAGCGGCGAGTTCAGCGCGGACGACGTCGCCGGGCAGGCAACCCAGGCGCTGGCGAACATCGCCGCGATCCTCGAGGCGGCCGGCAGCGGGCTCGATCGCCTCGTGAAGGTGACCGTGTACCTGGTCGAGATCGCCGATTGGCCGGCCGTCAACGAGGTCTACGTGCGCGCCGTCCCGGAACCGTACCCAGCACGAAGTGCGTTCGCCGTGAAGGACCTGCCCAGGGGCGCCCGCGTCGAGATCGAGGCGATCGCCACGTTGGACGCCGGTTGACGCTGCGAATCGGCCGACCGTACCATCGCGCAACGTGTCTGCTCAGCTGACCCGCCCGGCGGCCATCGTCCTGGCCGCGGGCCAGGGAACGCGCATGCGTTCCCGCGTCCCCAAGGTGCTGCATCCGCTTGCCGGTCGCTCCCTGATCGACCACGTCCTCGACGCGCTTGCCGCCGCGGGCATCGAGCGGCCGGTCGTCGTCACCGGGTTCGGGGCGGATGCGGTCGAGCGCGCGATCGCCACGCGCGCGGTGAGCGCGCGCCAGGACCCGCAGCTTGGCACAGCCGACGCGGTGCGGGTCGGCCTGGCGGGCGTCGCCGGCGACGTTGCCACGATCCTCGTGACGATGGGCGACGCCCCGCTCCAGCCCGCCGAGCTGTACCGCGCCGTCCTCCACGAGCGCGAGGTCGGCGAGCCTGCGATCGTGCTCGTCTCGTCTCGCCCCGAGGACCCGACCGGCTATGGGCGCGTCGTGCGAAGTCGCGGCGGCGACCCGACTGCCATCGTCGAGGAGCCCGATCTCGACGAGGCGACGCGCGGCATCGGCGAGATCAACGCCGGCACCTACGCCTTCGATGCTCGGTGGCTGCGTGGCGCCCTGGGCCGGGTCATCGCAGCCGCCTCGGGCGAGCAGTACCTCACCGACCTTGTGGCCCTGGCCGTCGCAGATGGGCGAGCCGTTCGCGTCGTCGAGGCCGCGGACGCGGTCGACACGATCGGGATCAACGACCGGCTCGCGCTTGCGACGGCCGAGGAGCGGATCCGACGCCGCATCGTGGAGGGCCATCTGCGCAACGGGGTCACCGTCGTCGACCCCTCGACGACGCGGATCGACGCCGGCGTCGAGATCGGCCAGGACGCGCGCATCGAGCCGTGGTCGATCCTGGCGGGGTCCACCGTCATCGCGCAGGACGCCGTCATCGGTCCGAACGCGCACGTGCGCGACAGCCGCATCGGCCCGCGCACCCACGTCTGGGCCAGCGTGGTCGAGGAGTCGATCGTGGCGGAGGACGTCGAGATCGGCCCGTACGCCCACGTCCGACCCGGATCGGAGATCGGCGCTCGATGCAGGATCGGCAACTTCGCCGAGGTCAAGAAGAGCCGCCTCGGAGCAGGGACCCAGCAGCATCATTTCAGTTACCTCGGCGACGCGGAGATCGGCGAGAACGTCAACGTCGGGGCTGGGTCGGTGACCGCCAACTTCGACGGCACCGCGAAGCATCGTACGGTCATCGGGAATGGCGCCAGCATCGGCGTCGACACGATGATGGTGGCCCCGGTGACAATCGGCGATGGCGCAACCACCGGGGCCGGCTCGGTCGTCACCCGCGACGTCGCACCCGGCAAGAAGGTGGTCGGCGTGCCGGCACGCCCCATCGAGATGAAGCGTCGCAGACCATCGCCGGCCGAGCCCGGTGAGCCGAGCGCCGGCGAGGCGCCCGTCCCGACCGGGGCGGATCCGAACCCGTAGCGAGGCGCATCCAGCCCAACCATGCCTGAAGGCAGCAGTACCACCGGCAACCCGGTCTCATGAACGAGCTGTTGGTTGTCGTCACACTCATCCTCGTCGGCGGATTCTTCGCCGCCAGCGAGATCGCCCTCATCACGGTCAAGCGCCACCGGCTGACCCAGCTCGCCGACGAGGGGAACCGTTCCGCGCGCACCGCCCAGCGGCTGGTCGAGGACCCGGGTCGCTTCCTGGCGACCATCCAGATTGCCATCACCTTCCTCGGCTTCCTGGCCGGTGCGACCGGCGCCGCGGCTTTCTCGGACGCGTTCGGCGACATTCTCGGTGGCCTACCGATCGGCATCAGCGACGCCACCGCCGACTCGATCGCCTTCGTGGTCGTGACCCTCGTCATCGCGCTGGTCTCGATCATCGTCGGCGAGCTCGTCCCGAAGACGCTGGCGTTGAACTTCCCCGAGCGGCTCGCGCTCTTCGTCGCCACGCCGATCGGCTTCCTCCAAGGCCTCCTGTCCCCGATCGTGTGGCTCGTCTCACGCACGAGCGCCATCCTCGTCCGCCTCCTCGGCGGGACCGAGAAGCCGCAGGGAGGCTACCTGTCGACCGAGGAGCTGAAGTTGCTCGTCGAGACCGGTTCCGAGCGGGGAGAGATCGAGGAGGAGGAGAAGGACATGATCACCGGGGTCATCGAGCTCGGGGACAAGGTCGTCCACGAGGTCATGGTCCCGCGCATCGGCATCCGCGCCGTCAACGTGGACGATCCCATCGACGAGGTACTCGACACGATCGTGGCCGCCGGGCACTCGCGTCTGCCCGTCTTCACCGAGAACCTCGACAACATCATCGGCATCCTGTACGCCAAGGACCTGCTTCCGTACCTCAAGGGCAACGGCCCGGGCAGTTCGGAGATCGACATCCGATCTCTCGTGCGCTCGCCGGTCTACGTGCCCGAGTCGAAGCCGGTCGACGACCTGCTGCACGAGATGCAGGTCGCCAAGCGGCACATCGCCATCGTGGTCGACGAGTATGGCGGCACGGCAGGACTCGTCACCATGGAGGACGTCGTCGAGGAGATCGTCGGCGAGATCCAGGATGAGTACGACACCGAGGAGCCGATGGTCGAGGAGGTCTCGACCGAGGGCGAGCTCGCATTCCGGCTCGACGGGCGGGTCAGCATGGATGACCTGCGCGACCTGTTCGACCTCTCCGACGACGACGAGCCAGACGAGGACGCGTACGACACGGTCGGCGGCTTCATCGTCCACCGCGTCGGTCGCATCCCGCTCCCGGGCGCCGAGATCCCGTTCCGCGACGATATCACCCTCCGTGTCGAGACCGCCGAGCCCCGCCGCGTGGCCAAGGTGGTGGCCCTCCGCCCGCGCAGCCCCGGCAACGGCGCGGCGGGGATGGGGGACCGCGAAGCGGGAGTGACCGATGCGCTGGCTTGACGCTATCGAGCGCCTGATCGCCGGGCCGGGGGCAACGGCCGGCACTACGCGGCGATCACCGCGCGGACGAGCATGGCGAGTTCCCGCTTGCCGTCGGGCGGGCAGGGCAGCGCCTCGAGGAGCTCCAGGGCCTGGTCGCGAAAGCGCCTGGCCTCAGCGAGGGTCTGCTCGCGTGCACCGCACAGCTCGAGGATCTCGAGCACCTCGGCCACCTCGGCGTCCGACAGCTGCGCCATCCCGGCGGGCGCCGCGGTTTGGCCGTCGGTCGCCCGCACGCCGTCGTGGTAGATCTCGGTGAGCCGGTGCCGCTGGGCGTCGGATGCGTTCTCCAGCGCCCAGACCAACGGAAGCGTCTTCTTTCGCTTGCGTACGTCACCCGCCTCGGCCTTGCCGGACTCGTTGGAGGCCCAGAACGTCCCCTTCACGTCGTCGGCCATCTGGAAGGCCATCCCCAGCGCGTAGCCGAAGTCGTTGTAGGCGGCGGCGACCGTATCGTCGTCGGTGGCCAGGATCGCGCCGGCACGGACCGATGCGCCCAGGAGCGCTGCCGTCTTCTTGCCGATCATCTCGAGATAGGCTTCCACGGTCACGTCGGCGCGCCGCTCGAAGGTGATGTCCAAGTACTGGCCCTCGCACAATGCCAGGCAGGTCTCGTCGTAGACCTTCATGAGCTCGAGCACGCGGTGGTCGCTGAAGCCGTCCATGAGTCGATAGATCGCGAGGCGCGACAGGGCGAACAGGGCGTCGCCGGCGTTGATCGCAAGGGGGATGCCCCAGATTGCCCACAGCGTGGGCCGATGGTGCCGCTTGGCATCGGCGTCCTCGATGTCGTCGTGCACGAGGCTGAAGTTGTGACCGAGCTCGAGCGCCGCTGCGCCGGGCAGCGCCGGGCGGTAGTCGCCGGTCAGCGACTGGTAGGCCAGCACGCCGAGCAGGGGGCGAATCCGCTTGCCGCGCGGGGCTCCGCTGCCGTCGACGCCGAGGTGGTAGGCGAGCATCTCGTACAGCGGCCGCGCGTGTCCCTCGCGCTCGTTGAGGACGCTCGACATCTCGGCCTCGATATCGGCCAGGATCTGGCTAAACTCGGTCCTGATGTCCACGGCGGAAGGGTACCCGACGTCCTCGAGAAGCCGCGTCATGGCGCCGGGACGGCGAGGAGCGAGTTCGGACGCATCGGTATCATGATACGCCGATGTAGCAAGTTCCGCACCGCGGGCCGATGAGCCCGCGGCCACGCGTCTACAAGTCCGAGGGCATCGTGCTGCGCTCGATGGATCTCGGAGAGGCCGATCGGGTCCTCACCGTGCTCACGCCGCGGCTCGGAAAGTTGCGCGTCATCGCAAAGGGCGTGCGCCGCACGCGGTCGCGCATCGGCGGCGCGCTCGAGCCGTTCAGCGACGTGCAGCTCGTCCTCGCCGTGGGCCGTACGTTCGACGTCGTCACCTCGTCGTCGCTCGAGGACGCGCACCTCGGGCTCCGCAACGACCTGCACTCGACCGCCGCCGCCTGGTACGTCGTCGAGCTGGCGGACCGCTTCTGCGAGGGGGCGGCGGACTCGTACGAGGCGTTCCGGCTCCTGGCCCAGGCGCTGTCGGGCCTCGACGCGCCGCCCGCCGAGGTGAGCCGCGAAGTCGTCGCTCGCTGGTTCGAGCTCCACCTCCTCGAGGCGATGGGCTTCCGGCCGGAGCTCGTTGCCTGCCTGGACTGCGGGGCGCGCCTCGAGCCGGAGGAAAACGTCTACTCGCCGGTCGGCGGCGGCGTCATCTGCCCGCAGTGCCCGCACTCGGCCGACGGCGCTCGCCCGATCTCCGCCGACGCGCTCAAGGTCCTGCGCCACCTCCAGCGATCGCCGCTCGTCGGCGTGCTTCGGCTGCAGCTGACGCCGACGCTCCATCGTGAAGTGGAGCGGCTGCTCCACGCGACCGTCTCGGCCGTCCTGGAGCGCGAGCTTCGCTCGCGCGACTTCCTCGATGAGGTCGCCGCGCGCGAGGCCGCCACGGCCGCCGCCGGTACATGACCGGGGCCTCGGCCGCCGGCGACCGACCGCTCGTCGCACAACCGGCGCAGCCGATGGATCCACGCCGCGCACTCGGCGCTTTGGGAAGCGCCATCGACGCCGAGGTCTGGCGGGCGAACCGGGCCGGCACGCGCGTCGGCGCCGCCCTCGTGTTGGGCGTGGCGGTCATCCTCTGGCTGCTGGGACGGAGTGTTCCGGCGCTGGCGTGGCTTGACCACTTGCCGTGGTTCATCCCGACCGTGCTCATCGTCGCGGCCGGCGCGATCGCCGTCGCCGCCATGCCGATGCTCATGCTCCCGCGCCGCTTCCTCGACGCCTGGGTCGCCTATGCCTTCCTGGCCATCGACGCGCGCGTGGCGTGGCGCCGCAGCACGGGGGAGCCGTTCCCCGAGGCCCCGGACGCCGTCGAGCGATGGCTGGCCCGCGACCCGGGCGAGCACCGCCTGATGCGCGCGTCGCTTCTGCTCGGGCAGGGGCGGCCGCGCGAGGCCGGCGACATCCTCGCCGCTGTCGAGCCCGCCGACCAGGCCGAGGCCTTCCTCCACGCGCAGCTCTCGTGGCTCGCCGCGTTCATGAGCGACAGGGACGACCCTGCCCTGTTCGAGCACCTCCGCGCGGCCGCCGTCGCCTTCGGGACGGCTGGGCGTGCTCGGCAGGTGGCGGATGCGTCGGTCGAGATGCTCGTCGCCGTGCGCACGGTCGCGCTGGAAGGTGACTGGATCGAGCCGTTGGTCCGCGCGCGGCGATCACTGGGGGACCTGGCACGTGACGTTGCCTTCAGGCACATGTTCCTGCCACGCCTGCGCCACTACGGCACCGTCGCGGCGCTGGTCGGCGTCGGGCTGATTGCCGTCCAGATCTCCCTCGGGTCTCCGTAGCGCCGGGTCCTCGCCCGTGCCGCCGCTGATCGGCGATCACGGCGCCAGTGTTCGGCGCGAGCGATGATCCGCGCGGTTGCCTGGGCTAGACTCGACGACCCGATCGGTCAACATCAATCGCACCGGAGCCGCCGACCAGCCGTGCCAGCGCCGAACTTCGACGTCATCGCCAGCCTCGCCAAACGACGCGGATTCGTCTTCCCATCGAGCGAGATCTACGGCGGCATGGCCGGCTTCTGGGACTACGGGCCGCTCGGTGTGGAGCTCAAGAACAACGTCAAGACGGCCTGGTGGCGCCACATGGTCCAGTTGCGCGACGACGTGGTCGGGATCGACGCGGCAATCATCATGAATCCGCGCGTGTGGGAGGCCTCGGGCCACGTCGTCGGCTTCAGCGACCCCATGGTCGACTGCCGCAGCTGCAAGCTCCGCTTCCGAGAGGACGATCTGAAGGGCAAGCCATCGGAGATCGCCTGTCCGAACTGCGGCAACCGTGGGACCCTGACCGAGGCGCGCCAGTTCAACCTGATGTTCGCGACGCATGTCGGGCCGGTGGCCGAGTCGTCATCCGTCGCCTACCTGCGACCCGAGACCGCGCAGGCCATGTTCGTCCAGTTCGACAACGTGGCGACGAGCATGCGCCGCAAGCTGCCGTTCGGAATCGCCCAGATGGGCCGCTCCTTCCGCAACGAGATCACGCCGGGCAACTTCATCTTTCGCCTGCGCGAGTTCGAGCAGATGGAGATGGAGTTCTTCGTCCATCCGCGTGACGAGGACGAGTGGTTCGGCCGATGGGTCGAGACGCGCCACCGCTGGTGGACCGATGTGCTCGGCATCGATGCGGACCGCCTGCGCCTGCGCCCGCACGAGGCCAACGAGCTGTCGCACTACTCGAAGCAGACCACCGACATCGAGTACGAGTACCCGATCGGCTGGTCCGAGCTGGAGGGCGTCGCCGATCGGACGGATTTCGACCTCAGGGCCCACGCCGCCGGCTCCGGGAAGCGACTGGAGATCTTCGACGAGGCGACCGGCGAGCACGTGGTTCCCTACGTGATCGAGCCCGCCATGGGCGTCGACCGGGCGGTCCTGACGGTCCTCGTCGACGGCTACGCCGAGGAGAAGCTGGCGAAGGAGACGCGCGTGGTGCTGCGCATCCGGCCCGACCTGGCGCCGGTCAAGGCCGCCGTCCTGCCGCTCCTGCGCAACCGGCCCGAGCTCGTCGAGCGCGCCCGACGACTCACCACCGACCTCAAGCACGTCGTGGCGGCCATGTACGACGACACCGCGTCGATCGGAAAGCTCTACCGCCGCCAGGACGAGATCGGCACGCCGTTCTGCGTGACCGTCGACCCCGAGTCGCTGGACGACGGCGCGGCGACCATCCGCGAGCGGGACTCGATGACCCAGGAGCGGGTCTCGCTCGACCTCATCCCGCAGCGGGTCGCGGACCTGGTGGCGGGACGCTCGGCCTGGGAGGGCGTGCGGCGCGAATGACGTCCAGTCCGGCGCACCACGCGGTGAGCAACCTCCTGAGTGAGGCCGATGCCGCCTTCGCCGCCGGCGACGCCGACCGCTGGACTGCCTGCTTCGAGGAAGACGGCCGGGTGTTCCTCCTCCACCGCGAGCCGCTCGAGGGGAGGGCCGCGATTCACGAGTTCTGGCAGGCGTCCTCCGCCCGACTCGACACGTCGGACTGGCAGCCGGCGACGGACCTGCTGGAGGTGCACGGCGACCATGGATACGCCTTCCGCACGTACACGGAGCGGCTTCGGAACCGGGAGGATGGCTCCCGGATCCGGGTGCGCGGGAGGCTCGTCTACTTCCTGCGGCGCGACGCAGCAGGCGCCTGGCGGATCCGGCTCCTCATGAACTCGCATTCGCATCCGATGGAGCCGATCGCGTGACCAGACTCAGCGACATCGGGGCAGCGCTCGAGCGGGGGGAGCACGAGACGGTCCTGCGCCTGACCGATGCCATCCTCGCCGCGCGACCGGGTGACGACGCGGCGCACGAGTTCCGTGCCCGCGCGTTCCTGGCGCTCGGCAGGCTGGCCGAGGCCGAGGAGCACGCCCAGGACGCCGTACGCCTGGACCCCGACGAGATCCGATACCGCGAGCTGCTTGCCCAGGTGCTCTCGGCCGAGGGCGCCCACCGCGACGCGGCCGCCGAGTTCGGGCGGTTGGCCCGCAACGACCCGCGCGAGACGACCTGGACCGTAGCCGAGGCCCAGGAGCGGCTCGGGGCTGCCCAGCCCGGGATGGGCGTCGACGCAGCGCGCCGCGCCGTCCGTCTCGCCCCGCGCAACGGGCGGGCGCAGCTCGCGCTGTCCCAGGCACTGGCGCGCACCGGCGACCCTCGCGGCGCCTTCCAGGCCGCCACGCTGGCGAACGACCTGTTGCCCGGAGACCCGGCGGCTCGCGAGGCGCTGGCCGACGCGCACTGGCTGGCGGACCAGGACGCGGCGGCGTTCGACGAGTTTCGCTCCCTCCTCGGGGAGCTCGAGGGCCAGGATCGCGAGCGCGTGCTGGCCAAGGCGCGCAGGCTCTGGCGGCAGCATGCGGGGTTGGTGGGAAGGCTGGTCGCCGCCGTCGGCCCGCTCTTCCGGCTGGCCTTCAGCCGCGGCTGGCTGCGCATCGGCCGATGAAGGTCGGGCACCTGCGCGAGCGGCTGTCGGCGGCCCTCGGTGTGGCGATGCGCAACCGGGCGGCCGATGCCGTTGCGCTCACCGCCGACCGCACCAAGGCCATGGCCGTCTCGCTCGCCGGCCTCGGCGACGATGCCGAGGTCGAGATCGAGAGCCTGGAGCTGTCCACGCGAGACGCTGCCACGGTGCTCGGCTTCCATCCCGAGCACGTCCGGCGGCTCATTCGCGCCGGCCGACTCCGCGCGCGGCGCCAGGGCGGCGACTACCGCATCCTCGTCAACGACGTGTGGCCGATGCTCGAGGTTCGCTATCGCGAGCCAGGCCGGCGGCGGATCCGCCGACGGTGACCGTCGCGCGCCTTCGAACGGCGCTCAGCGACCAGCTCACACCGGAGCGGCTCGATGAGCTCACCCGCCTGTGCGAGGCCGCGTTCGAAGAGCCGTTCACGGCCAACTGGGAGCGGGTCGGGCCCGGCGTCCACGTGATGGCGGAGGTCGATGGCCGGGTGGTGGCCCACGCGATGATCGTCGATCGGCGCATCTACGTCGGCGACGAGATGGACGTCGCCCTCGATGCCGGCTACGTCGAGCACGTCGCTACGCTCCCGGAGCTGCACGGGACGGGGCACGGCTCAACGGTCATGCGCGAGATCAACCGGATCATCCGCGACGAGTACGCGCTCGGCGGCCTGGGGACGGACAGCATCGGCTTCTACCAGCGCCTCGGCTGGGAGGCGTGGCTGGGACCAACCGCCGTGCGGACCCCGGACGGCGAGCGCGTCCGAAGCCCTCGCGACGACGGCCACGTCATGATCCTGCGCACGCCGCGCACGCCCGCAGCCCTGGCCGTCGACAGCCCGATCGCGGTCGACTGGCGAGCCGAGGAGCCCTGGTGAGCCGTCGGTTGCGTCATCTGAGCGGGCACGCCGGTTTGCAATTGCCCGCTCGGTGAGCATCAGGGCGCTTCTCTCCCGCGCCGACGGCACTGACATGGACGTCGACCTGGCCGACATCAGCTCGCGACGGGTCAGACGAGACGAGCTGCTGTGGGTGGACGCCGATGGCCCCACCACGGATGAGGTCGACGCCGTCCACAGGGCGCTGCCCATGTCGGAGGAGTCCGCCAGGGCCGTCGCGTCCGTGCCCACCGAGCCGAACGCGCGGGTCCTGGAGGACGGCGTCGAGGTCGTGGTCCTGGCCCTCGGCGGTGAGCTGGACGCAGATCCGGTTCCCCTGCAGATCCTGATCGGCGACGGCTGGGTCATCACGCGGCGCGACGACGAGATCCCGTACCTGGACGAGCACCGCACGTCGATCCAGGACCAGCGGGAGGTCGGTCGTCTCACGCCGGACGAGTTTCTCGCCTCGGTGCTCGACTGGCACGTGGATGCGTTCTTCAACGCCGCGGAGCAGCTTGAACGCGAGGTGGACGAGCTCGACGACGCCGCGCTGCGCCCGGACCGGAACCTCCTGGCCCGGCTCGTGGCGATGGGGCGGCGCATCGCTCACGCGCGGCGGGTCATCGCCGCGCACAACGACGTTGCGGCGGAGCTCGCCAGGCCCGACTTCATGCCCGAGAGCGCACGCCATGGCCTGGACGCGCTGGTCGCCGTATCGAAGCGGCTCGCGCGGGCGGCCGAGGCCATCTCGAACGCACGGGAGATGCTCATCGGCACGTTCGACGTCCACATGACTCGAACCGCGCAGCGCACGAACGACACGATGCGCCTCCTGACGCTGGCCTCGGTCATCCTCCTCCCGTCCGTCGTGTTGGCCGGCATCATGGGCATGAACTTCAAGGTCGGCCTCTTCGACGAGCCGAACCTGTTCTGGGTCGTCATCGGCATCATGGGCGCCATGGCTGTCGCCGCCCTTGGCATCGCACGCTGGCGACGCTGGCTCTGACTCGTCTGGCCGACGGCGGACGGCACGGGCGCACCCTTCGAGGCCGGCGCAGTTCTCAATCCCGGGAACGACACGTTGTGCGAGGTCACACACTTATCGTTGCCTGCAACATCATCGCGGGGCGACGCATCTGACGCGCATCTGACCGGAGGGAGGAGGAGCCGTTTGCTCGAGCGGGCGGGCACACCGGACGTCATCGAGGCGACCGGGGTGACGGATGCGACCGATGGGCGCGCCGAATTCGACGCCCGCTTCGCGCTGGCACGGCATCGGCTCCTCAGGATCACCGCCTCACTGGTCGGGGCGGTCGACGCGGAGGACGTGGTGCAGGATACCTACCTGCTGGGGCGGCGACGGTTCGACCAGCTGCGCGACGATTCGGCCTTCGAGCCGTGGGTCACGCGCATCGCGGTCAACCTGTGCTTCGGCCGGCATCGGCGCGGCAAGCGTCTGCGCGAGCTTCTGCCTGGGCTGCTGCCGCGCCGAGCGCCGTCCTCGGATGTCGGCCTTCGGGAACTGGTCGAAGCGCTCCCGCCGCGCGATCGCACCGTGCTCGTCCTGCACTACGGCCACGGATATCGGCTCGAGGAGATCGCCTCGCTGCTCGATCTGACCCACACGAACGTGCGGACGATCATCGCCCGCACGCGCAGGCGCCTGTACGCCGCCTGGCGTCATGCCGAAGGCATGGACCGATGAGCCGCTGCCGCCAGACCGATGCCCTGCTTGAAGCCTCGTTCGCCGGCACCGATCTCACGCGCGCCCAGGCGGACCACGTGCGGCGTTGCGCCGAGTGCGCCCGAGCGATGTCGCAGGCACGGCGCTTCGAGAACGAACTCGGAAGGGTCGGATTGGAGCTCTCACCCGAGCCGATGCCGGCGTCTGCTGAGCTCTTCGCCGCCGTGCCGCCGGTCGGTCAACGAGAAGGATGGATCATGAACTGGCGAAGAACCATCGTGGGAGGCGCAATAGCGACGATCACGCTCGTCGCAATCGTCTTCGGTGGAGGCCGATGGCTGGGCGGCCTGGTGGAAGGCGGAGTCGGGCTAAGCCAGGGCACAGCGTCCCTCACGGCAGCCGCGGCCGCTGCGCTGATCGGAGTGCAGCAGGACGAGGTGCTGATGACCGAGGACGGCGCGCTCGCGATTCGGGACCTGGGGCTCAACCTGGAACTCATCCTGGTGACCTCGTCAGCGGAAGGACTGGAGGCGACCGTGGTGGACTCCACGCCCTTCGGGACCGGTCCCACGTTATTCAGCGCGATCACATGCGCCGAGGAGGAAGGTCTCGAGCGCACGGATTATGTCTGGGGCCGATGGGAAGGCATCACCGATGTGAGGGGCGCCGGCGAATACATCGTCAGCGATTCGAATCACCTCATTTTCGCCTATGACCCGGAACCCGATGATTCCGCGGCGCCGTTGCTGGTCTTCGAAGGTACGAGTGGCACGATGGACTTCGGTCCGGCAGGAGACTTCGTGTCGCGCCCGTGCCTCGGGGTAGCGATGGATGAGACGGCTCAGCCTCGACTGCCGGCGGACCTGCGATGCCGCGACTGGGCCGAGATGGCGGACGCGCACGTCGCGATCACGCAGCGCCTCGTTGGTGACGAGCTCCTGCCCGCGGTCCGCGAGCTTCAGCAGCTCCCGCTGTCCGCGACGCGGGACGACCTGATCGACGCCGCCGTGGGCAGCATCGAGAAGTGGTGCCTCGATCCGCGGTTCCAGGGGTCACTGCTATCGGACGTTGTGGAGATCGGCTACGGCAGTGGTACCTGACACCTCCGGGCCGCGGTCTCGTCGGTCTGTCGCCGGGTGGCGCGGGGTGGCCCGTCGGGCAGAGTCGAGCAGCCATTCACCCGGGGACTCGTAGATTGGATCACGAGCCGGCAGTGCACCCCGCCGGAGCGTGGAACTGACCGACGCTGCGCCGCGGATGCACGGGGTGACTGATATCGGCCGATCGGTCGCCGATTGCGCTGCGAAGAGTCCACCGGTGAATATGTGAGAGGAAGCCCGGCGGCACCGGATGCAATCGCGGAACGAGGCACGCCCCATTGGGCACGCGGCTCGGGTCTTGGGACCGCGGTACAATTCCGGCTCCCCACGACGTGAACCTACGAGGAGCCGATTCGCCGCATGGCCACGACCGCTCGGAAGCCCCGCCGCACCGTCCCGAAGGCCGCCGCCGCGCCGAACGGGAAGCTCATCTACACCTTCAGCGAGGGCAACGCGTCGATGCGTTCGATTCTCGGCGGCAAGGGTGCCGGCCTCGCCGAGATGACGAATGCGGGGCTGCCCGTCCCGCCCGGGTTCACGATCACGACCGAGGCCTGCAACGCCTCCTGCGCCGCGGGAAAGCAGCTGCCGGCAGGGCTGTGGGACGACGTCGTGGCTCACATGAAGCCGCTGGAGGAGCAGACCGGCAAGGGCTTCGGCGACGTCGAGAACCCGCTGCTGGTATCGGTCCGCTCGGGCGCCGCCTTCAGCATGCCGGGCATGATGGACACCGTCCTCAACCTGG
>Ga0136633_1000323_pt1 | contig 36601 bp, 38 predicted proteins | sample AntDrymeUQ832206_2_FD_105494 | JGI IMG/M metagenome (GOLD analysis project Ga0136633, IMG submission 105494) | Polar desert sand microbial communities from Dry Valleys, Antarctica - metaG UQ83 (22.06) | ecosystem: Environmental > Terrestrial > Soil > Desert | place: Antarctica: Dry Valley... | reverse complement strand
CTCCCAGGCGAGCGACACCCTGACGGCGCCGCGCATGGATCCGGCTGCACGCACTCCAGCGCCCTCGCCGCCCACCTGGCTCTCGGGTTCAGCCCGCTGGAGGCGGCCACTGCGGCCAAGCGCCTCGCTGCGCGCGCGGTCTTCAACGGCCTGCGGGGGCTCGGGAGGGGCGCAGGGCCGGTGGACGCGCTCGGGCTCTCGGCGATTCGCGGACACGGCGCCGGAGCGCGCTAGCGGCGTGTCATAATCGAGGGCTGATGCAATTTCTTCGCATGAGACCGGGCTTCGGCGAGCAACTGATCGCCGAAGGCGACGTCGGAGTCGCCGCTGACGAGCAGCGGCTCGTCGAGGAGTTCCGCGCCCAGCTCGAGCTGGGCATGTGGGCCGCCGTCCCGATGGAGACGGACACCGGTCATCGTGAGGCGACCATGGTCAAGACGTTCGAAGAGATCCCACGCGGCACCGCCCGCGTGATCTTCTTCCCGCGCGCCGCCGGCGGCGCGCGCTAGCGGTGCAGACCCTCGCGCTCGTCGCCACCGCTCTCGTCGTCGTCGCCCTGCTGTGGGAGGCAACGCTGCCGTGGCTCGACGAGCGCATCGAGCGCTTCAAGGCCGGCCGCCGCCGCGCGCCCGGGGTCGCCGCCTACGACCCGGGCCGCGAGCGCCGCGCCGAGCAGCGGGCTCGTGAGCTGCTGCGCTCCTGCGTCAACGACGAGGAGTGGGAGATGTACCGCGACCTCGGCTTCATCCGCGTCTGGGGGGGAAAGCCGCACGGGCCCGAGGATGGCTGGGACCTCGAGGGCGCGCCCTACGCCTACCTCGTCTACCCGCACAAGCCGCTCGTCGCCTACCTGCCCCAGACCACCCGGCTGCTCAACGAGTACTGCGTCGAGTTCCCCGACGACACACGCCCCTTCGGCTCGGCTCGGCTGCCCGACTCCGACGACGTACTGGCCAAGTGGATGGCGCTCAAGGGCGACGAGCAGCGCATCATCGAAGAAGCCAACCTGCATCTCCCGGGCCGTCAGGTGGATCCGAAGAAGGTCCAGCGCGACCTCTGGCGACTGCGCCAGTGGGAGAGCGCGCGCATCGAACGCCTCGCCCGCAGCGCCTCCGCACGCCCCTGAACCGCCATCGCCGTGCCCAGAGCCACGGATCTCGTGAAATCGACATCTAGCCTCGGGGCGATGGACCCCAAGCACCGCTCGCGCGCACTGACCGAAGGCCCCGAGCGCGCTCCCGCCCGCGCGTACCTCAAGGGGATCGGCTACGACGCCGAGGCGCTGTCGAAGCCGCTCGTCGGCGTGGCGAACACCTGGACCGAGACGATGCCGTGCAACTTCCACCTGCGCGCGCTCGCCGCGCGGGTCAAGGACGGCATCCGTGCGGCCGGCGGGACGCCGATGGAGTTCAACACGATCGCGATCTCCGACGGGATCACGATGGGCACTGAGGGGATGAAGACGAGCCTCGTCTCCCGTGAGGTCATCGCCGACTCGATCGAGCTGATGGGCCGCGGGCACCTCTTCGACGCGATCGTCGCGCTGGCGGCCTGCGACAAGACGATTCCCGGAGCGGTCATGGGCCTGGCCCGCCTGGACGTGCCGAGCGTCCTGATCTACGGCGGCTCGATCGCCCCGGGTCACCACGACGGCCGCGATGTCACCATCCAGGACGTCTTCGAAGCGGTCGGCGCCCACGCGGCGGGGAAGATCACCGACGACGAGCTGGTCGCGCTCGAAGACGTCGCGAGCCCCGGGGCCGGCGCCTGCGGCGGCCAGTTCACGGCCAACACCATGGGCATGGCGTTCGAGGTCCTCGGCATCTCACCGATGGGCTCGAGCATGGTCCCGGCCGAGCACCCGGAGAAGGCCACCGTCGCCGAGCAGTGCGGGCGCCTGGTCATGGACGTCCTGGCCCGCGGCCAGCGGCCGAGCGACATCATCACCCGTGAGGCCTTCGAGAACGCGATTGCCGCGATCGCCACCAGCGGCGGCTCGACCAACGGTGTCCTGCACCTCATGGCACTCGCCCGCGAGATGGGGGTCGAGCTCGAGCTCGACGACTTCGACCGCATCGCCTCGAAGACCCCGCTGTTGTGCGACCTCAAGCCCGGCGGCCGCTACGTCGCCACCGACCTCTACGCGGCCGGCGGCGTCCCGCTCGTCGCGCAGCGTCTCCAGCAGGCCGGCCTGCTCCACGAGCAGGCGCAGACCGTCACCGGGCGGACGATCGGCGAGCATGCGACCGAGGCGACCGAGGCTGCGGAGCAGCAGGTGGTCCGCCCGCTCGGGAACCCCGTGAAGGCGACGGGCGGCCTGGCGATCCTGCGCGGCAACCTCGCCCCGGACGGCTGTGTGGTCAAGCTGAGCGGCCACGAGCGCCGCCACCACGAGGGCCCCGCGCGGGTCTTCGAGCGCGAGGAGGATGCCATGGCGGCGGTCACGCACGGCCGCATCGAACCCGGCGACGTCGTGCTGATCCGCAACGAGGGTCCCGCCGGCGGCCCCGGCATGCGCGAGATGCTCGCGGTCACGGCCGCGATCAACGGCGCGGGCCTCGGCGAAGACGTCGCGCTGCTCACCGACGGCCGATTCTCGGGTGCGACGTACGGCTTCATGGCCGGTCACGTGGCGCCGGAGGCCTTCCACCGCGGACCGATCGCCGCGGTCCGCGACGGTGACCGGATCACGATCGACGTCGACGCCCGCCGGCTCGACGTGGACCTCGACGACGCGACGATCGCCGAGCGCGCCGCGGCCTACGAGGTCCCGGCGCCCGCCTACACCAGCGGCGTGCTGGCGAAGTACGCCAAGCTGGTCTCGAGCGCCGCCGAGGGCGCGATCACGCGGTAGACGCGTCGCCGGCGGGCTCGGGGGCGCGCCCGTTGCCCTCGCGGGCCCGTGCCGATCGCACGGCGGCCTCGTCGGCTGCCGTCTTCCCGGGTGATTCGGCCATGAACTCGGCCAGGTCGCGGTTGAAGCGGTCGGGGCGCTCGATCATCGCCACGTGGCCGGTGCGCTCGTAGATGACCTTGCGGGCACTCGGGATCAGGTCGGCGATGTCGTGGGCGTGGCGCACGCTGACGAGCGTGTCCTCCGTGCCCCAGACCACGAGCGTCGGGCACGAGATGCGCGGCAGCTCGTCGCGCAGCGGATAGGACCCGAGGCTGTGCAGCGCGGGGACGAAGCCCGCCGTACGCCGGCAGGTGCGCAGGATCTCGATCTGCAGCCGGGGGTCGAGCAGGTGCGGGTAGCGGAAGCCGCCGAAGCCGAGGGCGATCGCCCGAGCGCGCGGGCGCGACGAGGAGGTCATCCGCTTCTGGCCGGCGGCGAGCGCCACGCCGATACCGGCTTCGGAGAACTTCGCCGCAGTCATCAGGGGCTTCGCCCGCCGGTACTCCTGCCAGAACACCGCCGCCGACACCAGCACCAGGCGCTCGACGCGCTCGGGCGCTCTGATCGCCAACTCGGCACCGATGAAGCCGCCCATCGAGTTGCCGACGACCGTGACGCCGTCGAGCCCGAGCGCGGCGCAGAACTCCACGAGGACTTCCCCGAAGAACTCGATCGAGATCGTGTCCGGGGGCATCTCCGAGCGGCCGAAGCCGGGCAGATCGAGCGCGATCACGCGATGCGTCCGCGAGAAGAAGGGAAGGTTCTCGAGCCAGGTCTGCCAGGCCGCGCCGAGCCCGTGGATGAACAGGATGGCCTCGTCGCCCTCGCCGAAGTCCACGTACTCGATCTCGCTCCCGCGGACGGCGATCCGCTTGCGCAGCGGTTCCCAGTCGATGTCGAGCCACTCCGATCGGCCGCTCGCGCCGTAGTCGGCCGAATTGGAGCCGGGATGGACGAGCCTGCGCAGAACATCGAGATCGGGCATCGCGACTACGGTACCCAGGACGTGCGCATCGGTATCGACATCGACTCCACCCTGCACCACTACTGGGACCACCTCAGCGAGGTCCTCCGGCGCCGCCATGGCGTCGATTTGCCGTACGAGGATCAGCACACCTGGCATGTGACGGGCGCCCTGTCGCCGGAAGCGGTGTCGGCCTGCGTGCTGGAGACCCACACCGAGGAATGGGTGCTGAAGGGGGAGCCCTACGAAGGCGCCGTGGACACGGTTCGCGCCTGGCACGAGGCAGGGCATTTCATTCACATCACCAGCCACCGCTCGACGGACTCGCATGCGGTGACCACGCGCTGGCTCGAGCAGATCGGGCTGCCCTTCGACGAGCTCTACTGCTCCTACGACAAGATCACGCGCTGCCTGGAGATCGGGATCGACGTGCTCGTCGACGACTCCCCGGTCAACCTCGCCCGGGCGGCGGACGCCGGGATGACCGGCGCGACGATCGTCCACCCGTGGAATCGCGAGCTGATCGCCGCCGATCCACGGATCGTTCACGCTGCCGACTGGGCCGGCCTCGCCACGGAGCTCGCACCGGTGCTCGGGGCCACAGGCGGCGAAAAGGAGGCCGCAGCGTGAGTCCCGCCAAGCACCTGCCCGCCGTCGACGATCGCAGCCTGCTGCCCGCGCTCGAGCCCGACCGCCAGGTCACCGACTGGGGGCGCTCGGAGCGCGTCGAGGACTTCTTCGACAAGACGATCTACCAATGGCTCTACCGCTACTGGTTCCGCGTGGAGTGCGAGGGCATCGAGCACGTCCCCGGCGCGGGTGGCGCGCTGCTGGTCTCCAACCACTCCGGCGCGCTCCCGCCGGACGCGCCGATGATCGCCAAGGCGCTCAAGGACGAGCACCCGCAGGGTCGCCCGATGCACATGACGATCGAGCACTTCTTCAAGGGATACCCGGGCTTCAGCATGCTGCTGCCCAAGATCGGGGGGGTCCCGGCCCATCCGGCCAACGTCCACCGGCTGCTCCACGACGAGGAGCAGCTCGTGCTCGTGTTCCCCGAAGGCCGCAAGGGGACCGACAAGCTCTACTCCGAGCGTTACCAGCTGCGGCGCTTCGGCCGCGGCGGGTTCGTCGAGGCGGCGATGCGCGCGCGCGTTCCGATCGTCCCGATCGCCGTCGTGGGAGCCGAGGAGGCGATGCCGATCTTCGCGCACCTGCGCTTCCTGCAGCGCCTGACGGGGCTGCTGTACTTCCCGATCACGCCGACGTTCCCGCACATGGGGCTCGTCGGGTTCATCGGGTACCTGCCGGCCAAGTTCAAGATCCGCTTCCTCAAACCCATCCCGACCGCAAACCTCGGCGACGCGCCGTGGGAGGACCGCGGCCTCGTGCAGACCATCTCCGAAGAGATCCGCCGGCGCATCCAGGAGGAACTCCACGACATGCTGTCCACCCGCACCTCGGTCTGGCTCGGATGAGCAAGTCCGCCGACCGGGCCGCTGCGGCCGACGCCGAGCCGGGGCGCTCGCGCCGCATCCTGCTGACCGGACTCTCGACCTACTGGGGCGGGCGCCTCGCGCAGGAGCTCGAGCGCGACCCCGAGGTCGAGGCGATCGTCGGCGTGTCCCCGCAGGACCCGCGCCTGGAGCTTTCCCGCACGGAGTTCGTCCGCGTCGGGACCCAGCACGCCCTGCTCAAGCGGATCGTGCAGGCAGCAGAGATCGACACGGTGATCGACACGCGCCTGATCGTGGATCCGATCGGCGCTTCCGCCAAGGCGACCCACGAGAACAACGTCATCGGGACGATGAATGTGCTCGCGGCCTGCGGTGGGCGCGATTCCCCGGTGCGCAAGTTCATCTTCAAGTCGTCGGCCCACTTCTACGGCTCCGAGCGCGACGATCCGGCGTTCTTCACCGAAGCGATGCGCCGCCCGCATCCGCCGCTGACGCTGATCGAGAAGGACATCGTCGAAGCCGAGCAGGCCGTGGCGACGTTCGCCGAGCGCCACAAGCGCGTGACGGTGAGCGTGCTGCGCTTCCCGAACGGGCTCGGCGCCGAGCTGCACACCTCCCACAGCCGCCTGCTCGACCTGCCGGTCGTGCTGGGGATCCTCGGTTTCGACCCGCGCTACCAGTTCGTCCACGAGGACGACATCGTCGCGGCGCTCGCGCACGTGACCGAGCACGACCTGCCGGGCGTCTTCAATGCGTCGCCCGACGGGGTGCTCATCCTCTCGGAGGTCGCGGGCCTGCTCGGCCGTTCCTACCTTCCGGTGCTGCCACCCTGGGGGACCGGTCTGGCCGCCGCCGCCGCCCGCCAGGCCGGGTTGAACCTCCCGCCCGAGATGCTCAATCAGCTCCGCTACGGCCGTGGCCTGGACAATCGCAAGCTCAAGGGCACCGGCTTCCGCTTCCGGTACACGACCCGCGAGGCCGTGCAGGCCTACGCAGCGCACCTGCGCACCCGTCACCTGCGCCGCGAGGACCGCACGCCCTACGTCTACGAGCGCGAGGTGGAGGAGTTCCTGCGCTACTCGCCCAGCGTTCGTCACCGCCCGCGCACCGAGGAAAAGCCCGAGAACGTACCCGCCGGCGCGCGCGCCGACGCCGCCACCGAGCGCCAACGCGTCGACTCCGGCCGATAAAGCCCTTTTTGCCGGGACGAACCTTGCAGCGATGGCCTGCAATGGGCCGCGCTCCTACCATCGCAGGAGCGGATGCGTACGAAGACTTTCATCGCCGTATGCGGATTCCTCGTCGCCCTGCTCGTCACGGCCGGCGTGGTCTACGCGTATGACGCCAACAACGACAACGTGATCGCCGAGGGTGTGCGGATCGAGGGCATCGCCGTCGGCGGACTCACCGCCGCCACCGCGGAGGCCAAGGTACGACGCGCGATCGTCGATCCCCTGTCGGTGCCGGTCAGCGCGACCTACCGCAACTCGACCTACGAGCTCACGCCCGCCGAGGCGCGGGTCGGGGTGGACGTCGCAGGGGCCGTGGCCGAGGCCCGCTCACGGTCGCGCTCGGGTCACCTGCTCGAGCGGACCTACCGCTCGCTGACGGGCGGTGCCGTGAAGGCCGACGTGAAGGTCAAGATCACCTACGACCGCGCCGCGATCACCGCGCTGACCGAGCGGGTCGCCTCCGAGATCACCGAGCCCCCCGTCGACGCCGACGTCGATCTCGGCGAAGGGAAGGTCCGCCCGACGCCGTCGAGGAACGGCCGCCGCGTGCTGACCCGGCGCCTGCGCCGCGAACTGCGGACGGCGCTGGTCGACTGGCGCGGTGAGCGCACGGTGCGCGTGCGCACGCAGACCGTCAAGCCGGACGTGACCACCGCGACGCTCGCCGAGCGCTACCCCGCGATCCTGATCGTCGACCGCGACCGCTTCCGCCTCACGCTCTACAAGAACCTCAAGCCCGCGAAGACCTACAAGATCGCCGTCGGGCTCGCCGGACTGGAGACGCCCCAGGGCGAATACCGGATCGAGAACAAGGCCGAGAACCCGGCCTGGCACGTGCCGGACTCCAAGTGGGCGGGCAAGCTCGCCGGCAAGGTGATCCCGCCCGACGATCCACGCAACCCGATCGAGGCGCGCTGGATGGCCATCTACAACGGCGCCGGCATCCACGGCACCGAGGCGATCGCCTCCCTCGGCACCCGCGCGAGCCACGGCTGCGTGCGCATGTCGATCCCCGACGTCATCGAGCTCTACGACCAGGTCCCGGTCCAGAGCCCCGTATACATCATCTAGCCCAAGAAGGGGTCAGGCGGCGTCGCGTGGCCAGGGTCCCGGCTGCACCGGCCCGATCTCCTCGAGCGGGACCTCTTGCCAGCCGTCAGCCAGCAAAGAGGCCAAGCGGTCGGAGTGGCGAATGCAGAGAGCGCCGATGTGGACGCCCTGCTTGACCTCCTTGCGCAGCACCGAATACCACAGCGTGGTGGCGTCGGGCGTCCCGTGCACGCGCAGCCACGGCTTGGGCGGATCGGGCTCGGCCGTCGTGACGACCCCGCACTCGCGCAACTGCGCATGGGTGGCGATCTGACCCGTGGACGTGTCGATGAAGAACATCCCCATGCCCGCCGAGGCTAGTAATCCGGTTGCGGCCTGGAACGAGGCGCTGTCGCTGTTCGACCGCGACCTGCGCCGGCACGGATCGGCCGAGCGCACGCGCGAGGCGTACGGGACCGACCTCGGGCAACTCGCCGGCTGGGCGGCCGGGCAGGCGCTCGCTCCCACTGACGTCGACTACCGCGCGCTGCGCCGCTACGCCGCCTTCCTGTCGGGCCGGCGAGCGGCGCCGCGGACGATCGCCCGCAAGATCGCCTCGATCCGCGCCTTCTACCGCACGCTGGTCCAGCATGGGGTGATGGCGGCCAACCCCGCCGACCTGCTGCCGACCCCGAAGCGGCCGGACAACCTCCCGCGCGCACTCAAGCCGTCTGAAGTCGCCGCGCTGCTCGACCGCATCCCCGCGACGACCCCGCTCGAGCTCCGCGACCGCGCGCTCTTCGAGGTCGCCTACGGCTGCGGCCTGCGGGCGGAGGAGCTGGTCAACCTCGACGTGGCCTCGATCGACTTCGACGGCGAGCAGCTGCGGGTGGAGGGCAAGGGCGGCAAGACGCGCTTCGTGCCCACCGGGGAACCCGCCCTGCGCGCGCTCGTGCGCTACCTCGAACGCGCCCGGTCCGCGCTCGCCGACGACGATTCCGAGGGTGCGCTGTTTCTCTCGAAGTCGGGCCGGCGACTGTGCACGTCGGATGTCCGGCGGCGCTTGAAGGTCTGGGCGCGTCATGCGCGAACTCAGGGGGCGGTGCATCCGCACGCCCTCCGTCACTCCTACGCGACCCATCTCCTCGAGGGCGGGGCGGACCTCCGGGTCATCCAGGAACTGCTCGGACACGCGACGATCTCCACGACCCAGGTCTACACTCGGGTAGAGTCGGCGCGGCTCCGGGCGGCGTATTCCAAGTCGCATCCGCGGGCATAGATCGAGAGAACTGCCCTGGAAACCAACGTCAAAGCGATCGAGCTCCGCGACCTCTGGCGCCGGTACAAGTCCACCGGCAACGAGCGTGCGCGCGAACAGCTCGTGGTGGCCTACTCGCCGCTGGTGAAGTACGTGGCCGGCCGCATGTCATCGGGTCTGCCCGCGCACGTCGAGGAAGCCGACCTGATCTCCTACGGGCTGATCGGGCTGATCAACGCGATCGAGCGCTTCGACCTCGACCGTGAGATCAAGTTCGAGACCTACGCGATCACGCGCATCAAGGGCGCGATCATCGACGAGTTGCGCGCGCTGGATTGGGTGCCGCGCTCCGTGCGCGCCCGGGCCCGGGAGATCGAGCGCGTGCACGGCAAGCTCGAGCACCGGCTGCACCGCACGCCGACCGATGAGGAGATGGCCAACGAGATGGGCATCTCGGTCGAGGAGTTCCAGGAGTCGCTGATCAAGATCTCCAACTCCACGGTCGTCGCGCTCGATGAGTTGTGGGCGGTCTCGGACGCGTCCGGCGACCAGGTCTCCCTGCTCGACACCCTTCACGATCCGGAGGCGCCGGATCCGCAGCAGTTGCTCGACCAGTCCGAGATCAAGGACCGGCTGGCCGACGCGATCAGCGCGCTGCCCGAGCGCGAGAAGCTCGTGATCGCCCTCTACTACTACGAGAACCTGACGCTGCGGGAGATCGGCGAAGTCCTCGGCGTCACCGAGTCGCGCATCTCGCAGCTGCACACGAAGGCCGTCCTGCGCCTCAAGTCGCGCCTGCAGGGCGACAACCTGCGCGACTGAGTGCAGGTCGGGGTCACACACCTGCCTGCACTGCAGGCAGGTGTGTGACCCCAATCTGCAGCGAGCGCAGGCGTGCCTCGTGCACGCCGCCGACCCCTTCTGTAGCGTCCGCGCCATCAGTACTCCTCAAGATCCATTCGGACGTGAGCCGGGCGAGCAGGAGCGCGACGCGTTCGGCAACCCGGTCGAGCGCCGGCCCGAGGAACCCGCCGCCTCGCCGCCGCCGCCGCCGGTGCCAGAGCCCGCTCCTCCGGCCCCGGCGTCCGCCGGTTCCGGCGGTGGAGGATTCGCTCCGCCGCCTGCGGGCGGATTCGCCCCGCCGCCCGCCGCCCCCCAGCCGCCGGCCCCGCCGGCGCCCGGTGGGCCGGCGCCGAGCTTCGGCGGGCCCGAGCAACCGGGGGCCTGGGCTGCGCCGGGCCAGTCGCACCCGCCACAGCCACCACAGCCCCAGCAGCCGCAGGCCTGGCAGCCGCCGCCCCAGCCCACGCAGCCCCAGCCGAGCGCCTGGGGTGCTCCGGCGCAGCCCCAGCAGGGCGGCTGGGCGCCGCCCCCGCATCCCGGTGGCGGTCAGGCCTGGCAGGGCAGCAAGGGTGCCGGAGCGCCGGGCGGTTTCGGCCCGGCCGCGTCGACCAACGGCAAGGCGACGACGTCGCTGGTCCTCGGCATCTGCGGCATCGTCCTGTGTCCCGTGATCCTGAGCATCCCCGCGATCGTCCTCGGCCACCAGGCCAAGAAGGAGATCGACCGGACGGGGGGGCGTGAGACCGGCCGCGGCATGGCGAAGGCCGGGATCATCCTGGGCTGGATCGGCATCGTGCTCACGCTGCTGGGCGTCGCCGCGTTCATCCTGTTCGCCGTGATCATCGCTGAGACCGATCCCACCTTCGACGAGAACGGCTTCGACCAGGACCCGTTCTCCGCCTTGAAGCCGGCGCTCGCGGTGCTCCGCGGCGTCGCCCGGCTGTTCGTATGACCAACCACCGCGAGGGGAGCCGCGACCATGAGTGACCAGCCAGGATCCGGACAGGATCCGCACAACCCCCCGACCCCGCCCGGGGGACCACCCCCGGGCTTCGGCTCGGGTGATCCGCTCGGACCCGGAAGCAGCGCTCCGGCGCCGCCGCCGAGCGGGCCGGATCCCGGCCCGGGCTACCCGTCTCCGCCGCACCCGTCGCCGCCGGCGTTCCCGGCACCCGACCAGGGCGGCTTCCCGCCGGCGGGCGCTCCGCTGCCCGGTAGCGGATACCCCGGAAGTGGCGGCGGCCTGCCGCCCGGTCTGCAGTCCTCCGGCCATTCGGTCGGTGGCCCCCAGCACAGCGGCCAGCTGGCCGGCTGGGGCACTCGCGTGCTCGCGCTGATCGTCGACGCTCTGATCCTGACGATTCCGCTGATCATCATGCTGGTGATCCTGGGCACGCTGTTCGCGTCCGACGACGACGGGTCGAGTTCGGGCGTGTTCGGTGGCGGGCTCGTCCTGACGATCCTTGCCGCGTTCCTCGTCCAGCTCGCCTACTACCCGCTCATGATGAAGCGCCAGGGCGAGCGCAACGGCCAGACGATCGGCAAGCAGGTCATGAACATCCGGGCCGTGCGCACCGACAGCCGCCAGATCGATCTCAGCACGGCGATGATGCGCGAGATCGTCGGCAAGGTGCTGCCGGGTGCCGTGTGCGGGCTCTACACGCTGGCCGACTACCTGTGGCCGTTGTGGGACTCCAACAACCAGGCCCTGCACGACAAGATCGGCTCGACCGTGGTGGTCAAGACCTGACCCTCGTGCCCTCAGTCAGGCGGTGATCGTCTCCTGATGGGCGAGTGCCCAGGTCCAGCCCAGCGCCAGCAGGGCTGCCGCCAGGGTGCCCGCCCGTCGGGGCGATCGCCACGCCGCCCGCAGCGCAGGCGATCCCGCGGCGAGCACGACCAGGCCGGCGACCACGGTGAGCGCCGCCACCAGCACCCAGAACGCGCCGTAGTCGACGAACCCCCCGTCGCCGTGACCGGCGAGCACGAACGCCCGCGTGGCGCCGCAGAGCGGGCAGGGCAGGCCGGTCATGACTCGGAACGGGCACAGCGTGGGGCCGTCGACGACGGTCGAGGCGGGGATCAGCGCCCCGACGGCGAACGGCGCCGCACCGCCCGCGGCCAGCGACAGTCCGAGGCGGCGGTCGGCGTCCATCGAGGACACGCTACCGAGTCACCTTGCGCGACTCGATAGGTTCCCGCTCATAGCTCGCGTCGAGGGACGCGGCACCCGAGGAGAGAGAGGTCTGGCATGCCGCACGCATCCGCCGACAGGATTCGCAACGTCGCTCTCGTTGGTCATCGAGGGTCGGGCAAGACCTCGCTGATGGAGGCCCTGCTGTTCGAGGCGGGCGCCATCAACCGCCTGGGCTCGGTCTCCGACGGGACGACGATCTCCGATTCCGACGAGGACGAGAAGGCGCGCGGCATGTCGATCAGCGCGAGCCTCGCGTCCTTCGACTGGAAGGACGTCAAGGTCAACCTGCTCGACACCCCCGGCGAGCCGTCCTTCGTGGCCGACGCCCTCGGCGCGATGCGCGTGTGCGAGTCGGCCGTGTTCGTGATCAATGCGGTCATGGGCGTCGAGGTCTCCACGACACGGCTGTGGCAGCGGGCCGCCGAACTGCACATCGCGCGGCTGATCTACGTGAACATGCTCGACCGCGAGCGGGCCGACTTCTTCCGCACGCTCGACTCGCTGAAGGCCGCCTTCGGCCCGCACGTCGTGGCCACGGAGATCCCGATCGGCTTCGAGCACGAGACCACCGGTCTGATCGACCTCGTCGACATGAAGGCCTACGCCTACGACGGCACCGGCAAGGACAACGTCTCCGAGATTCCGATCCCCGAGGATCTGCAGGCGATCGCCGAGGAGTATCGCGAGAAGCTGATGGACGAGGTCGCCGAGAACTCCGAGGCGCTGATGGAGCGCTATCTCGCCGACGAGCCGATCTCCCACGACGAGATCGTGCACGCGCTCGAGGAGGGCACCGACCAGGGCCACATCTTCCCGGTCACCTGCGGCATCGCGACCTCGCACTTCGGTACGGACCGCCTGCTCGACGCGATCGTCGAGGACCTCCCGAGCCCCGCACAACACGAGCGCCTGGTGGTCGACGGGACGACGCTCGAGCCCGATCCCGATCAGGAGATGTTCGCCTACGTCTTCAAGACCCGGGCCGATCCGTTCGCCGGCCGCATCAACCTGTTCCGCGTCTATCAGGGCCATGTCGACCACGACTCGCACGTGCTCAACTGCCGCTCGCACCACAAGGAGCGCATCGGGCAGCTCCTCTCCCCCCACGGCAAGGAGATGACGCACGCCGACTCCTTCGGGCCGGGCGACATCGGAGCGGTGGCCAAGCTCAAGGAGACCAAGGCCGGCGACTGGCTGGCCACGCGCGACCAGCCGATCTCGATGCCGTCGATCAAGCTGCCGGCGCCCGTGATGGCGTTCTCGATCGAGCCGAAGACCAAGGGCGACGAGGAGAAGGTCTTCACCTCGTTGCACCGGCTCCAGGAGGAGGACCCGACGATCGACCTGCACCGCGATCCCGACACGGGCGAGCAGATTGTCGCCGGGCTCTCGCAGCTGCACGTCGAGGTGATCGTGGAGCGCCTGCGGACGCGCTTCGGCGTGGAGGTCTCGCTGAAGCCGCCACGCGTCCCCTACCAGGAGACCGTCCGCGGGACCGCGACCGCCCACGGCCGCCACAAGAAGCAGTCGGGTGGGCGCGGCCAGTTCGGCGACTGCCACATCAAGGTCGAGCCCTGCGAGGAGGACTTCGAGTTCGTCAACGAGATCAAGGGCGGCGTGATCCCGACGAACTTCATCCCCGCCGTGGAGAAGGGCGTGCGCGACGCGCTGGGCCAGGGTGCGCTCGCCGGCTATCCCGTGAAGGGCGTGCGCGTGCGGCTCTTCGACGGCTCCTTCCACTCGGTCGACTCGTCGGAGATGGCGTTCCGGCTCGCGGGCTCGATCGCCATGAAACAGGCGCTCGAGCAGGCCGGGCCGGCCCTGCTGGAGCCGATCATGCTCGTGACCTGCTCGGTGCCCGACGACCACGTCGGCGACGTCATGGGGGACCTGTCCTCGCGCCGTGGGCGCCCGCTGGGCACCGAGCCGTCCGGCGGCATGACCGACGTCAAGGCCGAGGTCCCGATGAGCGAGATGCTCTCCTACGCCCCGGACCTGCGGTCGATCACCGCCGGCCAGGGCGAGTACACGATGGAGTTCCTGCGCTACGAGGAGATCCCCGCGCACCTGGCCGGCAAGATCGCCGACAGCGCTCGTTCGGGGGAGGCCGTGAAGGCGTAAGAGTGCTTGCAGGTGGCACCGCAGGCGTTCGCTAGCGTGCTCTGCAGTGCCTCTGCGCTCGCGCGACATCAGGACCAATCAGCCCGACACGACCTGCGACGTGTGCGGGCGCACGCTCTTGCGCGGTGAGCGAGCCGAGGCGTTCCTGGCCGCCGGGGCGCGCCGTCAGGTGTGTGAGCTCTGCACCGCGCGCGCGACGCACGAGGGCTGGATCCGCGAATCCGGGGCCGCCGAGGACCTCGGAGCGCGGCCCGCCCGCGCCGATGGGCGCGGACGCTCGCTGCTCGGCCGCCTGCGCGGGACTGCGTCCGAGCGGCGCACGAACCCCGTGCCGCTGGCCGAGGGCCTGTCGGACGGTCTCGAGCCCCAACTCGAGGCCGAGCTGACCGCTGGCCGGCATCCGGTCGTCACCGACCGTCCGCGCCGCTCGGACCCGCCCGACGCCCCGCGCGGGCGCGAGCCGCGCCACGTGCGTGCGGTACCGACGAACGCCGAGCTGAAGATGCAGCGTGCCCTGGACGTCTTCAACGCGTCCGACCACACCCGCACCGTCGCCGGGGTGGCGCGGTCGCTCGGGGCACCGGACGTGGTCGTGCGCACGCTGGCCTCGCAGCCGAGCGTCGTCGCGCTCACGGTGATGTGGGAGCTCTCGTGGTACCGCTACGAGGTCGACCTCTCCGACGAGGCGGGTGGCGCGAGGCGGGCCGCGCAGGGCGCCGAGCTCGACGAGCTCGAGCCCGACGAGCGCACGCCGAACGCCGAAGCCGACGAGCGCGGCGCCCTTCGGCTGATCGAGGTCGGCTGATGTACGAGCGGTGCACTCCGCCCGCATGGGTAGGATCCGCGCGGTGATCTACTGCGTCGTCCCCGAAGAGCTCGCACCCGAGCTCTACGACAAGCTCGTCGACTACTACGACGACGACCCCAACGTCACGGTCATCATCGACCGTCGCAAGTCCTCGCGCCGGAAGCCCGGATCCACCGGCGGCGGTCAGCGCGAGCGGCGAGATCGCCGGCGCTCACGCGTTCCCGGCGAGTTCCCGCCCATCGACTCCTCCGAGTGAAGGTCGTCGTCCACGTCGACGGCGGGTCGCGGGGCAACCCCGGCCCGGCGGCCGCGGCGGCGGTCGTCTCCTCGCCCGACGGCGAAGTACTCGACGAGGCCGCCGTGGCCTTCGGCGTCGCCACGAACAACGTGGCGGAGTACCGCGGGCTCCTGCTCGGGCTCGAACGCGCCAAGGCGCTCGGTGCCACGGACGTCGAGGTCGTCAACGACTCCGAGCTGATCGCCCACCAGGTCAACGGCCGCTACAAGGTCAAGCACCCGGACATGAAACCGCTCTACACGCAGGCCATGGCGGCCCTCGGGGAATTCTCGTCGTGGAAGGTCCGGCCGGTCCGGCGCGAGCACAACACCGCTGCGGACGCGCTGGTCAACCAGGCGCTGGATTCGGCGAAGTACTCGTAGAGGCGCCTAGGCTCGGCCGGCGGTCATCCCGCGCCGCGGACGCGTTTTGGCGCGCGGCGAGAACCCTTCGACAGGCTCCTTAGAGGCCGTCGTCCGGTCGTGGGGGTGGGAAACGAGAAACTGCCGCCGCCGGGTAGGGGTTGAAGTGCCGTAGGGGTGGTGGTCAGCCCCAATAACGCAGCAATCGCGCGCTGCTGAACGAGGTCTGCTGCGAAGTTGGGGCTATGAGCGGCCTAACGCAGCAGTCGCCGCGGGACCGGCGATTGTTGCTGCGTTACTGGGGCTCGCCGTCCCCGCGGGGCAAGCCTCACCCCACCCGGCCGCCGTTCGTGGAGAGATCCCGCCCACGACCACGGCCGCCACTGCAGGCTCGGGCCTCGATGGGTAGTGGAACGATCCCTCGAGGGCTCAGCGCACCAGCGCCAGCCGCAGCGTGCGCGTGCGCGCGTTGCCCGCTTCGTCGCGCGCGACCACCCGCAGGCTGAACGGGAGCCGGCGGAGCCTTCTGAGTTTCGGCTTGTAGGCCTTGACGACATGCACGCGGATGGAGCGCAGTCCGTCGGCGCTCTGGCGCTCGGCGCCACGGCCGACGATCAGCGACCTCGCTCCACGCGGCACCTTCAAGCGAAGTCTCCGCGCGGATGCGCTGCCGATGCGCATCTCGGCGCTGAAGCGGCACGGCTCGTCGCAGCCGGCGTCGACCAGCAGCCCGCGGGCGAGCACGGAAGCCAGGTCGGTTCGGCCCTTCGGCACGGCGGTGATCTCGGGCGGATCGCGGTCGACGGCGGTCGCGACGACCGTCAGGCGGGCCGACGCCTGGCGCAGCTGCGCCCCGATCCGAGCGCTCAACACGACTTCGTAATCCCCGGCCGGCGTACCCGGGGGGACCGAGACCGCGACCGGCAGCCCGGTCGTGCCGGGACCGGTGGGGACGAACGCGGCCTGCGCGGCGGCGGCCGAGCCTCCGGGGACCGAGGTCGTGGCGGAGATCGCGAACGACGGCCCGGCCGTCGCGCCCGTCCAGACGAGCGAGAACGGCACTGAGCCCGACGCGCCGGTCGGCGCCTGGCCGGAGCCGCCGGCCAACACCCCGAGGTCGCGGACCCCGACCTCGATGTTGGTGGCTAGCTCCTCCTCGCCGGGCCAGTCCTGGCAGATGGTGTTGCCCGAGCGGACCGTCAGCGAGGCTCCGCATTCGACCGGACGCGCGTCGTCGGGCCCGGCGTCGCGGTAGCCGACGATCGTCCGGTAGCGGAACGGACCCTGAAACGGTGAGCCGTCGGCGCCGCGGGCCAGCCCGAAGCGGGCGACGAGTTCCGCCTGGCGCGGGCTCGCAGCGGCGTCGTAGGCGAACGGCGGGGACAGGTAGCCCGCCCAGCGCTGTCCGGCCGGCGCTGCGGCCAGCCGGTGGATCTCGGCCGTGTAGGTGGCGGACGCCGACAGCGTGATCGAGCCGTCGGCCGCCACGACCGTCTCGGGCGCGGTCGCGCGCGCGGGCAGGCGCACCGCGTAGAGCAATTGGAAGTTGCCCGACCCCGCCGGCTCATCGGTGTTCCCGGTCGGGCACCCGGCTTGGGGGTCCGGGCTTCCGGCGCAGAGCACGGAAGTGAGTTCGAGGTCCCCGATCTCGTCGACCTGACGGGCGCGCTCGGAGGACACCGCGACGCAGCCGGAGAACCCGAGCGTGCAGGCCACGACCAGCGCGAAACGGACGATGCCCGGTCCCAAGCGGCTCACCATATCCACGCCAACGCCGCCACCGGTCTAGGGTTGCGGGCGTGGACCGAGCACCCGCCGGAGGGACCGACTACGCCGAGTACCTGCTGATCGACGACCTGCTCGACCTCCAGCGCCCGCTTACCCCGGGCGCCCACGACGAGCTGCTGTTCATCGTCGTCCACCAGTCCTACGAGCTGTGGTTCAAGCTCATCCTCCACACCCTCACCGAGGTCGTGGCCGCGCTGGGGGAGGGGCGGTCGCACGCTGCCGTGCCGGGCCTGCGCCGCGTGCTCGCGATCGAGCGGTTGCTGCTCGAGCACCTCAACGTGCTCGAGACGATGGGCCCGGAACGCTTCATGGAGTTCCGCGACCCGCTGGCGCCCGCGTCCGGGTTCCAGTCGCGCCAGTTCCGCGAGATCGAGACCGTTTCCGGTGGTGCGCTGTGGGAGGCCTTCCTCGGCGCGGGCCGTTCGCTCGGACTGCACCTGCCGGCCGACGACGAGGACGCCCGCGTGGGGTCCCTGGCCGAGCTCTACCGCGACCACGCGGAGCCCGAGCGCGCCGCGCTGCACCAGGTCGCCGAGCTGCTCGTCGACCACGACGAGACGATCGCCCGCTGGCGCCACCACCACACGCTGATGGCCGCGCGCGAGATCGGGACGCGGCCCGGCACCGGCGGCTCACACGGTGTCCAGTACCTGCAGTCCACGCTCGGCAAGCGCTTCTTCGCCGACCTGTGGGCCGTGCGCGGCGTCTTGTAGCGATCCTTCCCCGGCCTGCGAACATGTGTTCGCATGACCGCCGCCGGGGCCGCTTACCACCGCTTCCAGCGCGCGCTGGCCACGCAGAACCTCCTGCTGGTGCGCGCGGCGGCCACCGATCTGCCATCGCTGACCCTGGCCGACCAGCTGCGCGTGCTGCTGCTGATGCGTGACCGCGAGCGCGCGACCTACGACCGCGCCGCGGCGCGCTTCCTGGCCAACGTCGTCCGTGCGGCGCCGGAGATCGTGCTGGCCGAGGCGCAGGTCGTCGCCGCCGGACTCGTGGCGATCGGGGAAGGCTGCGATGCCGCCGGGATCGCCGGCATCGGCGTGGTCGCGGGCCGGCACGGGATCCGCGACGTCGAGCGCGTCCTGTCGGCCCACGCGCGCGGGGAGACGGGGTACGGCGGCGTCACCCCGGCATAGCCTGAATTCACCGATCATCGTTGATTCGCCGCGAGAATCGGTGGATTCAGGCTCAGCCGCCGGTCCATTCGGGTGGCACCGAGGCGGCCGTGGGCGTAGCGTTCGGGGAGTGTTCGAACGGTTCACCAGCGCGGCGCGCGAGGCCGTGGTCCGCGCCCAGGAGGTTGCGCGCCACTTCGGCCACGACGCGATCGGCGCCGATCACCTGCTGGCCGGGGCCATGGCGGCCTCGGACACGCTGGCCGCGACGCTGGAGCCGCTGGGCATCACCCAGGACGCGGTGCGCCGCGAGATCGAATCGCGCCGCGGGCACGGCGGCGTGTCGGCCGATCAGATCCCGTTCGAGCGAGACGCCAAGAGCGCGCTCGAGGGCTCCTTGCGGGCGGCCATGGGGTGGGGTCATCGGAACATCGGCCCGGAGCACATCTTCCAGGCGCTGATGAGCGCCGACACCGCGGCCTCGGAGATCGTCAGCGCACTGGGAGTCACGCCCGCGAAGCTGCTCGCGGCCGGCCTCGCGGTCGGGCCCGTGGGCGAGCCGATGGCGCCGCTGGAGGCGAGAGAGACGACGCGCCGCTCGCGGGGCCCTGTGCTGGGCTTCGGGACGGCGGTCCACGACGCCATCGCCGAGGCGATGCGCCTGGCCGGCCTCCAGCGCCTCGAGCCCGACGCCGGTCACCTGCTGCAGGCGCTGGCCGAGGTCCCGAACGGGCTGGTCGCAGCGGCCTTCGCCGAGCTGGGGATCGAACCACACCGCGTGGCCGAGGTCCTCGCCGACCTGCGCGCGCGTCCTGAACGTGCGCCGTAGCGCCGTCGCGGCGCTCGCGGCGCTCGCGGCCGGCCTCCTCGTCAGCGGCTGCGGCGGCTCGAGCACCGACGTCCCGCCGCCGCAGGGCACCGCGGTCGCCCGCGACGCGTACGCGCGCCCGCTCGGGGCTGCCGTGACCCTGGATCCGCTGCGCAGCGACGACGCCTACCGGCGTGCGCTCTTCTCGACCTTCAACTCGGTCACGCCCGAGAACGAGCTGAAGTGGGAGGTCGTGCAGCCCCGGCAGGGGACGTTCGACTTCGATGCGGCCGAGGCGATCGTCGACACGGCCCGCGGCGCCGGGATGCGGGTGCGCGGGCACCCGCTCGTCTGGGACCAGCAGCTCCCCGGATGGGTCGAGGGGGCGCCTGAGGACGAGCTCGAGGCGATCCTGCGCACCCACGTCAGCACCGTTGCGGCGCGCTTTCGCGGGCGAATGGCTCAGTGGGACGTCGTCAACGAGCCGCTCGAAGACGGCGGCGGGCTGACCGCCAACGTCTTTGAGCGCGCGCTGGGGGAGGGCTACATCGACGTCGCCTTCCGCGAGGCCCGGCGGGTGGACCCGCAGGCGAAGCTCTTCCTCAACGAGATCGCCGCCGAGCGCGGGGTCAAGGCCCGCGCGCTGGTCTCGCTGATCCGGCGGCTGCGCGAGCGCGGCGTCCCGGTCGACGGGGTGGGCCTGCAGAACCACACGGTCACGCGCGACTTCCCCACCCAGGAGGACCTCGCGCGGCTGATGGGCCGCTTCGAGCGCCTCGGGGTCGATGTCGAGATCACTGAGATGGACGTCACGGGGCCGGGCGAGGACCGGCGCGCCGACGGCTATGCCGCCGCCGCGGCCGCCTGCGCGGCGGCGCCGAACTGCACCGGCCTGACGGTCTGGGGCGTCACGGACGCGCGCTCGTGGCTCGGCGCCGCGAAGCTCCCGACCCTGTTCGACGCCCGCGGCGAGCCGAAGCCGGCGCTGGCCGCGCTCAGGCGCGCTCTGCGGCGCCGCTGAGCGCGCGCCGGGGCGGCACGCGCTCGCCGGCGGTCACGGCCACCAGGCCGTTGAGCAGCGCCGGCAGCCCGCCGCGGGCGAACAAATCGCGCTGGCGGTCGGCGCCGTTGCCCTCGCCGATCAGGCGCTCGGCCTCTTCGAGCGGAGCGTCGGCTCCGATCGCCGACAGCGCATGCCGGGCGCAGCGCAGCGCCCGCCCGGCCGACTCGCGCAGCGTCACCATCCGGCGACCGTCGTGGATCGTGGCGTGCCGGCCGTCGCGGAAGGCCCGGAAGCAGGACTCGTCGAGCGCTTCGGGCGAGGGGCCGGGCCGCACGCCGCCCGTGGCCTCGTGGACCGCCAGCCCGTGCACCAGCGCGGCCAGGCCGGCGAGGTCGCGTACGGAGGTCTGCGCGTCCATCACGCGCACCTCGACCGTCCCCAGGCGCGGGTGGGGACGGACGTCCCACCAGATCTCCGTGTAGCCGCCGAGCTCGCCGGCAGCGCAGATGTCGGCGACGGTCGCCTCGTAGTCGGCGTAGTCGTGGAACTCGCGGGGCGCACCCGAGCGCGGCAGCGCGCGGGCCAGCGGGGTGCGGGCGCTGGCCAGCCCGGTGTCAGAGCCGTGGCGGAACGGCGAGTTGGCCGCGAGGCCCACGAGCACCGGCAGCCAGCGGCGAAGGCCGTTGCAGGCCCGGATCGCCGAGTCGGCGTCGGGCATCCCGACGTGGACGTGCACGCCGCAGAAGGCCGCCTGGCAGAGCAGGCTGCGCATCTCCTCGCCCACGCGCTGGTAGCGCGCGCCTGGCGAGTGCCGGACGTCGCCGAAGGCGGCCGTCGGGTGCAGCCCGGAGCCGAGCATCACGACCCCGGTCGCCCGCGCGTCGGCGCGCAGGGAGGCCACCACGTCCGCGGCCTCGCCGGCGTGCGCGCACACCGGCGTGATCAGCTCGAGCACGCAGGCCTCGAGCTCGGCACTCGCGCGCCCGTGCGTCCAGGCACCGCCGGCGACGACCCGCGCGCTCTCGTGCTCGGGTTCGAGCAGCAGCGAATCGACGAGGATCACCTCGTCCTCGACGCCCAGGCGGAAGGGCGCCGAGGCGGCGCGGAAGGGCTCGGCCATCCTCCCCTCCTACCCGGTAGCGTCGAATCCCGTGCACGAGCCCGAGTTGACTTCCACGGTGGCCGTCGGAGACGATCGCGTCCGCATGCGTCTGAGCCTCCCCAGGAACGGGGTCGTGGTCGTCGCCGGGATCGCCGGAGCGGGCAAGACCACGTTCATCCGCGACCACGCCGACCGGGCGACGACGACGGTGGTCGATCCCGAGGACCTACGCGACGGCGCGCGGATCGCGCTCCCGTCGAAGCTCCTGCACCTACGCCACTTCCTGCTCACGCTGCGCGCCGTCGTCTTCGGCGACCGGCCGGTCATCATCCACTCGCGCGGGACGAGCCGCCTGCTGCGGCGTGTGACCGCCGGTGCGGCGGCCCTGCGTGGCCGCGAGGCGCACCTGCTGCTGCTCGACGCGGGCCGCGCCGCCGCGGAGGCCGGGCAGCGCGAGCGCGGCCGCACGATCAGCCAGCGCCGGATGGACCGCGAGAGCGCACTCTGGGACCGGGTCCTGGCCGCCGCGCGGACTTCCGGGGCGCTGCGCCGCGAGCGCTGGTCCTCGGTGACCGTGCTCAGCCGCGAGGAGGCGACGGCGCTCGAGCTGTGCTTCACGGCGGCGGCCGCTCCGGCGCCCGTCCTGGCCTGAGCCCGCGCCGTCAGGAGCGACCGGCGGCCCAAGCGGCGTGCTCGAGGCCGAGCGCAGTGCGCGGCTCGCCGCCGATCTGGAGCTCTTCGGCCAGCGCCCACCAGTCGGCCGCCGCGCGCAGCTGGCAGCAACCGACGAACAGCAGGTCCGCCATCCGGCGGTAGAGGACGGCCTCCTGCGGCAGTGAGAAGCGCCGGACCATGTCGCGCCACTGCGAGCCGAGCGCGAACAGCTCCTCGCCCATCGCACGCTGGAACTCGGGCGACAGGCGCACGGGCTGGTCCTCGAGGAGCCATTGCGAGGCGATCGTCATGTGGGCCAGCAGCAGGTCGCGGTCGACCCACCCGCCCTCGCCGAGGTAGCCCAGATCGCACATCCCCGCGAACAGGGCGTCGCGATCCTGGCTGCGGATGGCTTCCACGGCGGGCCCCTCCCGGCGGACGTAACCCCTGGACACCGAGCGCGCCATGCCGAAGTCGAACATCACCACGCGCCCATCGGGCAGCAACTGCCAGTTGCCCGGATGAGGGTCGCCCAGCACGAGGTCGTGCGCGGAGGCCGTCCAGTAGAAGAAGCGGTGCACGACCTCTCCGACGCGGTCGCGGTCGGCGTCCGGGCGGGCCTTGAGGTCGTCGAAGCGCAGGCCCTCGAGCAGGTCGGTGACGAGCACGCGGCGGGTCGAGTGCTCGAGGTCGACGGAGGGGACGGCGACGTGGGGGTGTCCGCGCCAGAGCCGGGCGACGCGCCGCTGCGAGGTCGCCTCGAGCTCGTAGTCGAGCTCCTCGGTGATGCGCTCGCGCAGCTCGGCGGCCAGCGCCTTCGTGTCGATGCCGGGCGCGAGGCGCTTGAGCAGCGGCATGACCATCCCGAGGTTGCGCAGGTCGGCCTCGACGGCTTCGGCGATCCCCGGGTACTGGACCTTGACGGCGACCTCACGCCCGTCGGTCGTGACGGCGCGGTGGACCTGCCCGATCGACGCCGCCGCCATCGCCTCGGGTTCGATGTCCCGGAGGACCTTGCCGACCGGCTCGCCCCACTCGGCCTTCATCAGCTTCTCGAGCTTGGCGAACGGGACGCTCGGCGCGTCGTCGCGCAGTGCGGCCATGCGGCGCTGGATGCGCTCGGAGGACTCGGCGTCGAGGCCCGGCATCTCGATCGTCGAGAGCACCTGGCCGAGCTTCATCGCCGCGCCCTTCATTGAGCCCAGCTGAACGACGATCTGCTCGACCACTTCGGCCGTCCGCTTGGCCTGTGCACGCTCCTTGGCGTCGTCGGAGCGGACCTTGTCGAGTGCCCGCCCGCCGGCGATGCGCGCGCTCTGGCCCGCCACGAGCCCGCTGAAGCGGCGCGTGCGGTTCAAGCGCGAGGTGATGGGGGAGTTGTCGGCCATCGGGGAGGAGTACGGGCGCGGCGGGGCGCGGGACCGTGCGGTTCACGGTAGGCGGGCGGTCGGGGACAGTCGCCGAGCGCCGATCGGAGGGGTGGTTGACAGACGTCGCCCATGAGGCGACATCTGTAAGCCACCCCCAACGGCGGAGTGTGAACGCGCCAGCCCAGCCGACCCCGCGTGACCTCACCCGGCCGCCGTTTTCCGCTTGGGCCCGGGCCACGCCGGACGGCCCCCGGTAGCGTGCGCGCCGTGCCGCCTTCACCGCCCGCACCAGCCCCCGTCCGGCGCAACACGCTCCTGCTCGCCGCGTCGCTGGCCGCGAACTCCGGGACGCTGCAGCTCAACGCCGCGGTGGCGTCGCTGACGCTCGTGCGGGTCGTCGAGGTCAAGGGCCTGCTGGGCCTCGGGCCCGCGATCACGCTCGCGGCCGGCGCGCTGGCCGCGCTGCCGGCCGGGCGGGCGATGGACCGGCGCGGGCGCGTGCCGGTGCTTGTGCTCGGATACGCGATCGGCGTTTTCGGGTGCCTGCTCGCGGCGCTTGGCAGCCGCAGCGACTCGGCGCCACTGGTCCTCGCCGGCCTGCTCGGCGTCGGCGTCTCCAGCGGGGTCGCGCTCCTCACGCGCGCGGCCGCCGGGGACATGTACCCGCCCGAGCGCCGCGCCCGCGGGATCTCGCTGGTGCTCTTCGGCGCGGTTTTCGGGGCGATCCTCGGGCCTGCGGTGTTCGCGCCGCTGCTGTCCGGACGCTCGCTCAGTGGGGACACGCTGGCTGTCCTGTGGCTGGCCGGCGCGGCGTTCACGCTCGTCGCTCTGACCATCGTGGCGCTCGTCCGGCCGGACCCGAAGACGATCGGCGAGCAGCTCGGTAGCGCGACGGCACCGCCTGCGTCGGCCGTGCCGCTGAAGGTCATCCTGCGCCGTCCCGGCGTCCTGCCCGCGCTGATCACCGCGCAGGCGAGCTTCGGCGTGATGGCGGGCGTGATGACCCTGACCGGCGCCGTCGTCGTCGACCACTACGGCCACGCGGGCCACAACGTGTTTCCGATCATCGGCGCGCACGTCCTCGGCATGTACGCCCTCGTGCTGGTCGTCGGCGACGTCATCGACCGCATCGGGCGCACCACCGCCCTCGGCAGCGGACTGGTCCTGATGGCAGCGTCCTCGCTGGGGCTGATGGCCGTCGAGTCCGTGGCCCTGACCGCCGTGATGCTGTTCGCGCTCGGCCTCGGCTGGAACATCTCCTTCGTCGCCGCTACGGCCGAACTCGCCGACGCGACCCACCCGAGCGAGCGCGGACGGCTGCTGGGCTTCAACGACCTGCTCGCAGGCTTGACCGGCGCCACGCTCGCGCTGATCGGCGGCCTCGCGCTGGGCGGGCTCGGCGTGGCCGCGCTGGCGATCGGCGCCGCGGCGATCGTGCTCGCACCGGCGCCATTCCTGCTGCGCCGGCGACCACCGGCGGCAGCATGAGCACCGTCCACGTCGTGATCGCCCGCGTCCCGCCGGCCGGCGTCGGGGCGTTCCGCGGCTACGAGGACGCCGTGCTCGGACTGCTCGCCGAGCACGGGGGGCGCCTGGAGCGGCGGCTGCGCGCGCCCGGTGGGACGACGGAGATCCACGTCGTCTCCTTCGAGATGCCCGACGGCCTCGATGCCTACCGGGCGGATCCGCGGCGGGCCGCGCACGCAGAGCTGCTCGAGCGCTCCGGGGCGCAGGTCGAGCCGCTCGAGCTCGATGACGTCGAGACCGCGATCGGCCAGCCGGCGGTCCTGGAGGGCGAGCACGTCGTCCTGCGCCCGATCGAGCCCGGCGACGTGGCCGAGCTGCGGCGCATCCACCTGACCGCCGAGGTGACCGAGTGGTGGGGCGAGCTCGACGACGACTTCCCCGCCGACGACCCGACCGCCACCCGCTTCACCGTCTTTCACGACGGGAGCGTCGTGGGTCTGGTCCAGTACGGCGAGGAGCACGAGCCCGACTACCGTCGCGCCTGGATCGACATCTACCTCGACCCGGCCGTCCACGGCCGCGGCCTGGGCTCGGACGCCGTCGCCACCGTGCTCGGGCACCTGATCGAGGACCGCGACCACCACCTCGTCACGGTCGACCCCGCGGCGGAGAACCTGGCCGCGATCGCCTGCTACGAGCGCGCGGGCTTCGTCCGCGTCGGCGTCGTCCACTCCGCATGGCGCGACGGCGCCGGGAACTGGCGCGACGAGCTGCTGCTGGAGTACGTCAGAACCTGATCCGCACCGGGAACTCGACTGTTTCGCCGCGGCCGACGAGAACGGCCTCGACGCGGACCGTGCGCCCGCGCAGACGCTGGATCGCCTCCGGGCGCAGGCGCACGTTGAGCACGCGGCCGCTTCCGCGGGGGAGCAGGCGCACCACCGAGCGGCCGAGCAGCGTGCCGTGCGCCCGGGTCGGGCGATACAGGTAGAGCACGAGCCGCACCCGGCAGCGCCGCGACGGGCAGGCGGCGAAGAAGCCGGTCGTGTCCCGCTCGACGAACCGCGGTCGGGTCGAGAGCTCCACACCGGGGGGGAACGGGAACACCCCAGAGAAGGCCCGCAATCGCTCGCAGTCGAGCGCGTAGCGGTCCTCGTAGGCGGCGTTCTCGATCGAATCGCGTCCGGCTCCGCAGCTCACCCGGTCGAGTGCGGTGTCGTGCTCGGGACCGGTGTCCAGGCGGTCGTTCCCGCCGCCGAGGTCCACTCGGTCGGCGCCGCGGTCGGTGGACACCGTGTCGTCGCCGTCGCCCGCGATCAGCGTGTCGTCACCGCCGGCGCCGTCGAGTCTGTCGTCGCCGCCGCGCCCCTCGATACGGTCGGCGCCCTCGCGGCCGTAGAGGAACGCGGCGTCGTCGGAAGCGCGCAGGTCGTCGTCGAGATTGGTGCCGATGACGCCCTCCACGCCGAGGATCATGTCGGCGTCGGGAGCCGTCCCGGTCCGCAGGTCGACCGTGACGCCGGTCCGGTGGTCCTCGTAGTCGACGAGGTCGATCCCCGAGCCGCCGTCGAGCGTGTCGGCGTCGGCCGAGCGCACCGTGCCGTCGTCGTCGTCGAGCGTGTCGGCTCCGCCTCCGCCGCGGAGCACGTCGAGACCGCCGCCGCCGCGCAGCGCATCCCGGCCCGAACCGCCCGTGAGCCGGTCGTCGCCGCGGCCGCCGTTCAGCGACACGAAGTCGAAGAGCTGCGCCGGCGCGCTCAGGTCGGCCTCGTCGTCGCGGTCGCCGAGCTTGATCTCGGCCTCCAGCACCTCCCGGAGGTCGCAGGTGGCCGCCCCGTCGCTGCGCAGGCGGCAGCCGGAACCGGCGGTGAGCGGTGCGCCCGAGTCGCGCACGACGATCGCCGACCGGTCCCCGGAGAGCGTCAGCCGGTTGACCTCCCCGGGCGCCGCGTGGAACTCGAAGGTGATGAATTCCGTGACCGAGTCGCTCGTGACGCGGACCACCTCGACCTTGCCCGCGTGCGCGGGCGCGGCGGCGATCAGGAAGACGGTGAGGCTGAGCAGGAGATGGCGCACGGCACCTGCAACGACCGGCTACGCCCAGGGTTGCGCTCGTCGTCTCGGAGTGATCAGCGCAGGCGCAGCGTGGCCGTCACGGACCGGCCGGCCCCCTCGAGGCGAGCCTGGAGGCGGTTGGTCTTCGGCGCCTTCGTCCGCCAGCGCAGGCGGATCCCCATCGTGCGTCCGGCGACGACCGCGACAGGAGCCAGCGCGAGAACGCGGCGTCCCGCCCGGACCGACAGCACGCCGGCACAGGCGGCGTTCGAGCGGCAGGTGAGCGTGACGGTCAGGCCGCGCCGGTCGTGACGCACCCGCCGGACGGCGGCGAACGCCGGCAGGTCGGGGCGGGCGCCCGGGCCCGTCCCTGGGGCCGCCGCCGGGGGGGAGGCCGGCGCCGGGCCCGGCGCCGGAGCCGCGACGACGGGCGCCGGCTTGAAGTCCGGCGCGCAGGTCGCGAGCGCCGCCTCGGCGTCGACGATCCCGTAGCCGTAGGCCGGGGTGAAGCCGCCACGCGCGCCGGTCGGCTGGCGCGAGGTCGTCCGCAGGCAGGCCCGCACGGCGCCCGCGTCGAGCCCCGCTCCGACGAGGATGGCCGCCACGCCGGCGACGTGGGGCGCCGCCATCGAGGTCCCGGCCAGGGTCTCGTAACCGCGCAATCCGGGGCAGAAGTCCGACGGCGATCCGGGCAGCACGGTCGAGAGGATGTCCACGGGATCGGCCGCGACTTCGTCCGAGCAGGAGGTCGTCGACGGCGTCGCCGCGCCGCCCGGGGCCCGTACCGGAGTCGTGCCGTCCACCGCGGTGCCGTCGGGGTCGTTCGGGAGGTTCGAGTAGAAGCTGGGGCGTTCGTCGCGGTCGGTGGCGGCGACGCAGATCACGCCGCGGATCTGGGAGGGGTAGTTGCAGAGTGGCTGGGAGAGGTTGCCGGCTGCCGCCACGACGACGATGCCGGCCTCGACGGCGCGGGTCACGGCCTGCTCGACCGCGGGCGCGAGCTGGGAACCGGCAAGCGTCTGGCTGGTGCCGGCGCCGACCGACAGGTTGATCACGCGCACGCCGGCCGCGACCGCCGCGTTCAGGCCCTCCACCAGATCCTCATCCTGGTAGACGCCGTCGACGTTCGCGATCCGCTGGGGGAGGACGACCGCGTCGGGCGCGACGCCCGCGCCGCCGGTCCCGTTGCCGGTGACGGCGGCGATGATGCCGGTGACGTGCGTGCCGTGGCCCTCCTCGTCCTCGGGGCCCGGGTAGCCCCCGTCGGCCGATCCGACGAAGTCGCCTCCGCCGGGGAGGACCTTGCCGGCGAACTCGGGATGGGTGCGGTCGAGCCCCGAGTCGATGACCGCGACCGCGACGCCGGCGCCGCGCGCGCCCTTGGCCCACGCGGCCGGCGCGTGGATCTGCGCGAGGCCCCACTGGCGGGCGAAGAAGGGATCGTTCACCGGCGCCGAGGCGCTGGCCGGCGTGGTCGCCGAGGAGACCGCCGGATGGACGCACGGGTTCGCCGCGCGGGCGGGCCCGGCCGGCGCAGCGGCGGCGGCGGCGGCGCACGCAAGCGCGAGGAGGGCGGCGGGTCGGCGCATGATCTCCTCAACGCAGGTCCGGCAACGGACTTGCTCAGAAGCGGAGCCGGATGCAACGGCCCGCGAGCGCCGACGTTGCGCCAAGTCGGCGGGCGACCGGCGGATGGCGCTTGCGAAGCCGGTGATCAGGGCAGTCCGGGCGGAACGCCGCGTCGCGGGCGCCACCCCGAACCCCTGCTTGCATGCATCGCTTGCCACGCCATTTCCCGAAACTACTGCCGACCGTCGCGCTGGCCGCCATCTGCACCGCCTCCGGTGCCCAGGCCCATTCGGGTGGCGCCGAGCGCCGGTCCCCGGACAAGCCGGCGGTCGAGCGCGGGATGTTTGGCCAGCAGCCGCTCGCCATGCCCGCCCAGCAGCGGCCCGAACCGTCCACTGCCGCCGCGCCCCGCGCGAAGTGCCTGCCCGGATCGACGCCGGAGCCCGGCATCCAGGGCCGCGTCGCCGCCGCCGACATCGCCTCCGGGAAGGCCGCGAAGGGCTACCAGTGCAACATCAGCCAGATCGGCCAGAGCGGCGCGACCGGAGGCTTCAAGGTCCTTCGCTACACGGACAGGAACGGCCACGAGTGCGCGTATTACGACACGACGCTGCTGTTCCCGACCAACGTGACCAGCTTGAGCGCCGAACCGACCGGCGTGGCCGTGCTCGACATGAGCGACCCGAAGAACCCCAAGCGCACGGACTCGCTGCTGACACCCGCGATGCAGTCGCCGCACGAGTCCGTAAATCTCTCGATCGAGCGCGGCCTGCTCGCCGCGGTCGCGGGCAACGCGGCGTTCGCGCCCGGCGTCGTGGACGTCTACGACATCAGCCAGGACTGCCGCCGGCCCGTCCTGCAGGCCAGTTCGCCGGTCGGACTGCTCGGCCACGAGAGCGGCATGGCACTCGACGGCAAGACCTTCTACGCGACCTCGATCGGCACGGGGCAGACGACGGCGGTCGACCTCACCAACCCGCGCGTCCCGGTCCCGCTGTGGGTCGGCCAGTACGACTCCCACGGGCTCTCGCTCTCCGACGACGGCAACCGCGCGTACATGGCCGCGGGCAGCGGACTGATCATCCTCGACGTCTCGGAGATCCAGGCGCGCAAGCCCAACCCGCAGGTCCGCGAGATCAGCCGCCTCGTGTGGCCGAACATCACGATCCCCCAGATTGCGATCCCCGTGACCATCAAGGGCAAGCCCTATCTCGTCGAGGTCGACGAGTTCTCGGCCTCCGCGGAAGGCTCGACCACCGCCCACGGCGACCGCGTCGGCGCGGCCCGCATCATCGACATCGCCGACGAGACCAAGCCGTTCGTGGTCTCCAACATCCGCCTGCAGGTCCACCAGCCCGAGTCGCGCCCGGAGATCGCCGGCGACCCCGGCGCCCGGAGCCCGGTCCAGGGCTACGCCGGGCATTACTGCAACGTCCCCCAGCGCAAGGAGCCGGGGATCTTCGCCTGCTCGATGATCCTCTCGGGTCTGCGCGTGTTCGACATCCGCGACGTCGAGAAGCCCAAGGAGATCGGCTACTTCGTGGCGCCCCCGTCGACCGTCTCGGCCAGCGGCGGGCCGGTCATCGACGAGCGCGCCAACTGGGCGATGTCCTCGCCGGCCTTCGCGCCCGAGCGCGGGGAGATCTGGTATTCGGATGGCACCAGCGGCTTCTACGCGCTCAAGATAAATCCAAGGATCTGGCCGTTCGCGAGCTCGAGCACGGCGGATTGCACCGACAAGGCCGGCCTGGCGAGCGCGTCGGTGAAGGCGTCCGGGCGCAACCTGTCCCTGCGCTTCACGCGCCGCAGCGCCCTGCCGGTGAACGTGGACGTCTTCCGCGTCTCCAAGGGGCGCACGATCATCGAGGAGCGCCTGGTCGCGCGGTTCTCCAACCGCCGGTCGGGCGTCACCTGGAAGCCGAAGGCCGGCGCCGGCTACTACTTCGCCCGCTTCACCATGCTCGAGAACGGCAAGCCGATCGACACGAGGCGCGTGGTCTTCGAGCGCGACGCCTCCGGCCGGACGACCCAGCGCCGTGATCACTACCGCCGCGACTCGTGCGGCCTGCTCGGGAAGTTCAAGCTCGAGCGCCCGGTCTTCGGCGGCTTCCGCCGTTCCGGCCTCGGCGCCGCCTACCGGCTCAGCGCGCCGGCGAAGGTCACCATCACCGTGCTGCGCGGACGGAAGGTGGTCAAGCGCTTCCCCACGGTCAGCCGGAGCGCGGGGAAGACGCTGCGCGTCGCGCTCCCGGGCGGGAAGCTGCCCAAGGGCGATTACACGATCCGCCTGCTGGCCCAGTCCGGCGAGGACCAGATCGCGGCGACGCTCGTCGCGCGGCGGCTCTGAGCCGGCCGTCCTCCGGCGGGCGCCGGATAGGCTCGCGCAAATGGGCACCGGAACCTTCCTCGGCCTCGACGCGACCGGCGAGGACGCGGCCGCCGTCGTCCTGCCCGTCCCGCTCGAGGCGACGGTCAGCTACGAGAGGGGAACCGCGCACGGGCCGCGCGCGATCCTGGCCGCGTCGGAGCAGGTCGAGCTCTACGACCGCGAGTTCGACGCCGAGCCGGCGCTGCTCCACGGCATCCGGACGCTGCCGGAGCTGGTCCTCCCACCCGACCTGGGTGAGGCGGTGGAGCGCATCGCGGACGCGGTGGCCGCCATCGCCGCTCGTTCCCGCCTCCCCGTCGTGCTCGGAGGCGAGCACACGGTCACCGTGGGCGTCGTCCGCGGGCTCCTGCGCGCTCACGAGGGACCGCTGACCATCGTCCAGGTCGACGCCCATGCGGACCTGCGCGACACCTACGACGGCACACCGCTCAGCCACGCCTGCGCGGCCAGGCGCTGGCTCGATGACCCACGGGTCGAGCAGGTGCTGCAGGTCGGCCTGCGGTCCGAGTCGGCCGAGGACGCCGCCTTCGCGCGCTCCCAGCCCGAGCGCGTGCACGCCTTTCCCGTCGAGGAGCTTCGAGGCAGCGAATGGCAGCAGCGGCTGGCGACGCGCCTGGCGGGGCGCAACGTCCATCTGACCCTGGACGTGGACGGGCTCGATCCGTCCGTCGTGCCGGCGACGGGGACGCCGGAGCCGGGCGGGCTGACGTGGTGGCAGGCGCTCGAGGTCATCCGCATCACCGCGCGTGCGTCCGCCCGCGTGGTCGCGGTGGACTGCGTGGAGCTGGCACCGCGCGAGGGACAGCACGCCGCCGACTTCACGGTCGCCAAACTCGTCTACAAGGCGATCTCCCACGCCTTGGCGGCGTGAGCGAGACTTGCGGCTGATGCACGACGCGCAACCGGTCCGGGACTTCGTCCGCCACCACTTCCGCCACTTCAACGCCGGCACCCTGGCCGACGCGGCCGACGCCTACCGCCGGCACGTCCAGGAGGGGGGCGCGGTCCTGCTCGCCATGGCGGGGGCGATGAGCACCGCGGAGCTGGGGCTCTCGCTGGCGGAGATGATCCGCGCGGGCAAGGTGCACGCGATCAGCTGCACCGGCGCGAACCTCGAGGAAGACCTCTTCAACCTGGTCGCCCACGACGACTACCTCCGCATCCCGCACTGGCGCGACCTGACGCCGCAGGACGAGGAGGACCTCCGCGAGCGCCACCTCAATCGCGTGACGGACACCTGCATCCCGGAGGAAGAGGCCATCCGCCGGATCGCGTCGCCGCTCCTCGAGGAGTGGCGCCGCGCGGACGCAGCGGGCGAACCGGCCTTCCCCCACGAGTTCCTCTACCGGATCCTCGCGGACGGGGCGCTCGCCGGCAGCTACCAGATCGATCCGTCCCGGTCGTGGCTCGTGGCGGCGGCCGAGCAGAACCTGCCGATCTTCGTGCCCGGGTGGGAGGACTCGACGCTGGGCAGCATCTTCACCGCGCACTGCCTTCGTGGCGACCTGCGCCCCGGCACCGTCCGAGGCGGTGTGGAGGCGATGATGGAGCTCGCCGCGTGGTACCGGGAGACGGCGGAGCAGCGCGGGATCGGCTTCCTGCAGATCGGCGGCGGCATCGCCGGCGACTTCGCCATCTGCGTCGTGCCCATGCTCCGGCAGGACCTGGGTGAGCGCGAGACGCGCCGGTGGTCGTACTTCTGCCAGATCAGCGACGCGACGACGAGCTACGGCTCGTACTCCGGCGCGCCGCCGGCGGAGAAGATCAGCTGGGACAAGCTCTCGGTGGATACACCGACCTTCCTCGTGGAATCCGACGCGACGATCGTGGTTCCGCTGCTGTTCGCCTGCGTCCTGGCGCCGGACTGACAGGATCCACGACCTTAAATCCAACTTCCCGGGTGGTCGGCCGTTACAACCCAAGTAACTGCACGTAACAGGAAGAGGTCTCATGAGAACTCGAATGCTTCTATCGCTGGCCGCGGCCGGCGCACTGCTGGCAGTTCCGGCCACCGGCCAGGCGACTCATAAGGGCGCCGCCCATGGTCAAAAGAAGGCGAAGGGTCACGCCAAGAGCTGCGCCAAGACCCATAAGGCCGGTTTCTCGGTCGGCGGCACCTACGTCTCCCACACCGCCGACGATCCCGCCACCCCTGCCAGCGAGGCCACGGTCACGCTGATCGTCACGTCGGCCAACAGCCACGCCCGCAATTCGGGTGAGCTCGCCGACATGGACGCCACCAAGAAGGGCGTCCAGGCCAAGGGCGGCACCTACACCGTCGCCGCCGGCGACGCGTACGTGCTCGAGCTCAACGGCTACGAGGGCACCGACACCGCCTCCGCAGGCGACAAGGTGAAGGTCAACGGCAAGATCCCGGTGACCAAGAAGCGCTGCGCCCCCGCCGGGACCAGCACGGCCGACCGCTACGGCGCGCCGGACGTCCGCAAGGTCACGATCTCCGATCGGGACGCCGACACCGTCTAGTCCCCGTCGTATCGACTGCCGGAAGAACGGCCGCCTCCGGGCGGCCGTTCCGGTTTTCGTACGGAGGCTGGGCGGCGGCACGGGCCTTATGCGTTGCCGGGCGGGCCTCCGAGGAAGGCGGCGGAGATGATCAGGTAGGCGGCGACGCCGGTGACGAGCATGGCGAAGCTGCGGCCGAGGACTCGCTGGGGGACGTGGGTGGCCAGGGCGGCGCCGGCGATGGCGCCGGCGACGCAGGCGACGGTCATGGTGGCGGTGAGTTCGACGTCGAAGCTGCGTCCGGCGATCAGGTGGACGGCGAGCCCGATGAGCGAGGTAGCGGTGATGATCGCGAGGGACGTCCCGATGGCGGTGCGCATCGTGAAGGCCAGGGCGACCGCGAGGGTGGGGACGATGAGAAAGCCGCCGCCGACCCCGAAGAAGCCGGTGAGGAACCCCACCGCCACGCCGGCGACAAGGTCGCGCGGGAGCCGCAGGGGAGGGCAGGCGCCGCTTTCCCGGGTGCCTTCGGGCTGGGCGTCTTCGGTGGCCTTGTTCCAGATCGCGCGCGCCGCGGCGAGCATCACGAGCGCGAAGACACCGATGAGCAGCGTGTCGCTGACCGTCTCCCCGGCGAGGGTGCCGGCGATGATGCCGGGGATGGCTGCGGCGGTGAACGTGCCGGCGTGGCGCCAGCACACGCGGCCGGCACGAGCGTGGCCGAGGCCGCCGGCGACGGCACCGGCGGTAACGATGACCAGGGATGCTGTCGTGGCGTCGGAGACGCTTTGGCCGAGGACGTAGATGAGGACGGGGACGGCGAGGACCGAGCCGCCGCCGCCGAGCATCCCGACGGCGAGACCGATCGCCAGTCCGAACGGGATGGCGAGCAGCACGAGGGTCAGGCCGCCGTGCCCGCTGGTGTCTCGATCGGCCACCCGTTGCGCTCCCACAGCGGGACGCCGCCGTCGACGATGTGACGCACATCGCTCGCGCCGTGGCGCTGGGCGAGGCTCGCGCCGACCGCTGCGCGCTGGCCGGACGCGCAGATGACCGCCAGCGGCTGCTTCGCGTCGATGCCGTCCGGGAGTGCGTCGAGGTCGTGGTAGGGCGTGTGGATCGAGCCGGGGACGTGGCCGGACTGCCATTCGCTGTCCTCGCGAACGTCGAGGATCTGGATGTCACCGCCATCCCATGCCCTGTGGAGGTCGGGAACCGTCATGCGTCTGGTGTGCTCGACGTCGCGGGCTTCCTCGCGCCAGGCGGTCATCCCACCGCTGAGGTAGCCGCCGACGCGGTGGATGCCGATCGCGGCGGCGAGCCCGGCGGCGCGCCGGCCGTCGGCGTCGTCGCGGCCGATGAAGACGACATCGCCGTCGGGGTCGGCGAGCCAGGCGAGCTTGGTTCCGAACCCGGCGCGCAGCATCGTGATGCAGACGGCGCCGGGAATGTGGGCCTCGTCGAACTGCAGCTCGGTGCGGACGTCGACCAGCAGAGCGCCGGTGGCGCGTCTGCGCTCGACCTGTCTCGGGGCGAGCGGGTGCGCCTCGACGGTCTCGGAGACGAGCTCGCCGCGGTTGAGAGCGACGATGTTCTTGAAGTTCGGCGGTTGCGGCCCGAGATTCGCGAGCGCCTGTTCGACGAATGCGTCCTCGTCGTCGATCTGCAGGTCCTCGTTGTGCGCGAGCTCGAAGCCGATCGTCGACGAGACCTTCATGTCCATGCCGGGGCCGCCGCACATCGAGCCGCCGAGGTGGCCGGGCCAGACCTCGACCTCACCAGGCAGGCACAGGAGCTTTGCGCGCAGCGAGCGGAAGATCTCGCGCGCCCCCTCCTGTTTCTCGACCGCGAGGTCAGGCCGTGCGACGTCTCCGACGAACAGCGTGTCGCCGCTGAGGACCGCCCATGGATGTTCGTCGCCGCGGCCGGTGTCGATCAGCAGGAACGCCGTGTGCTCGGGCCGGTGGCCGGGTGTGTGCAGCGCGCGGACGCGCAGCGCGCCGAGCTCGAGCTCCCAGCCGTCCTCGAAGGCCTCATGGTCGTAGGCGGGCTCGGCGGCCTTGTGGATGTGGATGGTGGCGCCGGTCGCGGCGGCGAGGCGGCCGTGGCCGGACACGTGGTCGGCGTGGTTGTGGGTCTCGAGGATGTGCTCGATCTGCACGCCGAGGTAACGGGCGAGGGAGAGGTACTCGTCGATATCGAGCTTGGGGTCGACCACCGCGGCGACACCGGCGTCCTCGTCGCCGATGAGGTAGGAGGCGCACCCGAGGTCGTCGTGCGTGATCTGCCGGAAGATCACGCCGCCGCGTCCTCCTGCTCGACCGGTAGGCCGGCCTCGGCCCAGGCGTCCATGCCGCCGGTCACGTTGCCGGCCGTGATGCCGTGCTCGGCGACCTGCTCGGCGGCCTTCTCGCTGCGCTTTCCGGTGCGGCAGATGAACACCAGGACGCCGTCGCGCGGCAGTTCGCCCGCGCGCTGGCCGAGCTCGGCCAGCGGGAGGTGGACGGCGTCCTTGACGTGGGCCTTCGCCCACTCGTCGTGGTCGCGAACGTCGACGAGTGTCATGTCGCCTGCGTTCAGCAGTCGGGCGACGTCGGTCGGGTCATGGGAATCGGGCACTGGGTACGTCCTTTCCGGTCGAGTGTGTTCGAAGCGGACATCGATGACCACCGTTCGCACGTGGCGTCGCCGTCCACCGTCCGAGCCGGCCTACTGGACCAAGAGACGGCACGCTCAGACCGCTGGGGCCAGAACGTCACTGAGCGCGTCGAGCTGCCGGCGAAGACCGCCGCACACCAGCTCACACAACGCGAACACCGATTCGTCAGCGATCGCGTAGCGCGCCGACGTCCCCACCTTCTCCCGGCTCACGATCCCCGCCGCATGCAGGATCGCGAGATGCTTGGACACGTTCTGCTGGCTCGATCCCAGCACGCCCGTGAGCTCGCTGACCGTCGCCGGCCCATCACGCAACGTGTCGAGCAGCTTGATCCGCATCGGCTCGGCCAACACGCGAAAGCGCTGCGCGATCAACTCCACCAAAGGATCCGGAAGCGGATGTTCGAAGTCCATACCCAAACTATACCCGCAAACAGTTGTGAAAGGGTTCCTGGTACGCCAGGGACTCGCTACGGCGGTCGCGCCCGGCGTGCTTGTCGGCCGGCCCCGCGGTCGGCATGCATCGGATTGGTGCTGCTTGGGCCACGAATGCATGCTCGTGGCTAATTGCGCCGGGAGTTCCAGCGCGACCTGGGGAGCACAACTCGTTGGTCAGTCGGGTATAGAGAGGAGTTCGAGGAAATCTGCGGGTGGGTGGACCGGTAGACGCTCCTTGAGCGAGAGCAGGTGCTTGTCGGCTGAGACGAGTAGGG
>Ga0136633_1000322_pt1 | contig 36617 bp, 42 predicted proteins | sample AntDrymeUQ832206_2_FD_105494 | JGI IMG/M metagenome (GOLD analysis project Ga0136633, IMG submission 105494) | Polar desert sand microbial communities from Dry Valleys, Antarctica - metaG UQ83 (22.06) | ecosystem: Environmental > Terrestrial > Soil > Desert | place: Antarctica: Dry Valley... | reverse complement strand
GTCGGGCTCGAGCGCCAGGTAGCGGTCCCACGCGGCGCCCGCGGACTTCGCCTTGGCGATCCCGCTGCCGACGTACTCGCCGGTCTGGGTGAGCTCCGCGGCGCCGATGTTCTGAAAGCGCGCACGGGTGAGCGCTGCCCAGGCCGTCGCGTCCTGGGGCCTGGCCTTGACCGCCGCCTCGGCCTTCTCGAGGCGCTTGCGCGCGATCTCCTCAATGCTCTCGCCGCTTCCGCCCTGGCCGGCGTTGCTGAAGATGCCGCCGACGTCGCTGCCGACGCCGAACAGGACGAGACCGCCGCCCATGAGGATGGCGAGCGTGGCGTAGATGACGCGCACCGTACGGCGGCGTCCCTTGCCTCGGAGGTCGAAGAGCATGGTCTAGTCGTCGTCGGTCAGGTCGGGGTCTTCGTCGTCTTCGTCTTCGTCTTCGTCGTCCTCGATCTCGTCATCAGCGGCCTTTCGGCGACCCTCGAGGAACGACGCGCCCAGGATACTCAGCTCGAAGAGAACGACCAGCGGGGCCATCGTGATGATCATCGTGATCGGATCCGGCGTCGGCGTGACGATCGCTGCCACCACCGCGGTGCCCAGGAGGACATAGCCGCGGTTCTTGCGCAGCTGCGCGACCGACACGATGCCCAGTCGCGTCAGCGCCAACACACCCATCGGGACCTGGAACAGGAAACCGATCGACGCCAGGAACGTGACGGAGAACGAGTAGTAGTCCTGCGCCCGCAGCTGGATGTCGAAGTTCTGCTCGTTGAAGTTCAACAGGAAGTCGGCGGCCTTGGGCAGCGCGACGTAGTACGCGAACAGCACGCCGCCGATGAACAGCAGCGGGATCATCACGAGGATGGGCAAGATCGCCCTGCGCTCCTTCGTGGTGAACGCGGGCAGGATGAACGCGTAGGCCTGGAACAGCAGGAACGGCAGGACGAGGAGAATCGCCGCGTAGGTCGCGACCTTGAACGTCGTCAGGAACGGCTCGGTCACGCCGAAGGTGATCGGCCGGCGCGAGGCGTTGGTCGGCGTCGCCTCGGCCGTCAGCCGCGCCGCTTCGGCCGCTTCGGCGATCGCCGCCTTGTCGGCGGGGCTGGTAGCCGAGCGCTCGATCGCTGGCAGCGCTTCGCCCAGCTCCTTGGCCAGCACGCCGACGCGCTTCTGGAACAGCGAGGTCTGGCCGAGCTGATCCTTGGGGTTCTCGCCGGGCTTGAACGCCTTGTCGACCGGACGGTTGATGATGTCGAGCACCGCGTCGTTCTGCCAGTACGTGAACGAGAACGCGAGGACAAACGCGACGATGCAGACAACGAGCCGCGTCCGCAGCTCGTCAAGGTGCTCGACGAGCGACAGCCGGTCCTCATGGGCGATGGACCGCAGGGGGGGCATGGGGCTCGTTTACGGCCGAGGCGGAGCTGCCGGATCATGCTCCGAGGCCGGCTGCGTCACCGACTCGGTGGCGGGCGCAGGCGCCTCGGGGAGCGCCGGCGGGGCCACCCGCGCGGACTTCTCGTCGTCGTCGTCGTCGTCGTTCGATCCCTTGCTCGAGATCGAATCCTTGAACTCGCGCATGCCTCCGCCGAGCTGGCGCCCGAGTCCGGGCAGCCGCTTCGGGCCGAAGACCAACAGGAGGATCGCCAAGACGATCAGGAGCTCAGGAACGCCGATACCACCGGGCATAGGCGAAGCGTAGCCCAACACCCACTCAAGTCTCGTGCCGTGGCAGCCGATGAACGGGACACGATGAACGAGCACTCCGACAGCCGGCACCACGTACGCCGCGTCGTCCTGCCCTCGGGCAAGACCATCGAGGTCGTGTACTTCGAGGAGCACCCGCTCGTCGGCGAGGCCGCGACCGCCCCCTCACCGGCGCCGATCGAGCGGTCCGATCGCTCAGACCTTCACGTCTGCGCCTCGTGCAACTCCGAGCTCGTGTACCCCCTGGACTGGGACGAAGCCGGGGTGACTCACTGGGAAGTCACGTTGCGTTGCCCCAACTGCGAGTGGACCGGGACGGGGACCTTCGAGCAGTCGGTCGTCGAGGCCTTCGACGAGGAGCTCGATCGCGGAACCGAAGCGTTGGTGGGCGACCTGCGCCGTCTGATGCAGGCCAACATGGAGCAGGAAATCGATTGCTTCGTGCGCGCGCTCGACGCCAACGCCGTGCTGCCCGAAGACTTCGGGCGCCCGGCCACGGCCTGACACGCCCGTCCGGTCAGCTGTAGCGCTCGACCACGCCGTCAGCGACCAGCTCGAACGCCCGCCGCTGCGCGGTGGGCATCCCCTCTGGCAGCGCGCGCTTCGCCTCGTCGACGTAGACCAACGCCCGCTCACGCGAGCGCTCCAGGGCCCCCGACGCAGCGATCCGGTCGCACACCGCCTCGGCTTGGGCGGGCGTCGTGATCGCGCGCAGGTCGAGGTCCTCGAAACCCGCGAGGATCAGCGGCAGCGTCACCGTCCCGTCGAGCAGGTCGGCGCCGCGGTGCTTGCCGGTCCGCTCCGGCGGCCCGGTGACGTCGAGCACGTCGTCGAGGATCTGAAAGGCGAGGCCGACGCGCCGCCCGAAGGCGCCGAGCACAGGCGCGTCGCCTGATCCCGCGGACAGCTCGCCGAGATCGCAGGCGGCCTCGAACAGCCGTGCGGTCTTCAGCTCGCAGCGTTCCAGGTAGCGCTCGACTGTTACGGCCGTGTCCCAGGCGTCGGCGCGTTGCAGCAGTTCGCCTGAGGCGAGCGATGATGATGCTCGCGAGAGCGAGCGGATCTGCACGACGTCGTCGTTGGCGACCAGTTCGGAGAACGCCCGGGCGAAGAGGTGATCGCCCGTGACGATCGCTGCATCCCGGCCGGCCGTCGACCAGACCGTGGGCCTCCCCCGGCGCAGGGGAGCGGAATCGAGGACGTCGTCGTGGACCAGCGTCGCGGCGTGGACGAGCTCGACAGCCGCGGCGGCCCGGACCGCTGCGGGGCTGTCGTCGCCCGCCGCCAGCAGGACGAGCAGCGGCCGGAGGCGCTTGCCGCCCGCGGCGATCGTGTCGCCCGCCCAGCCCGCCACCGGCTCGCCCGCTGCCGCCGCGATCTCACGCAGCCGCGCCTCGACTTTCGCCAGCCCACGCGCGAGGTGCGCCCCGCCCGTCTCGATGACCTGCGTTACCGGCTCGGTCAAGCCGTCCCGACGTGAATCGCGATGATCCCGCCGGCGGTGAGGATCCAGCGGATGTCGCGCAAACCGGCGCCATCCATCACCGCCGCAAGCCCGCCGGGGGCAGGGAAGCGCTTGACCGAGTTGGGCAGGTACTCATAGGCCTCGGGGTCGCCGGCGATCTTCCCCAAGGCCGGCACGACGGTGTCGAACCAGACGCGGAAGAAAGTCGACAGCGGCGGCTTTGTTGGGGTGGTGATCTCCAGGATGACCACTTTGCCGCCAGGCCGCACAACGCGCGCCATCTCGCGCACGCCGCGATCGAGATCGGAGAAGTTGCGCGCGCCGAAGCCGACCGTGGCCGCGTCGAAGCGATCGTCTTCGTAGGGCATCTCCATCGCGTTGGCCCACTCCCAGGCGATCTGAGGCTGCTTCTCCCGGGCTCGGGCCAGCATGTCGTCCGAGAAATCCGACCCCACGACGTCTGCGCCGCGGCGAGCCATCTCGATCGCCAGATCCCCGGTGCCCGTGGCCACGTCGAGGACCGCCCGCCCGGCGCGGGCATCGGCGAGGTCGGCGGCACGCCGGCGCCATTGGTGGTGCAGCCCGGCCGTCATGACCTGGTTCATCAGGTCATAGACGCCCGAGATCCGGTCGAACATCGATCGCACCTGCTCCTCGGGGAGCGTCCCCCGAGGCGCGGTGGGGGTCTCGGTCACTTCAGCAGCGACAGGTAAAGGACCAGGTCGTCGAACTGCTGCTGCGGGAGCTCCTTGAAGGCGGGCATCGGCGCAGTCGGGTTGATCAGCGTCTGCGCAATGGCCTGCTTGGGCAGGCGCGCCCCGATGTCGGTCAGCGGCGGTCCCGGGCCGTCGTTGCCGTTCTCGGCGATCTTGTGACAGGCCAGGCAGCCGGCCTGCGGGACGAGCTGCTTGCCGGACTCGTAGGAGGCGACGGTCGCCGGGCCCAGCGCGGCGACGCGCTCCGGCGTTTCGAGCTCGATCTCGGTCGGCGAGCCCGCGTTGGCGCCGAGGAGGGTCAGCAGGGCCATCGCGGCGATCGTGAAGATGCCCGCGGCGGTCGCGATCGGCCGGCGCTCGGGACGGCGCTCGGGGCTGCGGTCATAGAACGGCAGCAGAAACAGCAAGATCATCGCGATGGTCGGGACGCCGATCGTCGCGAGCGGCACGAGCTCGGCGGGCTTGATGACCCTCAGCAGCTCGAACAGGAAGAAGAAGTACCACTCCGGTCGCGGCACGTAGGTGGTCGTCGTCGGGTCGGCCTTGGGGCCGAGCTCGGCGCCGAGCGTCAGCGACATGAGGATGATCGCCAGCATCACGACCACCGCCATGATGCTGTCCTTGGCGACCGCGTACGGGAAGAACGGCTTGCCCTGCGCCTTGAGGATCGAGTACTCGCGGAGGTACTCCTCCTTCTCCGCGCGGTTCACTTCTGCTCCTCGCGAAGCTCGGGATCGGACTCGGCCTTCATCCACGGCGGGGCCGTGGTGCCGAGCTTGGCGACGAGGTAGAGGTGCAGGCCGATGAGGGCGGCGATCAACCCGGGCACGAGCAGCATGTGGATCGCGTAAAAGCGCGACAGGGTCGTCGCCCCGAACTCCGGCCCGGCTCTGAGGAAGTCCGATAGGAAGGGTCCGACGAGGGGGCCGGTGCCGTTGATGTTGACGCCGACGATCGTCGCCCAGTAGGAGCGCTGGTCGAACGGCAGCAGGTAGCCCGTGAACGACATGACCATCGTCAGGATCAGCAGGACGACGCCGATGATCCAGTTGAGCTCGCGCGGGTACTTGTAGGCGCCGAAGAAGAACGTCCTGGCCATGTGCAGGAACACGAGGATCACCATCACCGACGAGCCCCACTTGTGCATGCCGCGCACGAACTCGCCGAGGAACACCTCGTTGGTGATGAAGCGCGTCGACTCGTACGCGTTGGTCGGCGACGGGTCGTAGTACATCGCCAGGAACACGCCGGTCACGGCCTGGCTGAGGAAAGCGAACATCGTCGCCGACCCCAGCGTGTAGAACCAGTTGGTGCCCTTGGGCACCTTGCGGAACATCATCCACCGCGCGCCACCCGACAGCGACGTGCGCTCGTCGACCCAGTCGACGACCGTGGCGCCGGCCTCCTTGGCTTTGTCCAGCGGGCCGTCCCCGCCGTTCGCCGTGCCCGGACGGGGCGGCAGGGGCTGCAGGTTCGGCGGAACCGGCGGCTTGGGAAGCTTGAGCTTGGGCATCAGGTGCCGGGGATCTTGCGGATGGACGGACGGGACGGGTAGGCGAACTGACCGATGCCGTCGAGCGGCTCACCCGGATCGCGCGGCGAGAAGCGCCGCAGCTCGCGGTTGACCGAGTAGCGCTTGCCGAGCTCAACGCGGCCGTCGACGACGCGTGTGTAGAAGCGGTCCAGCGGCCGGACGGGAGGGCCGCCGTCCACCTTGCCCTCGAAGTCGTAGACGCCGCCGTGGCACGGGCAGATGAAGCGCTTGGCAGCGGGCTTGTAGCTGACGGGGCAGCCGAGGTGCATGCACGCCGTCGAGATGGCGACGAACTGGTTGTACTCGTCGGGCTTGTCGGTGTCCTGATCGTTGCGCTTGCGGATGTACGCAGTGGAGCGCCCGGCTTGCCCGATCCCCTCGGTGACCGTGATCGTCACCGGCAGGTAGGTGTCATCGGGGAAGGAGTCCATCGCGCCGACGTCCTGCCACGGGACCTCCTTCTCCTCGAAGAGCGGCCCGAGAGCGAAGCCGATCGCCGGCAGCGCGAAGGCGCCTGCGGCGACGGCGCCCGCTCCGTGCGTGATCCCGGTCATGAACCGGCGACGGGTGACGGTCTCGCCCTCGAAGGCGCCCGGCATCTGCCGGTCAACGGTGTACTTCGACTTGGTCTGTCGGCGGTCTTTCGGCAACGGTCTTCAGGTGCAGGAGAGGAGGTTCAATCCTATCGGTCGGCGATTCGCTGCGGCCCGTCCTCAGCGCGCGAGATCGCGAAGTCCCTGCTCCCAGGCTTGTTCTGCGGCCTGGTGATCACCCCGGGCCAGTGCGGTCGCTGACGCGGCGATGATTCCGGCCATCACCCGGACGGCCTCCAGATCACCCTCGGCGGCCAGCGCTGCGAGGCCTTCGGCGTAGAGCCGGTCGCCGTCGAGCAAGGCGAGGTCGGGATCCTCGGACGTGGAGTGGTGTAGATCGTGGCCCGCTCGGATGGTCCGTGCTGCGGCCGCTCGCACGGGCGGGAGCGCGCCCGCGGCGCTCACGCGATCTCCGCGAACGCGGCCGCGGCGGCCTCGATCGTGAAGTCGACATGGTCGGACGTGTGGGCCAGGGATGGGAACCAGGCCTCGAACTGCGCCGGCGGCGGATAGACGCCGCGCGCGAGCAGGCAGCGGCACCACGCGCCGAACGCCTCTAGGTCGCAGCGCTTGGCGCCCTCGTAATCACGCACGGGCTCCTCCGAGAAGAACACGGTGAGCAGGCCCGGCGCGGCCACGACCTGCACGGGCCGCGAGCCTGCCGCCTCGCGCAAGCCGGCGGCGAGCTGCTCGGTCGTCGCGCTCAGGTGCAGGTAGGCCTCCTCGTCGAGACGCGCGAGCGTGGCGAGTCCGGCGGCGACGGCGAGCGGATTGCCGCTCAACGTGCCCGCTTGGTAGACGTCGCCGGCCGGCGCGATGTTCTCCATCAGCGCGCGCGGGCCGCCGTAGGCGGCCGCGGGTAGGCCCCCGCCGATGATCTTGCCCATCACCACGAGGTCGGGGGTCACGCCCGTGAGCTCCTGCGCGCCGCCGGGCGCCACACGAAACCCGCTGATGACCTCGTCGAAGACCAGCAGGGCGCCGTTTGCTGTGGCCTGCTCGCGCAGGTGCTCGAGGAAACCGGCATCGGGGAGGACCAGACCCATGTTCGCCGGGTACGGCTCGGCCAGGATCGCCGCGAAGTCGTGGTTGGCGCAGGCGACGCTCACCGCTTCGGGGTTGTTCCACGGCACGATCACGGTGGCGGCGGTGGCCGCAGCGGTGACGCCGGGGCTGGCCGGTATGCCCTGGGTGGCCAAGCCGCTGCCGGCGTCGGCGAGCAGCCCGTCGACGTGGCCGTGGTAGGCCCCGGCGAACTTCAACAACTTCTCGCGGCCGGTCGCGGCGCGCGCGAGCCGGATCGCGCTCATCGATGCCTCGGTTCCGCTGGAGGTCATCCGCAGCATCTCGACCGCGGGCATCCGGCGCGAGACTTCCTCGGCGAGGTCGACCTCGCACGCCGTGGCCGCGCCGAAGGTGGTCCCTTTGATCGCCGCCTCGGTGACGGCAGCGAGCACGGAAGGATCGGCATGCCCGAGGATCAGCGGCCCCCACGAGCACATCCAGTCGACGTAGCGGTTGCCGTCGACGTCGAAGAGCTCGGCGCCCTCGGCGCGCTCGACGAAGATGGGGTCGCGGCCGATCGCTCGCAGCGCGCGGACGGGCGAATTGACGCCGCCAGGGAGGTACTGCAAGGCACGCGCGTAGAGCTCAGCCGAGCGCGTGTCCCTCAAGCTCGAGGTCAACTGTGAGCTGCTTCCCAGTTCTTGAACTCGTCGGTGAAGTACTGGAGGCGGATCTTCTTGAACTCCGTCGACGAGTAGAGCGTCGCGCGCTCCTCGATGCAGCCGATCTCGGTCTCGATCGCGTCGAGGATCGCGTCGCACTCCTCCTTCGAGCGGCCGTGAGCCATGGTGAAGATCTGGTAGGGCCAGTCCTCGTAGATGGGCCGCTCGTAGCAATGGCTGATCCCACGGAACGCGGCCATGCGCTTGCCGATTTCGAGGATCCGATCCTCGGGCACCTTCCAAACACCCATGCCGTTGGCGCTGAAGCCGGCCCGGCGATGAAAGAGGATCGCGGCGACACGGCGCAGCAGGCCGCGCTCGCGCATTCCCGCCAAGTGCTCGAGCAGCGCATCGACGCTGATCCCCAGCTTCGTGGCGGCGGGCGCATAGGGCTCGGGCACGACCGGCATGTCGCCCTGTGTCGCGCGGACGACCGCGACGTCGAAGTCGTCGTAGGCCTGCTTCTCCAGCTCGATCGGCTCGACCGCCTCCGCCGCCTCCGCGGTGAGCTGCTCCGTGCCGCCTTCCATCTCGAGGTCCATGCGGATCTTGAACAGCTTGAGCGTCGGCAGCTGGCGGATCGACTCGGCGCCCGTCAGCTCCTGCAACACGTCGAGCGTGCCCTGCAAACCGAGCTCGGAGTCCTCCTCGACGGCCAGCGTGAACCACATGTTGAACTCGTGGTTGCGCAGGTAGTTATGGCTCACGCCGGGGTGCGAGTTGACGATCTTCGCCGGGCCCCACGGATGCTCCGCGTCGACCTTCGCCGCGACGAGCATCGACCCATAGCCGAACGCGCGGGTGTCGTAGATCGGGGTGAGCTGGCGGATAATCCGGTCATCGAGCAGGTTCTGGGTGCGGCCCAGAACCTCGTCCTCGGAGAGCCCCGCGAGCTCGGCAACGCGGGCGAACGGCCGCGGCTCCAGCGGGAACGAGCCCTGCAGCAGGTTGAGCAGCTTGCGATCGGTGTCGTCGAGGGGCCGTGCGGCGCCCTCGGCGCGTGCCCTCAGCTTGGGTGTTGCAGCCATGTGGCGGCGTCCTTCGCGTGGTAGGTGATGACGATGTCGGCGCCCGCCCGGCGGATCGCGGTCAGCGCCTCGAGCACTGCCGCGCGCTCGTCGAGCATGCCTGCCGCTGCTGCGGCCTTGAGCATGCCGTACTCGCCGCTGACGTGGTAGGCGGCGACGGGCAGCCTGGTCGCGTCCTTGACGCGACGGATGACGTCGAGATAGGGCAGCGCCGGCTTGACCATGACCATGTCGGCGCCCTCGCCCACGTCGAGCAGCGCCTCGCGTACCGCCTCGTCGCCGTTGGCGGGATCCATCTGGTAGGCGCGGCGGTCGCCGAAGGCGGGGGTCGAGCCGGCGGCCTCGCGGAACGGGCCGTAGAAGGCGGAGGCGAACTTCGCGCTGTAGGCGACGATCGGCGTGTCAGCGAAGCCCTCGTCGTCGAGCGCGGCGCGGATCGCGCCCACGCGGCCGTCCATCATGTCGCTCGGCGCGACAAGGTCGGCGCCGGCCCGGGCGTGCGACAGGGCGGTGCGGGCGATCAGCTCGAGCGAGCTGTCGTTGTCGACTGAGCCATCGTCGGTCAGCAGCCCGCAGTGGCCGTGATCGGTGTACTCGCACAGGCACACGTCGGTCATGACGAGCAGCTCCGGGTGGGCGTCCTTGATGGCGCGGGTGGCCAGCTGGACGATGCCCTCGTCGTCCCAGGCGCCCGAGCCCTCGTGGTCCTTGTCGGCGGGGATCCCGAAGAGGAGCACGGCGGGGATGCCGAGCGCATGCGCCTCACCGGCCTCGGCCACGGCTTCGCCGATCGACAGCCGTTCCACGCCGGGCATGCCGGCGATCGGCGACCTTCCGTCGAGGCCGGTCTCGACGAACAACGGCAGCACGAGGTCGCCGGCCGTCAGCCGCGTCTCGCGCACGAGCTCGCGCAGCACCGCGGTGCGGCGCAGCCGGCGCATGCGCGTGGCGGGAAAGGCCATGTGGCGCAATGTACTCCGCGAGTCCTGCTCGCCGGCGACGTTGGGGCTGATGTGCGCCGACTCCTTCCGGATCGTGCTGCCTACGGGTCGCTATGCGACCCTCAGCCAGCACGATCCGCCGCGCTAGGCGAAGCGGCGCAGGGCGATGCGGGCCAGTAGCCCATAACCCAGCGCCAGCGCGGAGAGGTGCGCGAGCCGCGCGGGTAGATCACCGCCGGTGAGGCCGGACTCGATGCCGCGCAACGCGGGGCGGAACGGGAACAGCGCGTTGATCGCGGCAATCGTGTCGTCGGCCGCGCCCGACACCGTGCCGCTCGGGATCAGGCCCAGCACGGCGACCGGCAGGAGGACGAGGACCGCCACGAGCGACGCGGCGCGGACCTCGCGCGTGACCCCACCGATGGCAACACCCAGGGCGCCGAACGCCAGCGAGGCGACGAGAACGGCCAGCAGCGCCGTGGGCAGGTCGCTCGCCTCAGCGCTGCCCGTCGCCGTCAGCACGGCGAGGATCACCGCGCCCGCCACCGCTCCCAGGAGTCCGGCCAGCAACGCCTTTTGCACGACGATCGTCGTCCGCGTGACGAGGCCGCGCACCAGCCGCCCGAACGCGTTCTCCTCGCGCTCGAGCGCGAGCAGACCGGCGCCGAGCAGCACGCAGACGAACATGAGCGACACCGCGAGGGCCGCCGCCGAGTAGAACGCGTTGCCCGAGCTCGACAGCTTGCGCTCGTTGACGCGGATCGGCGTGCCGATCGAGTTGAGCAGCTCCTCCGACAGATCGAGGTTCTGCGCGGCGAGATCAGCGAAGCTGCGCACCCGCTCGAGCGCCGCGCGGTTGTCGCTGCCCGCGGGCAGCGTGGCTTGCACCGCGCGGACGATCCGCTCGGCGTTCTCGAGGCCGAGCACGTCAAAGCTCTGCCCGAGCACCGAGAAGCTGCCACCGCGCAGGATGAAGCCGAGGTACTTGCCGGCCTCGGCGGTGATCTTCTGGCTGATCGCGCGGTTTGCGTCGGCGATCCGCGACTTGATCGCCGACTGGACCTGGGTGCTCTTGAGCGGGTTGTCGTCCTCGTAGTAGAAGTCGACCGACGGAGGATCCCCACCCGACAGCTGGATCGCGCCCGCGAGCTTCTGCGGGATGTCGGCGGGGACGACGAGCAAGCCGAGCGCCTCGCCGGACTCCACCTTCTCCAGGCCCTCCTCACGGGTCTTCGCGCGGACGGGGTCGATGCTGCGGAACAGCTCCTCGGCGACCTCGTTGACGTCGATCTCCTCCGGGCCAAGGTCGAACGTCGCGGCGTCGGGCGGAATCTCGTTGACCACCGCGATCCGCGGCTTGGACGGGCCGCGGTCGACGGCCTGGCTGACTACCAGGGCCAGGACCACCGAGTAGACCAGCAGCAGGCCCAGGATCAGGGGCGAGCGACGCAGGATCTGCAGGTCCTTGAGGATCAGCCAGCGCATCAGAGGTCGGTCCCAGGACGGACCACTAGTGACCGCGCTCGTGCAGGAAAGAGACGAACGCCGCCTCGAAGTCGCGCTGGTCGCCGATCAGGGCGGCCGGCGGCCCGTCGAAGAGCAGCTCCCCGTCGGCCAGCACCAGCACGCGGTCGGCGTAGCGCTCAGCTTCGCCGACGTTGTGCGTCGAGAAGAACACCGTCGTGCCGCCGTGAGCCAGGCTGGAGATGAAGTCCCACAGCAGCTCGCGCTGGCGGGGATCCAGCGCGGTGGACGGCTCGTCGAGCAGCAGCACATCGGGCTCGCCGAGCAGGCCGACGGCGATGTTGACCCGCTGGCGGTTGCCACCCGAGAGCTTGCCGACCTCGTCGCCCGCGCGGTCGGCCAGGCTGGTCAGCTCGAGCATCCGCGCCACGGTGGCCTCGACGTCGGGGACGTTCTCCAACCGGGCGAACAGCCGGATGTTCTCAGCGACCGAGAGCTTGGAGTAGACGGCAGGCTGTTGCGGGACCCATCCGATGACTTCAGGGGGATGCGTGACGCGGCCCGCGGTCGGCTCCTGGATACCCGAGAGGATCGACAGCAGCGTGGTCTTGCCGGCGCCGTTGGGGCCGATGATGGCCAGGCGCTCGCCGGCCCCCGCGCTGAACGAGACCTCACGCAGCGCCTCGCGATCCCCAAACCGCTTGGAGACGCCTTCCGCGCCCAGGGTGGCCGAGGTCACGCGCCCAATCGTAGGCATGCGAGGATCCCGACCGCAGATGGACTCCGCCGCCAAGATCCTGTTCGTGGGCGACCTCGTCGGCGGCCTCGGCCGTCGCACGCTGCTGGCGCTGCTCCCGACGCTCGTCGCCGAGCACGCGCCGGAGTTCGTGGTCGTCAACGGCGAGAACGCCGCGGGCGGCCTCGGCATCACCCCGAAGATCGCCGACGAGCTGTTCGCCGCGGGCGTCGACGTCATCACGCTGGGCAACCACACCTACCAACGCAAGGAGATCTACCCCTATCTCGATCGCACAGAGCGCATCCTGCGTCCGGCGAACTTCCTGGCCTCGCAGCCCGGCCACGGTTGGTGCATCGTCGAGAAGGGCGGTGTCCGCCTCGCGGTCGTCAACCTGCAGGGCAACGTGTTCTTGCGCTCGGGGCGGGTGGCCTTCCCGGAGATCGACTCGGTGCTCGAGAAGATCGGCGACGCCGCAGACCACGTGATCGTCGACTTCCACGCGGAGGCGACGAGCGAGAAGGTCGCGCTCGGCTGGTACCTCGACGGCCGGGTGACCGCCGTCGTCGGAACCCATACGCACGTCCCGACCGCCGACGCCCGCGTACTCCCCCAGGGGACCGCCTACATCTCCGACGTGGGAATGACCGGACCACGCGGGGGCGTGATCGGCGTGGTCAAGGAGCAGGCGATCGAGTCGCTGCGCACGCAGATGAACATCCGCTTCGAGACCTCCGAGGACGACCCGTGGCTCATGGGCGTGCTGGTGCGCTGCTCGGCGACACCGCGGAGAGCCGAGGCGATCGAGCAGCTCCTGCTGCCCGCGCGATAAGCACCCCGAGCGCGGCGAGCAGCAGCGCGTTGCGCGCCCCGACCAGCAGCGCGACGCTGCGGTCTCCCTCGACCAGGTCGAGGTAGAGGCGCGGGAACTCCACCGTCGTCAGGACGATCGCGAAGGCGAGCAGCGCGGCGACCAGGCGCTCGCCGCGGGCGAGCAGCAGCGCGGCGAACGGCGCAAGCCACGCGACGTACTGGGGCGAGAGGACCTTGCCGAGCGAGACGAAGGCCACGACCGCGGCCGCTGCGCAAAGCAGCAGCTGATGCTCGTCGGGCCGACGGGCCGCCAGCCATGCGCACAGCGCGAGCGCGGCGAGTCCGAGGACCGCAGAGAGCACGCGCACCGTCGCGGCGGCGCCCCCGACCAGCCCGTTGGAGCCGAAGGCGTCCGGGGTGGTGGTCGTCCCGGTGACCTCCGAGCCGCCCAGCAGCCAGAGGACCGTGGCCGGTGTGGACTCGATCTGCACGGGACGATCGAGGTGATAGCGGTAGGCGTCGAGGTAGCCGTTCCCGGCGAACGGCGCCGAGCAGACCACTACGACCGCCGCGCAGGCCAGGGCGCCCATGACCGCCGCGCGCCGCTCACCACGGCCCCACAGCCACCACGCCGCGACCCCGGCGATCACGATCGGGAACAGCTTGATCATCGTCGCAACGCCCAACAGGACAAAGGCCGTCGTGGTGCGCCGGGCCTGCAGCGCTACAAGGGCGCCCAGCAGCACGGCCACGGCGAACAGATCGAAGTGCGTGCGCAGGACCGCGCCGGCAAGCAGCGGGGTCAGCGCGAACGCCCACGCCGCCCGCGGGCCGGCGAGGCGCCCGACGGCAAGCAGGGCTGCGAGCGCCGACAGGCCCATGAGAATCCCGAAAGTGGTCGCGTAGTCACCACCGAGGACACGGGCCAGCCACATCGGCGCGAGCGCCAGGGGCGGGTACTCGAGCGCGAACCCGTCCGAGTAGGGAACGGCGCCGCCGGCGAGCAGCGCGGCGTAGCGCTCGTAGATGAAGATGTCGGTGATGCGGGTGTCGGCCAGCGGGCCCGTCGTCAGGACCACCGCGAAGAGCCCGGCCAGCAGGGCGGCCGGGGCGATCATGCGCTCGAGCGCTCGCGGCCTAGCAGCGCGATCATCACCAGGCCGAAGAACCAGGGCAGGTAGAGGTAGAACCAGTGCGTCACCCCGAGCTGCAGGCCGATCAGCACGGCGGCGCACGCCGCCGCAAGGCCGGCGATGTCCTGCCGGCGCTTGACGAACGCCAGGCCCACAGCCAGCGCCACCGAGAGTCCCTGCGCCACGCATTGGGCGACGTCCCAGCCGTAGAGCCCCCAGACCGAGAACGGCGAGCCGCGGCTCGCCTGGAAGCCGATCGTCCGGTCGTAGAAGACCGACAGGTTCTCGCGCGCCAGCGGAAGCGCGGCGATTGCCCCAGCGATCGCGAAGCCTGCGCCGAACACGACAATCCCGCGGAAGCGCCGGCCGCGCCGCAGCCCGTGCGTGGCCAGCACCGGCGCAAGGGCGAGCGGGGCGAACTTGCTCAGGCCGGCCAGCGCCGCCACCGCGCCGCGCAGCGCAGGACGGCCGGCGAGCAGCACGGCGAGCAGCACAAGCGCGGCGACCAGCGCGTCGTTGGCGTTCGAATTCGCCGTGAAGAGCGTGAACGGGTAAGCCGCCCACGCGTAGACCAAGACGATGCCCAGATCCGGACCGCGCACCCGGCGGCCGATGAGGAACAGCAGCAGCATGCAGAGCAGGTCAAACGCGACCGCTGCGCCGTGGGCCGCCGGCAGATCGTCCCAGACGCCCGTCCAGGCGACCGCCTGCTCGAATGGCACGTAGGCCTCGTAGACCACTGGCCCGTAGGTGTCGCCGTGCTCGTTGTCGGTCGGGAAGTGTCCGTAGAGCGGCTCGCCGTCGGCCAGTCGGTCGGCGCCGATCACGCCCGCGTAGCCCACGTCGATGACGTTGGAGTTCGTCGCGTTGAGGCCGACCCGGAAGCCGATAAGGAAGACGGCCGCGATGGCCAGCCAGGCGATCGGAACGAGCAGCGGCGCCGGGGGCGCCGGGCCGCGGCGCAGGGCGACGGCCAGCATGCGGATCAGCAGGTAGATCAGCAGGGGGTAGACGAGCGGCACGGAGATGCCGATGGTCGAAGCGCTGAAGAACGCCAGCGAAACCGAGAACGCCGACAGCACGAGGAGGTCGAGATGCAGCCACGAGCGCCAACGCCGCGGGTTGACGAACGGCAACACGAACAGCACTGAAAGCGGGATCCAGATCCACGGTGAGGTCACCGCCCGGCCAAAGGCTCCTGGATACCCGCGGGCCATCGTCCACGCGACCTGAAAGCCGGTCCACGCCTCGAGGACGTTGCCGGACGCATCGTCGATGTGGACCTGGCCGATCTCCTTGCGCGCCTCGTTGCGGCGGACCGGATCGAAGTAGGAGACCTGCCAGCGGCTGGCGCCCTTCTGGTAGGCCTCCTCGGTGTAGCCACGATGACGCCCGAGCATCTCCGCGATCTCCGGCGCCATGCGCGCGATGGCCAGCACGCGCTGCGGGGTGAGGCTACGCCCGAGCGGCGCCTTGTCGAGATCGGTTGGGCGGACCAGCGCGTTGGGATCGGCTTGCGTGGTCGCCGTGCCCGTGGGCAGCGCGTCGAACGCCGTCGTCTGCGCCGCCGCCACCGGCGTCGCCAGGGTCAGCACCGCGAGCGCGCAGAGGGCGGCGCGCCTCACACGCCGAAGTGGCGCCAGATCATCGGCGCCATGTCGGCGATCGACCAGGCCTGGTGGTCGTGCGGCGGCTCGACCCCGCAGTAGGCCAACGTGCCCACCGAATCGGAGCGGTGCAAGGAGCCGTGGCTGCCGCCGCCCACGTGGTCGACGCCTCCCCAGTCGGCGAACTCCCAGCCCGCGCCGGCAGACAGCAGCACGTCCCCCGACGTCGGGCAGGTCAGCGCCGCCCACACCCGAGCCAGGGCGTCGGGATACTCGTCGCTGATCAGGATGCCGTCGCGCAGTTCGGCGCCCAACACCGCGAGTTGTCCGTCCACACTCCACGACACTCCGCGCGGGTCGGCGACGGCCGGCGGCCCCTCGGGGTCACCCCCAGGCGCGAAACGGAGCATGCCCGCGCGTGAGGCGATGATGCCCTGGTTGCGGTCGGGGTCGAGCCACATTGCCAGGTCGATCCCTTCGACCCCCAGCGCGGCCTTGGCCAGCTGCGGCGGGATCGCGTGGCGGCCGTCCTCGACCAGGACGTAGACCATGCCCGACCGCTGCGCGGGGCACAGCGCGATCTCCGCCTCGCCGAGCTTGGCGTTGGGAGCGAGCACCGCCCAGTCTGCGAACGCGTCGCCGAGGTCGACACGGCGCTCGACCTTGGCGTGGGAGTGGTCGGCGACGATGATCACCGCGTGCTCGTCGAGAAACGGGCCCGGCCCGCCCGCCGCGTGCATCATGCGCTCGAGCTGCTTGTCCGCGTTGGCGATCGAGGTGACCTGCGCGTGCGGCCCGTGCTTGTGGGAATGCGTGTCGTTGTCGGGCAGCGACAGCAGCAGGAAGTCGTAGAGGTCGTGCTCGAGCATGTGCGTCGACACGCAGCCCGCATGCTGATCGCGCATTCCCGGCATGCCGAGTTGCGAGCGACACGGCGTCTCGCGGCTGGCGAAGATGTCGGCGTAGAACAGCTCGCCTGGGCCCATCACGTGGCGGCGCCACAGCGCCCCGGCCAGTCGCGTGAGCGCCAGTTCGCGTGAGACCTCGTGTCGCGTGCGGCCACGGTAGATCAGGTATGTCGTCCCGGCGGTGCGCACGCCGGCGTCGTCGAGGCGCTCGAACACCGTCGGCACGTCGGCCGGCAGATGCTGCATGTTCATGTTGAACACGGTGTCGGTGAGCTGACGCGCGAAGCCGAAGCGCCGCGCCGCGGCGAAGCTCGACCCGTACTCCACGTAACGCTTCTCCGCTCGTGAGAACCAGTTCATCGACGGGATGTGATGGCGGTCCTGGAGCACGCCGGTGGCGATAGCGCCCGCGCACACCGGCGTGACCGAGGGGAACGCGGCAGACACGCCGCCCTCGACGTAGGTCCCGCGCTCGACGACCGCTTTGAACGCCGGCGCGCGACCCGTCTGGAGCGCACGCTCGAACATCGAGGGCTTGAGGCCGTCGACGACGGCGAGGACGAGCTTGGGCGGCTTGGTCAACGCAGCACGCGCAGGCCGGCGTACTTGCCGCCCTCGCGCTTGCGCCCGCCCAGCAGCAGCCACACCAGGAACGGCAACGCGACGAGGGCGATGGGCGGCACGGCGATACTCAGCGCGGCGAGGAGCAGCGCAACGCCCTCGAACCACAAGGGCAGGGCACGACGGGCGGCGGCGTCGAGGCGTTTGGCGGTCCGCGCTGCCAGATCGCGCACCGAGGCGTTGCCGAGCGCGGCCACGGCGATACCCGCTACGACGGCAAGGGCGATCCAGCCGGCGGACTCGCGGCCATGGTCGGCCAACGAGCCGGCGAACAGCAGGGCGGCGATGCCCATGGCCAGTCCGCCGACAGCGGCGTCGACTGCCCCTGGCTCCTCACGGCGGCTCAACACGAACGACAGCACCATCACCACCGCAAGCGCCACGATCCAGACCGGGCTCTCGAGGAACGCGAAATGCGTCCCGTCGAAGTCGACGCCCACGTCGCCCATGGCCAGCAGACCGGCGAGGATCGCCGGCATGAACGGGCGGATCCCGGCGGCGGCGCCCAGCCCCAGGCCCTGGCAGATGTCGAGGAAGAGGTTCACGCGTCGGCTGCGAGCGAGCACCCGCCGGCCGAGCCGGTTGGGTGTACGTTGGCGGCGCATGACGATAGACGACCGCTCCCCGGGGCCGTCCGGCCGGCAGGGCTCGCGGGCCGACCTCGAGCGGTACGCGGGGCTGTTCGCAGCGCGGACCCGGGTCATGAAGTCCTCGGCGATGCGCGACCTGATGGCGATCACCGAGCGCCCGGAGGTCATCTCGCTGGCCGGAGGGCTTCCCGACACCTCGACGTTCCCTGCGGAGTCCCTGGCGGCGCTGCTGTCGCACATGGCCGCCGCCGACTCGGCCAGGGCGCTCCAGTACGCGCCGACCGACGGCATCGCCGCCGTGCGCGACTGCATCGTCGAGGTCATGGCAGCCGAGGACACAGTCGTCGACCCCCAGGACGTCCTGGTCACGACGGGTGGACAGCAGGTCATCGACCTGGTGTGCAAGACGTTCATCGACCCCGGCGACGTCATCGTCGCCGAGGCCCCCACGTACCCGGGCGCGGTCCCCGCGTTCTCGGCCTACGAGGCCGACGTCGCGCAGATCCCGATGGACGCCGAAGGCATGCGCATCGACGAGCTCGAGACGACGCTCGACCGCCTCGAGGCCGAGGGCCGGCGGCCCAAGTTCGTCTACACCGTCCCCAATTTCCAGAACCCGGCCGGCGTGACGCTCTCGCTGCCCCGACGCCGGCGCCTCGTGGAGATCGCCCATGAGCGCCGGCTCCTCGTCCTCGAAGACAACCCCTACGGCCTGCTGCGTTACGAGGGCGACCCGCTGCCCACGCTGCTCTCGCTCGACCGCGGGCAATTCGTCATCTACCTCGGAACGTTCTCGAAGATCCTCTCGGCCGGGCTGCGTCTCGGCTGGGCCGTCGCCCCCGCGCCTGTGCTGGAGAAGATGAACATGGGCAAGCAGGGCGCGGATCTCTGCTCGTCGTCGCTGAGCCAGTTGTTCGTCACCACCTACTTCGCCGAGCGCCGCTGGGAGGACTACCTGGGCGAGCTGCGCGACCTCTACCGCGTACGCCGCGACACCATGCTCGCGGCGCTCGCCGAGCACTTCCCGGCAGAGACCACGTGGACCGTGCCCCAGGGCGGCCTGTTCGTCTGGGTCACGCTTCCCGACTACATAGACACGACCGATCTCCTGGCGCGCGCGCTCGAGGAGCGCAACGTCGCGTTCGTCCCCGGCCGCGCCGCCTACGTCGACGGACGCGGTGGATCCTCGATGCGGTTGAACTTCTCGGGCGTCACCGAGGACGACATCCGCGAGGGCGTGCGCCGAATCGGCGAGGTCATCCGCGAGCAGGTCGACCTGTACGGCACGCTGACCGGCCGTCAGCCCGCGCCGCTCAACGAATCGGCGCGGGACGCCGGCCTGGCGGATGTCGTCGAGCTGCCACGGCGACGGGCCGCGCCGTGAGCCGCGTCGCCGTCCTCAAGGGCGGCCGCTCGTTAGAACGCGGCGTCTCGCTGAAGTCGGGCGCCCGGGTCGAGGACGCGCTCGAACGGCTGGGGCACGAGGTGCACGGCGTCGACGTGGGCCACGATCTCGTTTCGCGGCTGCGCGAGCTCGCGCCCGACGCGGCCTTCGTCGCGCTGCACGGCCGCGACGGCGAGGACGGGACCGTTCAGGAGCTGCTCGAGATCGTCGGCATCCCGTACACGGGCTCGCGCGTGGGGGCGTGCATGCGGTGCGCGGACAAGGTGGTCGCCAAGCACGCGTTCCGCGCCGCCGGGATCCCGACCCCGGACTTCTTCGCGTTCAGCGAGGCTGCGTTCAAGGAGCTCGGCGCCACCGACGCGCTTCCGGCGATCGAGGAGCGGCTCGGCTTCCCGATCGTCGTCAAGCCGTCAGACCAGGGATCCGCGCTCGGGATCAAGTTCGCCCGCGCCCGCGCCGCCGTGCCCGCCGCTCTGATCGCAGCGTTCTCCTACTCCGACCACGTGCTGCTCGAGCGTCACGTCCATGGGCACGACCTGGCCGTGTCGATCCTCGATGGCCAAGCCCTTCCCGTTGTCGAGGCGGTCCCGCGCGACGAGGACTTCTACGACTTCGAGGCCCGCTACGAGATCGGGCGCACGACGTTCGTCTGCCCGGCCGAGATCGGCGATGAGCTGACCGCCGAGGCGCAGCGGCTCGCGCTCGCTGCCCACGACACGCTCGGCTGCGCCGGCTTCTCCAGGGTCGACCTGATGCTCGACGAGTCGTCGCGATCGCTGTCGGTCCTCGAGATAAACGCGATTCCGGGGCTGACCGAGACGAGCCTGCTGCCCCAGGCCGCTGATGCGGCTGGGATGTCCTTCGACGAGCTGGTCGGTCGCATCCTGGCAACCGCCGCTTAGTACGGCGAGGGCCGCCGCGGGTGGCGCGAGGGAAGCCGGAGCGCCGAGGAACGAGGTGCTCCGGATCCCGCAGCGACAGGACCCGCAGGCGCCCGGATCGCTTCAGTTTCGCGCGCCTCGCTAGCTCTCGCCGGCGAAGTCCTCCGGCGAGACCTCGTCGAGGAAGTCCTTGAACTTCTCGACCACCTCGTCCTCGTTCTCGACCTCGTGCTCGAACTCGATCGCCGACTCGGCGATGACCTCCTCGGCGGCGAAGATCGGCGCGCCCGAGCGCACGGCGAGGGCCAGGGCGTCGGAGGGACGCGAGTCGATCTCCATCTCGGCGCCTCCGTCGAGAGTCAGCGTGATGGAGGCGAAGAACGTGTTGTCGCGCAGCTCCGTGACCGAGACCTTCGAGCAGCGCGCATCCAACTCGCCCAGCATGTCGCAGAGCAGGTCGTGGGTCATCGGCCGCGGCGTCGATGCGCCCTGCAGCTTCATGAGGATTGCGGCGGCCTCAGGGTGGCCGATCCAGATGGGCAGGAACTTGTTCGAGTCGACGGTCTTGAGCAGGACGATGGGCTGCTTGCCCACCATGTCAAAGCTCACCCCGTAGATGACCATCTCCTGCATGGAGCGGCCAGTATAGGTCCGGGGATGAGGCGAGCATTGATAGCTTCGGCGCCGTTAGCCTGCGCAGTCACGGAGGTGCTCGCAGTTGTCGCCCACCATCGCCGTCTTCCTGTGTGACGACGTCCCGGAGCTCCGGGCGCTGCTGCGCTACGGGCTTGAGGAGGACGAGCAGCTGAGGGTCGTCGGCGAGGCCGGCAACGCCCGCGACGCGATCGACGCGATCGGCTCGCTGCAACCCGACGTCGTGCTGCTCGATCTGTCGATGCCGGGAATGGACGGCCTCGAGGCGCTGCCGCTGGTCCGCTCAGCGGCGCCCGCAGCATCGGTGATCGTGTTCTCCGGGTTCGCCGCCGACCGCATGCGCGAGCCGGCGCTCGCGCTGGGCGCGTCCCGCTACCTCGAGAAGGGCGAGCCGCTTGCCGCGGTCCGCGCGGCCGTGCACGAGGTCGCCGCCTAAACGGCGACCGGTGACAGCCCCTGCACAGCATCGACGAGCGCTGCGAGCTCCGTCTTGACGATGGTGGTCGCGCCCAGCGCCTCGGCCTCAGCCTGGAGCGTTGGGTGCAGGTAGGCCGAGAAGAGGATCATCCGCACCCCTGTCTGGCGGCCCGCCAGTTCCCTGAGGACCTCGAGACCGGTGATGCCGGGCATCCGCTGGTCGAGGACCACCACGTCCGGCGCGGGGACCTCCCCGTCCAGCAGCCGCTCGATGGCCGCTGGTCCAGAGGTTGCCTCGTCGACCGTCATGCCCTCCTCCTCGAGGAGGAGGCGGAGCATGAAGCGGACGTCGGCGGAGTCATCGACGACGAGGACGCGCATACGACTACCCGCGCATCCACGGGTCGACATAGACGTCGTCGATCGTGATCGCGTCGGACCCGGTCGACGTGAAGCGGAAGCGCACCGGGGTGTGCTCGCCGGGCAGCAGCGGCAGCAGGTTGGCCACGATCGGCATCGGCACGGTCGGCGACCAGCCGGCGCCGATGGCGCCGCCGACGACGATGCTCTGGACGTCGCCCGCAGCGTCCTCGAAGAGCACCTCGACCTGCACAGCTCCGGTCGCGAAGCCCGACGCGGTGAAGAAGCGCAGCGTGGGATGCTCGATGCCGACACATGCGGTCGCCGACGTCGCGGTGGCGCCCGGCGCCAGGCGCAGGGCCTTGCGGTGTGTGGCGGACGTGACCGCGAACGGGTTGCTCCCCTGGATGACCGAGGCGCCGCTGGTCAGGCTCCAGCCCTTGCCCGACTCGGCGGCCCCTCCGGGCAAGAGCACGTAGTCGGCCGGGTCGGCCCAGGGCAGGAAGACCTTCGAGGCAGCGCCGGCGCTGCAGTCGGGCGCGTCGGCAACGAGCGGGCCGGCGGTTGCGGTGGCCGGGAGCGCGAGGGCGGCGAAAAAGAGGACGGACAAGAGGGGCGGACGACGGAACACGATGGGCCAAACTCCTTTTTGGTCAGTACACCTTCCGGCCCCATCATCGACTGGTTAGTCATAAGTGGGGATAGGACATCTGTCCTGGGGGGCAGGACCGGTTCCCGGTTCATCGACGGCGGCCGTCGCGGAGGTTGACGTCGCGTCAAACTGTCGGCCGTGTCCGCTGCCTCCGAGAAGTCCGAGCGCCAGGGCCGCCCGCGCCACGATCGAGGACTCTCGGCCCGCGAGATCGTCGTCGAGTCGATCGCCGGCGCGCTGTTCCTGGCCGCCGCGATACCGCTGGCGGTTCTCGGGTCAAGCGAGACGCCGTGGCGATGGGAAGTGGGGGTCGCCTTGGTTCTCGCTTACGCGATCACGGCCACAACGCGGTTCGACATCGGTCCGAACTACACGCCGCCCACGCAGCTGGTGTTCGTGCCGATGCTGCTGATCGTCGCGCCCCATTACGCGCCGCTCATCGCCCTGGCCGGCGCTCTCGTTGGGTGGGTTCCGCGCGTGGTGCGTGGTCGGCGTCATCCGTCCTGGCTGCTTGTCGAGCCGGCGAACTGCTGGTTCGCGATCGGGCCGGCGCTGGTGCTGACCGTTGCCGGAGCGGCCGGGCCGGATTGGGGCGACTGGCCCATCTACGCCCTTGCGCTGGCCGCCCAGCTCATTGGCGACCTGGGCGCCGGCGCGGCGCGCGAGCGCGCGATCCTCGGCGCAGCGCCCCACGTCGAGCCCCGAGTACTGGCCTACATCTGGTCGATCGACGTGGCGCTTTCGCCCATCGGACTGCTCGCGGCGTTCGCTTCACAGGACAGGCGGTTCGCGTTTCTCGGCGTCCTCCCGCTCGTCTGGCTCCTGGCGATCCTCAGCCGCGAGCGGGCGCGGCGCTTCGAGGCCGAGCGCGCCGGAACGCGCGCTCGGGAGGCGCTCTTGGCCGGGGCGTCGCACGAGCTCCAGACGCCGCTGGCCGTCCTGTCGGGCGTCGTTGACACGCTCGCTGCTTCGCCGCGCCTGTCGGAGGACCGCCGCGCGGCGAGCTACGCGATCATGCAGCGCCAGACAGCGCTGCTCCGCCATCTCGTCGGGCAGTTCGTCGACTACGCCCGGCTCAAGGCCGGCCAGGAGCTCCTGGTGAGCGTGCGGCCGACCGGCGTAGTCGCGACGCTCGAGTCGGTGGGCGAGCTGTGGCGACAGGCGGGCGTGACCGTCACGATCGACGCCGAGCCGGTCACCGCGCTCGCTGATCCCAATCGTCTGCACGGCATCGTGATGACACTGGTGAGCAACGCGGTGAAGTACGGCCCGGCGGATGGACCGGTCGTGCTGGCGTGTCGCCGCGAGGGCAATCGCGCGGTGGTCGAGGTCACCGACGCGGGACCCGGGATCGCCGAGGAGCGCATGACCGCGGTCTTTGACGAGTTCGACGCCGCTGCCGAACGCACTGAGGGAAGCGGGATCGGGCTGTTCCTCGCGAGAACCGGGCTGCGGGTCCAGGGCGGGGACGTGCGCCTGAGCAACGCCCCCGAGGGGGGCCTTGTCGCCACGGTGTATCTCCCCGTGCGCCCGTGAGGCCGCCCGACCTCACCGTTCAGGTCGTCAACTACAGGACGCTTGACTATCTGGGCGACTGCCTCGGCAGCCTTATCGCAGCCCTTGCCGCCACGCCGGCGTCCTCGCGCATCGCCGTCCTCGACAACGGCTCGGGCGACGATCTCGCGGGCGTCGCCGCCGAGTTCGCCGGGGCGGTCGATTTCCACGAGGTAGACGAGAACCGCGGCTTCGGGGCGGGCCACAACGTGCTCGCGGCGCGCAACGACTCGCCGATGATCTGCATGGTCAACCCCGACGTCGTCGCCACGCACACCGCCGTGTTCGCCCGGCTGCTCGACGCGCTTGGCGACCCTGGCGTCGCGGTCGCCGGACCGCTGCTGCGGACCACGGCAGGCGAGCCGCAGCGCTTTGACCACGGCGAGCTGCGCGGTGTCCGCGCGCGCGTCGCGCTGGGGGCCGGGCACGCGCACTGGCAGCCCCGCACGCGGCGCGCTGAGGTCGCGTGGGTATCCGGCGCCTTCCTGCTCGTCCGGCGCGCGGCGTTCGAAGCTGCTGGCGGCTTCGACGAGGGGTTCTTCCTCTACAAGGAGGAGGAGGACCTGTGCCTGCGGATCCGCCGGGCGGGAGGGCGGGTCCTCTACTGCCCGGACGTCGAGGCGCGTCACGTCGGCTCGGTGGTCGCACGCCGTGATCCAGCGCAGCTCGAAGCCTCAGTCGCGCGCTTTCAAGCCAAGCACCACGGGGGTTCGCAGCGGCGGATCTACGACGCCGTCTATCGCCATCTCACGCGCCGGATCTGAGACCCGCGCCGGTCGCGCGGCCTACTTGGCGCGACGTTCGAGCGACAACGCCCGGCACACCGGCGCGGGCAAGCGCTCGGCCCGTGAGCCGAGCCAGGCGAAGAGCTTGCGCCCGGTGTGGTGGGCGGCGCTACGCGGAAGCCAGACCAGGCGACGCCCCACCGGCCAGCCCTGCGCCCGCATCCAGCGCTGGTCGCGAGCGATCTGCCTGCGGATCCCGCCCAGGGTCCCCGGCACGGAGATGCGCTCGATCCAGCCGCGCGCCTCGCGCATCCCCCGGGCCTCGTCGAAGGCCCGCCGCCAGAAGCCGACCACGCTGTAGTCATGAGCGTGGAAGACGGCCGCGTCTGGCGCGAGGACCTTGCGCCACGCGGTGTTCAGCAGATCGTCGCCGAACGCCTGATCCTCGGCGTAGTCGACGCGGAAGCGCACCTGCGCCCAGCACTCCCTTCGATAAGCGGCGTTGACGTTCGACAGGTACGGATCCTCTGCCGGCAGGTTCGCGAAGAACCACTCGAGCTCGCGGGCCACCATCGGAAGAGCGCCGGGGCGAGGCAGCTGCGGGCCGAAGACAACACCCACGTCGTCGTCTTGGAACGGCGCGAGCAACGCGCCGTTCCACCCCGGCGCCGGCGTCGCGTCCTGCGTGAGGAAGGCCACAACGTCGCCGGTCGTCAGCTCGGCGCCGAGGTTGCGGGTACGACCGTGCCCGAACTCGCCCGAGCCGATCTCGTGCACTCGCACGGCTGCCGCGCGGGCGATGTCCACCGACCCGTCCGTCGAGCCTGAGTCGATCACGAGGATCTCGGAGTCCGGCGCCTCTCTGGCCACCGCCGCGAGAACCTCGCCGAGGTAGCGGCGCCCGTTCTTGACGGGGATCACGACAGAGAGCGACGGCGCCACGGGACGCCCACCGTATCCCGCGCTCGGCGGATGGGCAGAGCGCTAGGTGGGTAACAGACGTCACATGCTCATCGTTGGCGTCATCGCCCTCTGCGTCCTGCTCTTCCTGCTCGCCATCCTGGCGCCGAAGCTCTCACGCCGCCCGGAGCGGGCCAGCAAACGGGCCCTCGGACTCGGAGGGCGCGGCGCGAGCAAGGCGCCGGGCAAGCTCGGCGAGTGGCTGGCCAAGCCGTTCCACAAGAGCACCAAGGCGGCCGGCAAGAGCGCCGGGGCCGGGCGAGACGTGCGCGACAAGATGCCGCTCTGATCCGTCGAGGTCGAACGGGGCGTGCGGAGTGGGCGATCCAGGACTCGAACCTGGGACCTCGTCCTTATCAGAGACGCGCTCTAACCAACTGAGCTAATCGCCCGCAGCGACGGCCCAATATAGCGGGGCCCCAACGGCGTCAAGCGACGCGGCGCGGGCCGATTCGACGGGCGAGCGCGAGCGCTTCCTCCGCGTCGGCGAAGCTCAGCTCCGCGCGGTAGCCCTTGGCAGCGGGCCGCACACGGACCTCGGCGCCGAGCACGGCGCCGAGCGCATCGGAGATGGCCTCGACGGCCTCCTCCTGATCAGGATGCAGGCCAGCTGTTGCAGCCCGCACCCCGGTCCGCTCCGGTGTCTTCCCAGCGTCGCGGGCCCTGGCTTCCAGCATACGGACCGACCATTCGCCCGCTACCGCGTCGCGGGCGAGTCGGCGCCGGTCGGCATGGTCCGGGGCGAGCAGCAGCGCCCGTCCGTGACCCTCGGTGAGATCCCCCCGCTCGAGCAGCGCCAGAACCTCGTCGGGGAGGTCGAGAAGGCGCAGGAGGTTCGACACGGCGACCCGGCTCCGCCCGACGCGCCGGCCCACGTCCTCGCGGGTGAGGCCAAGCTCCTCGACCAAGGCTGCGCAGGCGCGCGCCTCGTCGACCGGGTTGAGGTCCTCGCGGGCCATGTTCTCGATCAGGGCGATCTCGAGAGCCTCGGCATCGCCGCGGTCGCGAACGAGCGCGGGAACTTCTTGGAGGCCGGCCAGCTGCGCGGCCCGCCAGCGGCGCTCGCCGGCGATCAGCTCGTAGCGGCCACCCGGAAGCGGACGCGCCAGGACGGGCTGCAGTACGCCGCGCTCGCGGACCGAGTTGGCCAGCGCCTGGAGTGTCTCGTCATCGAAGCTCGTCCTCGGCTGCCGGGGGTTGGGGACGAGGAGGTCGACCGGGATACGGCGCAGGTCCTCCTGCTCGCGCGGTGCGACCGAGAGGATGGCGGCGAGACCTCGCCCCATGCCGCGGTCAGCCACGGGCGGCCACTTCCTTGGCCAGCTCGAAGTAGGCGTCCGCGCCCGCGCAATGCGGATCGTGGTGGATCACCGGGCGACCGAAGCTCGGCGCCTCACCCACGCGCACGTTGCGTGGGATGACCGTGTCGAAGACCAGCGCGGGAAAGTGCTCGCGCACCTCGCGCTCAACGTCGCGCGCCAACCGGGTGCGGTTGTCGTGCATGGTCAGGATCATCCCGGCGACCGTCAGTCGCGGGTTGAGCTCGCGCTGGATCAGCGACAGCGTGTCGAGCAGGCCGGCCAGACCCTCGAGCGCGAAGTACTCGGTCTGCACAGGGACGATCACGCGGTCGGCGGCAACGAGGGCGTTGACGGTCAGGGGACCCAGAGACGGCGGACAGTCGAGCAGCACGTAGTCGAAGCGGTCCCGGATCGGGGCAAGCGCGTCGCGCAAGCGCGTCTCGGAGCCCGGGGCCCGCGGCAGCTCGACGTTGGCGCCCGCGAGATCGGGATGGGACGGAAGCAGCGAGAGGCCCTCGACGTCGGTTGGCGTCAACGCCTCCTCGGCGGTCGCGCGGCCGTCGAGGACGTCGTACACGCTCGGCGTGGTGTCCTTCGCGACACCAAGACCGACCGTCGCGTTGGCCTGTGCGTCGATGTCGACGAGCAGTGTCGGGTAGCCGGCCTCCGCGATGCACGCCGCGACGTTGACCGCCGTCGTCGTCTTGCCCACCCCGCCCTTCTGGTTGGCGATCGCGTAGATCGTGCCCATCGTCGCTCGACCGTACCGCGAGCCCCGGTCGGATCAGGGGCGTAGTTCGGGCCCGAATCCCAACCCTGGGCCTGAGCCCGAGGCTCGGAGTGGCCTTTTGCGGGCGATTCCTGGGCGGCGGGGATATCCGTTCGGTAACGAACGAACCTTCAGGTATACGTAGAGGTGACGCTGGTCGCCGCCGGGGAACGCGGGAACGGCCAGGGTCTGGACCGGCGAGAGGCCGAGCACACGGGCCGCGTGGTCACCATCGGCGACCTCATCAGGCGCAGCACGCCCCTTCCAGGCCACGAGCGCGCCACCCTCGGCCAAGAGCGGCGCTGCGTACTCGACCAGCACCGACAACGGGGCCAGCGCGCGCGCGGTCACGGCGTCGCAGGCGCCGTGACCGTCCGACCACGCCTCGGCTCGCGCGCAAACGACACGGGCGTTGGTCAGCCCCATACGTGCGATCAGGCCGGTCATGAATTCGCACTTGCGGCCCACGCTCTCGACCTCCGTGACGTTCATCGCCGGCCGAGCTGCGGCCAGGACCAGACCCGGAACGCCGGCGCCGGCGCCGATGTCGGCCACACGGCCGGCGGTCGCCAGCTCCTTCACAGCCAGTCCCGTGAGCGCGTCGGCGACATGGGCGTCTACCGCGCGGTCGACCGCGCGTACCGAGGTAGGCGCTGTCGGATCCTCGGCCAACGTGGCCAGGAGGCGTTCCAACGCCCCGACGCCGCCTGGGGAAACGTCCCATTGCGCGGCGAGCTCGGTAAGCCGGGTCACGACCCGGCCGCCGGCTGTCGGATCCGTGCGATGTAGTCGCCGTACTTGCGCGTCATCTCATGCAGGCGGTCGGCGGCGGGCTCATCGAGCGCCGGCGTCACGACGCCCTCCAGCACCGGAAGCACGTCCTCCACCAGCGCGCGCCCGCGGGCCATCCATTGGTAATAGGACCGATCGCCGTGGTGATAGGGGCCGTAGAGCCGGGTTCGGGGAAAGCGGGTCATGAGCCACTGCAGCAGCCCCTCGTGTCGCACATGCATACGCAGCGTGATCTGGGGTTGCCGACCATCGCCGCCGAACGAGCCCTGGGAGAGCAGCAGACCACACACGATCCCGCGCTCTAGATCGGTCAGTTCGCTCCCCACGTCCGTTAGTGTTTCACGGGGGTGAAAAACGTGAAACGTGACCGCGGCTCGGCTACGCCTTGGCCACAGGGGCGACGACGAGGCGCCGGTCCGGCTCCTCGCCCTCTGAGTACGTCTCGACGTCGCCGCGGTCGCGCAGGTGCTCGTGCACGATGCGGCGTTCCGTCGCGCTCATCGCGTCCAGAGCCACCGGTCGTCCGAAGCGGAGGGCGTCGTCGGCCGCATCTGCCGCCTGGCCCTCGAGAGCCTCCTGCCGGCGGGCGCGATAACCCGCGGCGTCGACGACGATCCGTTGCCGGGGCGCATCCCGGTTGGCGTCCCGCGGCGCCACCCGCTGGGCGAGGTGCTGTACGGCCTCGATGGTCTGGCCATGGCGGCCGATGAACAGCCCGAGGTCCTCGCCCCCGACGGTGACGGTGATCTGCTCCTCGGTCTCTTCGACGGTGACGTCTGAGCCGAGCTCGAGGGCCTCGACAACCAACTCGACGAGCTCGCGAGCGCGATCGGCGGCGGAGTCGCTCATCGCCGACGCCCCGAGCGCTTCTTCTTCTTCCGAGCCGACGGTGGCGGCCCAGACGGCTTGGTGGGCTTCTCGGCCGGGGGAGGGGGCGCCCCGCCCCGCCCGCGTTTCGCTGGCTTCTCGTCCGCGACCACCCCCGCAAGCGCGGGTTTGAGCGGCACCATCGGCCCCATGCGCTTGCGGATGATGAACTGTTGGCCGACGGTCCACAGGTTCGTGGTGATCCAGTAGACGATCAGCCCGGCCGGGAAGGAGATGATGAACGTCGTGAAGAGGAACGGCAGGCCGATCATCAACAGGCGCTGGTTGCGGTCCGCCGACACGCTCATCAGCACGCTGGACAGCAGCTGCGAGCCGATGTAGAGCACGATGAGGATCACCAGGACCGAGCCGGTCGCCTTGTTGGTGATGTCCGGAATGAAGAGGAACTCGCCGGACCCAGGGTCGACCTGGTCGCAGGTCGTCTTCTCGAGCGCCTTGGCGTCGAGAATCTTGTCCCCGGGACCGAGGATCCCCTTCTCCATCAGCTTCTCGCCGCAGATGTCGACCTTGAGGTCCTTGCGCAGCAGGTAGAACAGCGAGATGAAGAACGGCATCTGCAGGAGCAGCGGCAGACAGGACCCGAAGGGGTTGACCTGGTGCTCCTTGTAGAAGGCCATCATCTCCTGCTGCTGGCGTGGCTTGTCGTCCTTGTACTTGGCCTGCAGCGCCTTGATCTCGGGCGCCAGGCGCGCCATCGACTGCATCGACTTGAACTGCTTGATGGTCAGCGGCAGCAGGACGAGGCGGACGACGAAAGTCAGCAGGATGATCGACAGGCCCCAGCCCACGCCGACCTTCTCGTTGAAGAAGACGAGGATCGCGTCGCAGACGTCGATCAGCGGCTGAAGGATGTTGGCGAGGACGAGCATGTCTACGGGGCGGGGTGCTGGTGGGAAGGCGAAATGGCGAACAGCCGCTGGGCCTCGACGGGGTCAAGCCCGCCATGACTCCACGGGTTGCAGCGCAGCAGCCGCCACCCGGCCAGGACCAGCCCGCGCAGTATGCCGTACCGCCCGATCGCCTGTACGGCGTACCGCGAGCAGGTGGGCTCGTATTTGCATCGCCGCGGAAGCGCCGGCGAGATCACGCGCTGGTAGACGCGGATGGGTGCCAGCACCACCGCACGGAGGGCGTTCACGAGGACAGCCCCGCCTTGCCGAGCAGGTCGGCGAGCTCGCGACGCACCGCCTCGAGCCCGTCGCGCTCGGCCAGCTCGCGCACGTCGGGTCGGGCCTTGATGACAACGTCGTGGTTTGCGGGCACACCTGCGCCTTCCACATCGAAGGCCTCTCGCAGCAGGCGCTTGACCCGGTTGCGGTCCACGGCCCCGCCCACCTGCCGGGGCACGGTCAGCCCCAGGCGCACGCCGTTGTCGTCCTCGCGCGGGAAGGCGTACAGAACGAGATACCGGTTGCCGTGCGAGCGGCTCTCGCGGTAGACCCGCTCGAACTCAGCGCTACGCGACAACCTGCCCCGCTTGGCCCGCTTCTGCGGCCGACCCGGCAGGCCCGGAGAAGGAGCCTCCTCCTCCACGGCCTTCTCGTCCACGGTCAGACGGTCAGTCGCTTGCGGCCCTTGTCACGGCGGCGCTTGAGGACCATCCGGCCGGCACGCGTCGACATCCGCTCACGGAAGCCGTGGGTGCGAGCGCGCTTGCGCTTCTTGGGCTGGTAGGTGCGCTTCATGACGGGTGCCAGTGTAGCGCCAGGCGCAGGCGCAGGCGGGCGATGCGCACAGCCTCGTGCACACGGTGTGCACAGGACGATCACCGAGAATTCACCGCGATTTGCGAGAACCGCTGTGTCGCCGGGCGCACACGCGCCATCGCCTCCTGATGCCTCGGCTATAGTCGCCCGGCGGCATGGGAAGCCCCGCGCCGCCGCTGGTTCCTCGCCGTTCTCGAACCCCTCCGACTGGAGTCGCTGACCCCTGCCCATGACGCTGCAAGCCGCTGAGATCTGGCCGCGCATCCAGGCCGAGTTGCGTCGCGAGGTCACCGACACCACCTACGAGCTCTGGCTCGCGCCGTTGCGGCCCGCGGGCTACGAGGGTGACGTCCTGCTCGTCGAGGCGCCGGGGGCGAGCCGCGGCTGGGTCGCCGATCGCTTCTCCGCGGCGCTCGACCGCGCCGCCGCGACGGTCCTCGGACCGCACGCACGCATCGAGCTTGCCGGCGGCGGGGGCCCGACAGCGCCATCCGGAAGCGGGCGAGCCAGCGGTCGCCCCCGCCGAACCGAGGACCATCCTCCGCCTCCTGGCGCTGTCCGCGAGGAGCTCAACCCCAAGCTGACGTTCGACCAGTTCATTCTCGGCGACGGCAACCGGTTCGCTCACGCGGCGGCGCTCGCCGTCGCCGAACTGCCCGCCCAGGCCTACAACCCGCTGTTCCTCTACGGCCCGCCCGGCGTTGGCAAGACCCACCTCCTGCACTCGATCGGCAACTACGTCCGGGCCTACAGCGCGGGGGCGACAGTCCGCTGCGCCACCGCCGAGGCCTTCACCAACGCCTTTCTCGGCGCGCTCCACGGCGGTGACGTGGAGCGGTTCAAAGAGCGCTTCCGGGGTGTTGACGTCCTGCTCATCGACGACGTGCAGTTCCTCGAGTCCAAGGCCCGCACCGAGGAGGAGTTCTTCCACACCTTCAACGCGCTGCACGACGGCGGAAGCCAGGTCGTCCTGACCTCCGACCGCCTGCCCCGCGATCTCGCCGCCTTGGAGGACCGGCTTCGTGAGCGCTTCGAGTCGGGCCTCGTCGCCGATATACGCTCGCCCGACCTGGCTACGCGTATGACCGTCCTGCGCAAGCGCGTCCACCAAGACGGCGTCGAGCTGACGGGTGAGGGCGCGCTCGAGGTGATCGCCGAGCGCATCGACACCAACATGCGGGCGCTCGAGGGCGCGCTGATTCGCGTCGTCGCCTACCACTCCCTGACCGGGCGACCGATCGACGGCGCGCTGGCCGAGGAAGTCCTCACCGGGCTGTATCCCGGGGCGGCTGGCGGCCTACGGCGGCCCGCCGCGCCCACCGTCGAGCTGATCCAGGACGCGGTGTGCGAGCTCTTCGGACTCACGCGTGACGAGCTCCTCTCGGACGGTCGCAGCCAGCGTGTCGTCTGGCCCCGCCAACTGGCGATGTACCTGTCACGGGAGCACACGGCCCAAAGCCTGCCGGCCATCGGGCAAGCATTTGGTGGACGCAATCACACCACCGTGATGCACGCATGCAAGCGCGCCGCGGAACGCCTCCGTTCGGACCCCGACGTCTCCGACACGGTTCGGACGTTGTCGGAACGTATTCATGCCGACCGCCATGACTGACAGACTCCGAGGGTCTGTCATGCCCGGATCTGTGCACCGCCCTCCCGCAATCAGCGGGGGATTCGCCGCTCATACACAGATCCACAGCCCTTACTCCTGTTCTTCTTTCCAGAGGTAATAGTCCGTGAAACTCGAGACCTCATCGCACGAACTCCTCGCGCAACTTCAGACGGCGACCCGCGTCGCCTCCACGCGTAGCGCCGTCCAGGCCCTCTCCGGGGTCCAGTTCGCGGCGGAGGGCGGCCGGGTCGAGGTCCGCGCCACCGACATGGAGGTGGCGCTGCGCGTCCCGCTTCAGGCGACGATCGTCCGCGAGGGCATCGTGGTCCTGCCTGGACGCCTGCTCCTCGATGTCGTCCGACAGTTGCCTGCCGGCGACGTGTCGCTCGAGCTGCGGCCGGCCGAGCAGGACGTCGAAGTGGTCAGCGGTCCGGCGCGCTTCCACCTGCGGACGCTGCGAGCCGAGGACTTCCCGAACCTCCCCGAGCCCGGCGGCGACCAGGTCGTCGACGTTCCCGCGCAGGCCTTCGTCGAGACGATCTCGATGGTCGCCCGATCGGCTTCGCGCGACGAGACGCGCCCGATCCTCACCGGCATCCTCGTCTCGGCGCAGGGCTCTGAGCTGAAGATGGTGGCCACCGACTCCTATCGCCTGAGCGTCAAGGAGACCACGCTTGAGCCGCCGATCGACGGCGGGTTCGAGGCCAACGTCCCCGCCCGGGCGCTCCAGGAGCTCGAGCGGATCGTCGCGCAGACGAGCGAGGAGCAGATCCGCATCGGGGTTCGGGCCAACCAGGTCGTGTTCGAGGTCGCGGGCGTGGTCCTGTCGTCGCGGCTGATCGAGGGGCAATTCCCGAACTACCGCCAGTTGCTGCCCGAGAGCTACGAGCACGAGCTGCGGATGTCGGGCGAGGAGCTCGCCGGGGTGGTACGCCGTATCAGCCTCATGGCGCAGAAGAACGCCCCGTTGCGGATGAGCTTCGCCGAGGGCGAGTTGACGGTCTCAGCTCAGACCCCTGACGTCGGCGAAGCGTCCGAGCCGTTCCCCGCCCCGTTCACGGGGGAGCCGTTCGAGATCGGGTTCAACCCCGACTTCCTTCGGGACGGCCTCGAGAGCGCCGGCGCCGGAGACCTCATCCTCAAGCTCATCAGCCCGCTGCGGCCAGGGCTGATCGAGAGCGGCGACGGCAGCGGCTTTCTCTATCTGATCATGCCGATCCGGCTCAACGTCTAGCCAGGGCGGCAGGATGCCAGCCCCCCTGATCCAAGCGCCGCCCGGATGGCGGCAAGGGGAAACCTGAGTGTCGACCGTCCTGAGGGTTCGGCTGCGGGACTTCCGGACGTATGCGTCGCAGGAGGTGGCGCTCGGACCTGGCCTCACGGTCGTTCACGGCCGCAACGGGGCCGGCAAGACGAACCTGCTGGAGGGGCTCTACTTCGGCTGCACGGGCCGCTCTTGCCGTACGTCCAACGAGCGCGAGGTCGTGCGTTTCGACGCCCAGGCAGCCCGGGTCGAGGTCGACACGGCAGCGTCGACGCTTGCCGTCGGCTTCCAGCCCGGCCAACCCAAGCGCTTCACCGTTGACGGCGCGTCTGTCGAGAAGCTCTCCGATGCCCCGGGGCGACCCCTGGTGGCGGTCTTCTTGCCCGACCGCCTCGAGCTCGTCAAGGGCGCCCCTGCGCTGCGGCGCGCGCATCTCGACCAAGTGGTCGCCGCCCTGTGGCCGACGCGCACGGCCACGCGCCGCGCGTACGCTCAGGCGCTCGCCCAGCGCAACGCGCTCATCGCGCGGATCCGTTCCGGCCGTGGGTCGCGCACCGCGCTGCCGGCATGGGACGCCGAGCTGGCCGGCCACGGCATTGCCCTGCGCGACGACCGGGCGCGCACCGCCGAGCTGTTGAAGACGCCGTTCCTCAGGCTCGCTGACGAACTAGGGCTGAATGGTCAGGGGGAGCTGCGCTATCGGCCCCGAACCCGGGCGGAGACCCCAGAGGCCTTCGCCGCGGAGCTGGCCGATCGCGTCGAGTCCGATCTCGACCGCGGCTTCACCGGTCACGGTCCGCATCGCGACGACCTGGTCATGCTTCGTGACGGACGAGAGCTGCGCGCGTACGGATCCCAGGGCGAGCAGCGCCTGGCGCTGCTGGCGCTGCTGCTGGCCGAGCGGTCGGTGCTGGCCCAGGAGCGCGGCGCGCCCCCGCTGTTGCTGCTCGACGACGTGATGAGCGAGCTGGACACCGATCGCCGGTCGCTGCTCGTCGAACGCCTGTCGGACGGCCAGAGCCTGATCACCACAACCGATCTCGCCCACGTTCCCGGCGCCGATCGTCCCGGTGTCGCGCGGATCGCCGTCAACGCCGGCGCCGTGCTGCAAGAAGCGGTGGCCGCGTGAGCCGCCGTGCTCCCCGCCCCGCCGGAAGAGCCATGGAGGACCTGCTCGCCCAGCTCGAGCCGCAGACCCTGCTGGCCGGCGTCCAGCGGGTCTGGCCTGGGGTGGTCGGCGAGACGATCGCCGCCGAAGCGACCCCCACGAGCGCTCGAGGTGGGACGCTGACGATCACCTGCCGGTCGGCCGTGTGGGCCCAGGAGCTCGACCTGATGGGCCCGGATCTGGTGGCTCGGCTCAACACGGCCCTCAGCACTGATCTGGTCGTCGGGTTGCGGTGCTCGGCGGCGCCTCCAAAGGGGTGGGCTGCGCAGGGCTAAAAATGCTGGAATTTGCAGCACTTTCGGCACGATTCGCGCGCCGGTTCAGAGGGCCCTCTTTGCTAGACTTACGTCAACCTGATCGACCAGCCCTGTGTCGGGATCTCCGGATCCCGGTCCGGGGCATTTTTCACGTAAGCGGAGGCCATGGCCGACTCACCTGACACGCGCAAGGACGGGCAGTACGACGCCGCCGACATCACCGTGCTCGAGGGGCTCGAGGCGGTGCGCAAGCGTCCCGGCATGTACATCGGCTCAACCGGCGTGCGCGGTCTGCACCACCTGGTCTGGGAGGTCGTCGACAACTCCGTCGACGAGGCGCTGGCCGGCAACTGCTCGGTCGTGGACGTGACGGTGCACCCGGACAACTCGGTGACGGTCGCTGACGACGGGCGCGGCATCCCGGTCGCGATCATGGAGAAGGAGCAGCGTCCCGCGGCCGAGGTCGTCCTTACCGTGTTGCACGCCGGCGGCAAGTTCGGCGACGGCGGCGGCTACAAGGTGTCAGGCGGCCTACACGGCGTCGGCGTCTCGGTCGTCAACGCGCTCAGCGAGAAGCTCACGCTCGACATCAAGCGCGACGGGTTTCACTGGACCCAGGACTACGAGCGCGGCACGCCGGTGACCGAGTTAGCCAAAGGCGAGCCGACCAAGGACACCGGCACGTCGATCACCTATCTCCCTGACGCCGAGATCTTCGAGACGCTCGAGCACGACTGGGCGGTGCTCGAGCAACGACTGCGGGAGACGTCCTATCTGACGAGGGGCCTGCGCATCCGCATCATCGACGAGCGCGGCGAGGGCAAGCAGATCGAGTTTCACGCCGAGGGCGGCATCCGTGACTTCGTCCACTTCCTCAACCAGAACAAGGACCCGATCGGCCAGAAGGTCATCTACATGGAGGGCGAGTCCGACGAGGGAGCGCTCGAGGTGGCGATGCAGTGGAACTCCACTTACCAGGAGTCGATCTTCAGCTTCGCCAACAACATCAACACCCACGAGGGCGGCGCGCACCTCTCCGGGTTCCGCTCGGCGCTGACGCGCACCATGAACAAGTACGCTCGCGACGCCGGCGTACTGCGTGAGAAGGACGAGAACCTCTCGGGCGAGGACATTCGCGAGGGACTCACCGCGGTGATCAGCGCCAAGCTGCAGGACCCGCAGTTCGAGGGCCAGACCAAGACCAAGCTCGGTAACCCCGGCATGGCCGGTTTCGTCGAGTCGGTGGTCAACCTCAAGCTCGCCGAGTTCTTCGAGGAGAACCCGAAGGAGGCGCGCGTCGTCATCACCAAGGCGGTCCAGGCCTCGCAGGCCCGCGCGGCCGCCCGCAAGGCGCGCGATCTCACGCGCCGCAAGTCCGCGCTGGAGAACTCGACGCTGCCCGGGAAGCTCGCCGACTGCTCGGTCAAGGACCCCTCGCTGGCCGAGATCTTCATCGTCGAGGGCGACTCGGCCGGCGGCTCGGCCAAGCAGGGCCGCGACCGTCACACGCAGGCCGTGCTCCCGCTACGGGGCAAGATCCTCAACGTCGAGAAGTCGCGGATCGACAAGGTGCTGCGCAACGAGGAGATCCAGAACCTCATCACCGCGCTCGGCACCGGCGTGCGCGACGAGTTCGACATCACCAAGGCGCGCTACCACAAAGTGATCCTGATGACCG
>Ga0136633_1000321_pt1 | contig 36712 bp, 29 predicted proteins | sample AntDrymeUQ832206_2_FD_105494 | JGI IMG/M metagenome (GOLD analysis project Ga0136633, IMG submission 105494) | Polar desert sand microbial communities from Dry Valleys, Antarctica - metaG UQ83 (22.06) | ecosystem: Environmental > Terrestrial > Soil > Desert | place: Antarctica: Dry Valley... | reverse complement strand
GACACGCGATCCGCTGAAGTTGAACCTAAGGTCGTGGCGTGTCATGGTGACACGCGATCCGCTGAAGTTGAACCTAAGGTCGTGGCGTGTCGTGGCGACACGCGATCCGCTGATGTTGGGGCGGATCACCGAACCTAAGGTTCTGCGTACCCCTGGCGATGCGCAATCCGCTGAAGTTCGAGCCGACGGCAGGCCGACGCCCGGACCTGGGGATCTGCGGGGGGAGGGGTGCCGGTGCCCCCTACAATGGGCCCGTGCCCGACCGAGCCTCGATCGAGGCCACACTGCGGGGCGTCATTGACCCCGAACTCGGTGCCGACATCGTTGAGCTCGGCATGGTCAAGGGCGTCGACATCGACGGCGGGAGCGTCGACATCCGCATCGCCCTCACCATCGCCGCCTGCCCGATGCGGGACCAGATCGAGAACGACGTGGTGCGCAAGGTCACCGCCATACCCGGGGTCGACCGGGTGAAGGTGCACATCGCCGGCATGAGCCAGGACGAGCGGTCCCGGCTGATGGACCGGGCCCGCCGCCGCGCCAGGGACAACGCCACCCCCACCCAGGTGAGCCCGCTGACCAGGGTCATCGCCGTCAGCAGCGGCAAGGGCGGAGTCGGCAAATCCTCGCTCAGCGTCAACCTGGCGGTGGCCATCGCCGACCAGGGGTTCTCGGTCGGGCTCCTCGACGCCGATATCTGGGGCTTCTCGGTGCCCCGGATGCTGGGCGTCACCGAACGGCGCCTCGAGGCGGGTGAGGACCGCCGAATCGTTCCCACCCAGGCACACGGGATCCACGTGGTATCGACCGGGCTCATCGTCGAGGACGAGCAGATGGCGTTGATGTGGCGCGGGTTGATGCTGTCCAAGGCGCTCGAGCAGTTCCTCACCGACGTCGCCTGGCCATCCACCCTCGACTACCTGATCCTCGACATGCCCCCCGGCACCGGCGACATCCAGATGGCGCTGGCCCGGCTGCTCCCCCAGGCCGAGCTGGTGGTGGTCACCACCCCACAGCTCGCCGCCCAGCGGGTGGCGGCCCGGGTGGCCGACATGGCCCGCCGTTCGCACATGCCGGTGGTGGGGGTGGTGGAGAACATGTCCGGGTTCACCACCGAGGATGGCAGGCACTACGACCTGTTCGGCTCCGGCGGCGGTCTGGATCTGGCGGATGACCTCGGGGTGCCGCTGCTGGGGCAGGTCCCGCTCGACCCGTTCGTGGTCGCCGGCGGCGACGAGGGCAACCCGGTGGTCAGGGCCCACCCCGAGTCGCCCGCCGCCTTCGCCATCGCCGAGGTGGCCAAGCGGCTCACCGACCTGGTGCCCCCTGCCGAGGACGAGACCTGCACCTCGCGGATCGCCGTCCTCGCCGAGCAGCTCTCCCACCTGGGCTGAGCCGATCCGCTCAGGCTCAGCTTGCGGTCGGGTCGAGCCAGTCGGTGACATCATCATGCAGCGCGGCCAATCCGCGGTCGAAGGTGACAAGCCTTGCATCGCGGGACCTTGCCAACTGCGCCAGGTACGCATCCGTCACCTGCCGGTGCCCGATGATCCCGGTCGGGTCGACATCGGTGTACGGGACATCGTCCGCCCAGAAATCGTGGCCGGTGCGATCGGTCAAGCGGCGTAGCACCGTAAGGGAGTCGCCTGCGGAGACGTTGTTGTGGAGCAGCAAACGGAGCAGGGTGCCCTGAGTGATCGGGCAGGTGGCAAACGGGCGACCGGTATCGAACCAGGATCGCATCGCACCATGGTGGACGTGGTCGTCGACGACGAGGGCGACCAGAGCGTTGCCATCCAACAGGTGCATCACTGGTCATCGTCCAGGGCGGCGACATCGGCGGAGGTGACGACCGCGCCAAGATGCACCACCGGCAGGTCGGTCTCGGGGTCGTGCCCGACTTGCGTCGGACCGGTCTCCCCCAGTCCTCGGCGCATCAGCATGCTGACGGTCTCGCTCATGGTCCGCTGCGAGTCGTTGGCGATGGCGCGGGCGATCCGATGGAGGTCATCGGGCAGATCGATCGTGGTTCGCATCGCTACATCGTAGTGCAGTATGCATCATGATGCAGACACACCTCATCCCGCGTGGTCGGGTTCGGCCGGGGGGATGTCGGGGAGGGTGCGGCCATCGGCGGCAACCTGGCGGCCGCCCACCCACACCGCGGTGACGCCCTCTCCGGGTTGGCGGGGGCTCTCGTATGTGGCGTGGTCGATCACCCGCTCCGGGTCGAACAGCACCAGGTCGGCGGCCCGACCGACGGCGACCCGGCCGAGACGATCGCCCAACCCGACGATGTCCGCCGCCTGCGAGGTCATCTTGCGCACCGCCTCGGGGAGCGACACCACACCCTGGTGGCGCACCAGACGGCCAAGGACCCGAGTGAACGTGCCGTACAGGCGGGGATGGGGCAGCCCTCCCGGGTTGACCACCCCGTCCGAACCCACCGAGGTGTACGGCTGGGCGAAGAAGCGGGCGACGTTCTCCTCGACATTGTTGAACGAGATCAACGTCACCCCGAACGCCTCGGAGGCGAGCAGGTCGAACACCACGCCGAAACCGGCCGGCGACAGTGTGTCATCGACCCCCTCCCGCCGGATGAGGTCGGCGAAGGACGACCCCACCAGCTCGTGGCGGCTGGCGCCGGCCACCCGCAGCCCCTCCCAGCCGCCGGAGAAGTCGTACCAGTTGTCCCAGGTGTCGACGTCGTGGAGCATCTGACCGCGGACCCGCTTCCGCACCGCCGGGTCGGCCAGCCTGGTGGCGATGTCGGCCATGGTCCCGTCCTGCAGCCACGGGGGGAGCAGCACGATCGCCGTCGACGACCCGGCGATGTAGGGGTGGATGTCGGCGGTGATCCGCACCCCCGACGAGGCGGCGGCGGCTAGCTGGTCGAGCATCACCGGTGCCTTGTCCCAGTTGCGCTCCCCCGCCGTCTTGATGTGGCTGTAGTGGAGATGGACCCCGGAGCGGGCGGCGACCTCGATCACCTCGTCGGTGGCCTCGACCACGTGCTCGGACTCGGAGCGGACGTGGACGAAGAACGGCTTGCCCCTGCTCGCCGCCACCTCGCACAGGGCGGTCACCTCGGCGGTGGTGGCGAAGGCGGCGGGGACGTACACCAACCCGGACGAGAACCCGGCCGCCCCCTGGTCGAGGGCGTCGGCGACCACCGCCCGCATCTCGATCAGCTCCTCAGCGGTGGGTGGCCGGTTGGCCATCCCCATCACGTAGCGACGCACCGTGGCGTGGCCCACCAACCCGGCGGCCCGGGTGGTAGAGCCCCGCCGCAGCGCCGCCAGGTACTCGCCGAAGCTGCTCCAGGTCCACCGGTCCCGGTCGATCACCCCGTCGAGCCCCGCCAGGAACCGCCTGAAGTCATCGAGGTCGTGGCCGTGCACCGGCGCCGCCGAGATCCCGTCCTGACCGAACACCTGGGTGGTGCATCCCTGGAGGAGCTTGGGCTCGTCCCCGATGGGCGCCCCGCCGTCGCCGGGCACCATGGTGTACAGGTCGGAGTGCGAGTGCATATCGACGAACCCCGGGGCCAGCACCAGGCCGTGACCGTCGATCACGGTCTCGGATTCGGTCGGGGTGATCGAGGGTTCGATCTCGGTGATCAGCCCGGCGGCATCGAACCGGACGTCGGACACCACCATGTCGGCCCCGGTCCCGTCGAGCACGGAGGCGCCCCTGATCACGGCCGGTGCAGGTGTCGTTGGCAAGGGCACTCCCGAGGGTACCGGCGGAGTTGACCACGCAGTATCCCCGATCGGCGACCGCCGCCGCACACGGTCCAGCCCGCAACGGGGGGTGACGAACCTACAGTCTGCCTTGCGTCGTCTGGGTGGGCAGACTGTGCCCGAACGGACCCGATCAGGAGACCTCGATGCGGAGCTTCGCCGGGCGCGACATCCTGTCGCTGAAGGACTTCGAGCGCGCCGAGTTGGAGCACATCTTCTCGGTGTGCGACCGGCTGGAGCCGATCGCCCGGGAGCGGCGCAACACCGATCTGCTCGCCCACAAGACGCTGCTCACCGCCTTCTACCAGCCCTCGACCCGCACCCGGCTGGCGCACGAGGCGGCGATGCACCGGCTCGGCGGCCACGTCCTCGGGTTCGCCGATCCCAAGATGACCAGGGCAGGCGACTTCTACCAGGAGTCGATCAAGGACACCGTCCACATGCTGGAGTACTACGGCGACGTCATCGTGATGCGCCACTTCGAGCAGGGGGCGCCCCACGAGGCGGCGAGGTGGGCCAGCATCCCGGTGATCAACGCCGGCGACGGCTGGGGCGAGCACCCCACCCAGGTGCTCACCGACCTGTACACGGTGATCAGGGAACACGGCGGGATCGACGGCCGCACCTTTGTCGCCATCGGCGACGGGCGGATGCGGACCATGCACTCGTTGGGCTACGCCCTCACCCGGTTCGACGTCGACCTGGTGTTCATCTCCCCCGACGAGATGCGGGTCACCGACGAGTTCCTCGCCGAGCTGTCCGATGGCAACCTGCACCCCCGCCGAGCCGAGCACGTCGACCAGGTCATCGCCGAGGCCGACATCATCTACATGGAGCCGGTGGTCCAGGCCGACTACACCCAGTCCCGGGTCGAGGACACCGGCGACAGGGCGACAACCCCGGCCAACTACCGGGTCACCCGGGAGCTGCTGACCAAGGCGAAGCGGGACAGCATCATCCTCCACTCGCTGCCCCGGATGGACGAGCTACCCCCCGACGTCGACGCCACCCGACATGCCCGCTACTGGCAGGAGGCGTACTACGGCGTGGTGATGCGGATGGCGCTGCTGGCCCTGGTCCTCGGGGCGACGGAGTAGCCGTGCCCAGGGCAGTCGTCGCCATCGGGGGCAACTCGCTGATCAAGGACTCGGCCCATCAGAGCGTGGAGGACCAGTACGAGGCGGCGTCGGAGACGACCGACCACATCGCCCCGCTGATCCGGGACGGCTGGGACATCGTGATCGTGCACGGCAACGGGCCCCAGGTGGGGTTCATCCTGCGCCGCTCCGAGCTGGCCGCCCACGAGCTGCACGAGGTACCGCTCGACGCCTGCGGAGCCGACACCCAGGGGGCGATCGGCTACGCCCTGCAGCAGAACCTGCAGAACGACCTGCGCCGGATGGATGTGCCCAAACGAGTGGTGACCATCGTCACCCAGGTCGAGGTGGCCGCCGACGATCCAGCCTTCCAGAACCCGTCCAAGCCGATCGGGTCATTCATGGATGCCGCCAAGGCCGAGGAGCGGCGCTCCGAGGGATGGGACGTGGCCGAGGACGCCGGGCGGGGCTGGCGCCGGCTGGTGGCCTCGCCCGAGCCGCAGCGGATCGTCGAGCTGGAAACCATCGCCGCCCTGCTCGACTCCGGCGCCACCGTGATCGGCGTGGGCGGGGGTGGGATTCCGGTGGTCCGCCAGCCCAACGGCGACCTACGCGGGGTGGCCGCCGTCATCGACAAGGACCGTGCCGCCGCCCTGCTCGGAGTCTCCCTTGGCGCCGATCTCCTGCTCATCTCCACCGGGGTCGAGAGGGTGGCGCTGTACTACGGGACGCCCGAGCAGATCGACCTCGACGAGATCTCCCTGGCGGAGGCCAGGGCATACCTGGCCGAGGGAATCCACTTCGCCAAAGGATCGATGGCCCCGAAGATCGAGGCGGCGATATCGTTCCTCGAGGGCGGGGGCGGGCTGGTGATCATCACCGACCCCAGCCACATCGGAGAGGCGGTCGTCGGTAACACCGGCACCCGGATCGTGCCGTGATCTCGCCGGCGGTCACCGGGCTGCGCTGCGTCCTGTGCGCCGCCGCATACCAGCCGGCCGTCGACCGTTACGTGTGCGACCGCTGCGGCCCGCCGGGGACCCTCGACGTCGAGTACGACTGGGATCGGGTGACCGACGGGTGGGGTCGCCATGTCCTGGCGGCCGATCCCGACCCCACCATGTGGCGGTGGCGGCGGATGCTCCCGGTCGCCGCTGGAGCGGCGCTCCCACCGCTTGCCATCGGCGGCACCCCGCTGTACGAGGCGCCCCGGCTGGCGGAGCGGGCCGGGGTCGCCAGGGTGGTGGTGAAGGACGAGGGCCGCCAACCCACCGCCTCGCTCAAGGACCGGGCCTCGGCGATGGCGGCGGTGATCGGCGCCGGCTTCGGGGCTGAGGTGATCACCACCGCCAGCACCGGCAACGCCGCCGCCGCCCTGGCCGGCGTCACCGCCAGCATGGACCTGCGCAGCGTGATCTTCGTCCCCGAGACGGCGCCCGAGGCCAAGGTGGCCCAGCTCCTCGCCTACGGAGCCACCGTCGTGCTGGTGCGGGGCAACTACGCCGCCGCCTTCGATCTTTCCGAGCGGGCGGTGGAGCACTACGGCTGGTACGACCGCAACACCGGGATCAACCCGTACACCACCGAGGGCAAGAAGACGGCGGCGCTGGAGCTGGCCGAGCAGCTCTCCTGGTCGATGCCCGACGCCGTATTCACCGCCGTCGGTGACGGATCGATCATCGGCGGGCTGCACAAGGGGCTGGTCGAGCTCGACCGGCTGGGGTGGATCGACCGGATCCCCCGATTGTTCGGAGCCCAGGCGGCGGGGAGCGACTACCTGGTGCAGGCGTTCGAGTCGGGCGAGGACGTTGCCACCAAGCAGGCGATCGCGGCGGACACCGTCGCCGACTCGATCTCCGCCGATCTGCCCCGCGATCGGGTGAAGGCGATGCGGGCGGTGCGCACCACCGGTGGCGCCTTCGTCCGGGTCGACGACGACGCCATCCTCGCCGCCATCCCCGTGCTGGCCCGCGGATGCGGGGTGTTCGCCGAGCCCGCCGCCGCCGCCGCATGGGCCGGGGTGAAGCGGGCGGTTGCCGACGGACTGCTGGGCGCCGGCGCCACCGTGGCCGTACTGTCCACCGGCAGCGGGCTCAAGGACATCGCCTCGGTGCGGCGCGCGGTGGCCGCTGCCGGGTCGCACCCGATCGTCATCGAGCCCGACCTGGGGGCCCTCGAACAGGCGCTGGAGGAGGACGGATGATCGATCTCACCATCGACGAGGCGGCGCTGGAGTCTGCGGTGGAGCGGGCGCGGGAGCGGTCCATCGTGATCCCCACCTTCGCCCAGATGCGTGATCCGAGCCTGATGCCGGACCACATCGCCGCAGGGCTGGGCGACGTCGGGCTGTGGGACCTCCACCCCCGCAACCTGTTCCGCATCACCTGGCACAACGAACCGGTCGAGCACGGGGGCGGCTTCGGACCGGTCAACGTGCTCGAGTTGCCCCCGGAGCTGACCGGGGTCCCCACCCGCATCCTGATGCTGATCGGCGAGTGGTTCCCCACCGGGGCCCACAAGGTGGGGGCCGCCTTCGGGTGCCTGGTGCCGCGGCTGGTCACCGGGCAGTTCGACCCGGCCACCCAGAAGGCGGTGTGGCCCTCCACCGGCAACTACTGCCGGGGCGGCGCCTACGACTCCCACCTGCTCGGCTGTGAGTCGATCGCCATCCTCCCCGAGGGAATGAGCCGGGAGCGGTTCGAATGGCTGGAGTCGGTCGCCGGGGAGATCATCAGGACCCCCGGCACCGAGTCGAACGTCAAGGAGATCTTCGACAAGTGCTGGGAACTACGCCGCTCCGGCGAGGACCTGGTGATCTTCAACCAGTTCGACGAGTTCGGGAACTATCTGTGGCACCACGCCGTCACCGGTCCCGCCATGGAGGAGGCCATCGAGGCGGTGCTCCGCCCCGGCGAGCGATACCGGGGAGTGGCGCTGACCACCGGGTCGGCGGGGACCATCGCCTCCGGCGACTACCTCAAGCAACGCTATCCCACCTCACTGATCGCCGCCGCCGAGGCCGTGCAGTGCCCCACCATGCTCTACAACGGCTACGGTGAGCACCGTATCGAGGGGATCGGCGACAAGCACATCCCCTGGGTGCACGACGTGGCCAACACCGACATCGCCGTGGGGGTCGACGACGAGGCCACCGTGTCCCTGCTGCGGGTGTTCAACGAGCCCGCCGGCAGGGCCTACCTGGTCGACCACGGAGTGAAGCCCGAGTTGGTGGAGCAGCTCCCCCTGCTCGGCATCTCGGCGGTGGGCAACCTGCTGGCCGCCGTCAAGGTGTCCAAGCACCACGAGATGACCGGGCGTGACGTGCTGGTCACCGTGGCCACCGACTCGGTGGAGATGTACCGCAGCCGGCTGGCCGAGTTGACCGAGCAGCGGGGTGCCCTCACCACCGTGGCAGCCGCCGCCGCCTTCCACCGCCACCTGCTGGGAGTGGCCACCGACCACGTCCGCGAGCTGGGCTACTGGGACCGCAAGCGCATCCACAACCTGAAGTACTACACCTGGGTGGAGCAGCAGGGCAAGACCGCCGCCGAGCTAAACGCCCAATGGCACGACCCCGACTACTGGACGTCGATCCAAGCGCAGGTGGAGCCCATCGACCGGCTCATCGCCCGGTTCAACCAGATGGTGGCCAGGCATCCAGTGCGCTGATCCTCGACGGGTGCCCGCCGCGACCAGTCCGACCCGGAAGTCCAGCGATACTTCATGGACAAGGCTTCCCGCGGCAAGCTCGGCGTCTGACCCGGCGACGCCCTCCATCGAGGTCACCGGCTCTACCCCGAGGCACTGTCGCCGCCGCCCAGCTCGACGGTTATCTCGAGGCCGCCCTCGGGCAGGTTGCGGGCGCGCACCCCGCCACCGTGGGAAGCGGCTACGGCAGCGACGATCGATAGCCCGAGCCCGGCCGAGCCAGGACGCGACGCGGCGCGCGTATAGCGATCGAACAGGGTAGCCAGCGTCTGCGCCTCCGCACCCGGCCCGGTGTCGCGCACGATGAGGATGGCGCCGCGCGTGCCGGGCTCGGCGAGGATGCTCACCGCGCCGCCGGCAGGCGTGTGCCGCAGCGCGTTGTCGAGCAGATTGGCCAGCGCTCGCTCGATGGCCGGGGCGTCGCCGCTGATGGTGGCCGTACCGCTGGCGGTCAGCGTCACGCGGCGTGCCGTGGCGACGGTGCCGAACCGCTGAACCGCCGCCGATGCCAGCGCGCCGAGGTCCACCACCTGGCGGCGGTCGAGCACCGCGGCCGCGTCGGCGCGGGCCAACAACAGCAGGTCGTCGACCACGGCGGTTAGGCGGTCGATCTCCTCCAGCGCGCTGTCCAGACCCTCCCGGGCGACCGGCTCCCCGGCCGCGGCACGGACCAACTCGACTTCGGCGCGCAGGATGCCCAGGGGAGTGCGTAGCTCGTGGCTGGCCTCGGAGGTAAAGTCTCGCTCTCGCTGCACCGCGGCTTCAAGCCGCTCGAGCATGCGGTTGAGTGTGGATCCGAGCCGGCGGATCTCGTCGCGGCGGGCGGGCACCGGAAGGCGTTGGGACAGGTCGTAGGCGCCGATGCCATCCGCCTCCGCGGCCATGCGCACGAGCGGCGCCAGTCCGCGGCGGCTGATCCACGCACCGGCGACCCCGGCGAAGGCGCTGCCGGCCAGGGCGACCGGTCCGAACACGGCCAGGAGTAGGCGCTCGGCGTCGGCCAGGGCGGTGATCGGCGTGGTGACGGCGACGATGCGGCCCGACCCGTCGGCCACCGCGGTGCCGACGAACCGTAGTGGCTCGCCATTGACGTCGGCATCGCCGAACACGGGCACGCCTGCAGCCACCCGCACCAGGCGCCCGCCGGCGACGAGCCCCTCCATCCCCTCCAGGCCCGGCGTGGCGTGGAGCACCGTGCCGTCCCGCGCCAGGATCTGAGCCTCCAGGTCGCTCGGCGTCAGGCCACTGTCGGGGTCGGGTTCCAGGTCGGAGAGCAGGTCTCCGTCGAGTCCGGTGCCGCTGGCGGCCCCCTCGACCGCCCTGGCCTGGACGACGGCGACATCGACCAGCCCCTGGTCGATGGTGTCGCGCAGACTGGCGCGGAACTCGCGGTAGACGACCGCGCCCACCAGCACCATGAGCAGGAGGAAGGCCAAGCTGGTCATGGCGGCGAGGCGCACGCTGGTTGGCAGTGCGCGCAGCCATGCGCTCATGACGAGCTCACTCGGCGGTTTGGTGGCGCAGCCGGTAGCCGACGCCCCTAACCGTCTCGATCACGTCGACGTCGAAGCGCCGGTCGATCTTGTCGCGCAGGTTCTTCACGTAGGCGTCGATGATGTTGGACGACTCCTCGTCGGACTGGGCGCCCCAGACATGGCGGCGGATCGTGGCGCGCTGGACGACCTCACCGGCATGATGCATGAGGTACTCGAGCAGCGCGAACTCACGGCTGGACAGGTCGATGGTCGCCCCCGCCCAGGTCACAACGCGGGTGGCGGGGTCCAGCGTGAGCGGGCCGCAAGCCAGGGCGGTTGGACGTGGCGGGCGGCCACGGCGGATGAGCGCCCGCAGCCGCGACAACAGCTCCTCGAAGGCGAACGGCTTGGTGAGGTAGTCGTCGGCCCCTGCGTCCAGGCCGGTGATGCGGTCCTCGACGTCCCCGAGCGCGGTCAACAGCAGCACCGGAGTCCAGACCTCGGCGCGACGCAACGCGCGGCACACGTCGAAGCCGTCCATACCGGGCAGCACGATGTCGAGCACGAGGGCGTCGTAGTCGCCCGCTACCGCCCTGGCGAGGCCCGCTTCCCCGTCGGTGACGCCGTCGACGGCGTAGCCGGCTGCGCGCAAGCCGCGCTGCAGCGCGGCGCGCATCTTGTCCTCGTCCTCCACGACGAGCACCCGCATCCCCACCTCCTTGCGGTCCCGGGGCTTCAGGCTGGGACGCACAGTCTGCCAGTGCGGCGGCGCTACGACGCTCATGAAGCAAGCATGAAAAACCGCTTGATTTTCATCAAGAATTCATGCATCCTTCGCTGAGCGGAGGAAGCACAGCCGCACCCCGAGGCGTGGCGCTCACCCGAGGAGGAGGCAACACGATGACCGCTGGTCCACAGACCCCAAGCGCGCCGGCAGAGCAGGGGCGCCCTGTCCCGCCGAAGGACTGGCTGCCTGGGCTCGTCGAGAACGGCAAGACCGATGTCGTCTCCGGCTTCATCCTCTTTCTGATCGCGCTGCCGCTGTGCCTCGCCATCGCGCTGGCCTCCGGCGCCCCGGCGATCGCCGGCGTGATCTCCGGCATCATCGCCGGGACGCTCGCCTGCCTGCTCTCGGGTTCTCATGTGACCATCAACGGCCCCGCGGCCGGGATGATCGTCATCGTCGCCGGCGCCGTCACCGAGCTCGGCTACGAGACGGCGCTCGCCGTCGGTGTCGTCACGGGCGGGCTCCAGATCCTGCTCTACTTCGCCAAGGCCGGCAAGATGACCGGGTTCTTCCCGCTGTCGGTCATCCACGGGATGCTGGCCGGTATCGGCCTCATCATCATGGCCGGTCAGATCCACGTCGCCCTCGGCCGGCTGAACCCTGGTGCCCACGGGTTCCACATCCTCACCGAGATCCCACCCAGCTTCCAGAACCTGGTTCCCGAGATCGCCCTCGTCGGGCTGGCCGCCGTGCTCGTCATGGTGCTCTGGCCCATGACCGGAGCGCTGGGCAAGATCGTGCCCGCCCCGTTGGTGGCGGTCGTCGTCGGGACTGTCATCGCCGCCATCAACGGGGCCGGCGACATCTTGGTCGGCGAGGGAGATGACCAGCGCAGCTCGCGCGTCGACCTGGGCGGCGGGCTTCTGGACGGGTTCATCTCGCCGAACTTCTCGGAGGTATTGTCGGGCCCGGCCATCAAGTGGATCTTCCTGTACCTCTTCGTCGCCAGCCTCGAGTCTCTGCTCACCGCGGAGGCCGTCGACAAGCTTGATCCCTGGAAGCGCCGGTCGGACATGAACCGCGAGTTGCTCGGCAAGGGCGTCGGCAACATGGTGTCCAGCGCCGTGGGAGGCATCCCGATGATCGCCGAGGTAGTGCGGAGCAAGGCCAACATCTTGAACGGGGCCCGGACGCGGTGGTCGAACTTCTTCCACGGGCTCTTCCTGTTGGTTTTCGTCCTCGCCGCACCCGGTCTGCTCGAGCTCATCCCCCTGGCCGCCCTGGCCGGCATCCTGCTCGTCGTCGGCTTCAAGCTCGCTCACCCCAACGACTTCCGTCACGCGCTCCATGTCGGCAAGGTGGACTTCCTGCTCATGACCGTCACCGCCTTCACCGTGTTGCTCACCGACCTGCTCATCGGGGTGGCGGCCGGGATCGTCCTGGGCCTGGTCTGGGCACTGGTGAAAGGCACGTCGTTGGGCAACCTGTTCAAGCCGGCGGTTGCCGTCACCGAGCAGGGCGAGCAGATCACCATCCAACTCCGCAAGGCCCTGGGGTTTCACAACTTCATCCCGCTGCGTTCCAAGCTCGACGCCCTGCCGCCGGGCAAGACGGTCACGCTCGACTTCGCCGGCGTCCACTACGTCGACCCCACGGTCATGGAGCGCCTCCATGACTTCGAGGACAACTACACCGCCGACGGCGGCACGGTCGTGCGCGTGGGCGACGAGCGGCTGACCGCCGACTCCCACCACGAGTTCGCGACGAGGACGGCGCCCAAGACGCTGGCGCAGACCTAGCCCCCACGATCCGGAATCGAGGCGACAGCCATGGGAATCCTCACCGTCATCACCTGGCTGCCCATCGTGGGGCTGGTCGTGATCCTGCTGCTCCCCCGCGGTCAGGCTGCACTCGCCAAGGGCGTGGCCCTGGCTGTCGCCGGCGGCACCCTCGTGCTCTCATGGGGCCTGCTCACTAGCTTCGACCGCTCCTCATCAAAGCCGCAGTTCACCGAGCAGGCGACCTGGATCCCCGAGCTCGGCATGACCTACACGCTCGGCGTGGACGGGCTGAGCTTTCCGCTGATGCTGCTCACGACCCTGCTCACGGTCGTCGCCCTGATCGCGTCGCTGAAGGTGGACCACAACCACAGGGCGTACTTCGCCTGGATGATGCTGCTGGAGTTCTCCATCCTCGGCGTGTTCGTGGCGCGCGACTGGTTCCTGTTCTACGTGTTCTGGGAGATCGCCCTCGTCCCCATGTTCTTCCTCATCGGGATGTGGGGCGGCCCGCAGAAGGCGCGGGCGACGCTGACGTTCTTCATGTACACCCTGGGCGGCTCGGTCCTCATGCTGCTCGGCATCTTCGCGGTCTACCTCGCCGCCGACCCGCACACCTTCGACATGGCGGCGCTCGAGGCGGCCAGCGATGGGTGGACCCGCGGGTTCCAGATCGCGCCGTTCCTCGCCTTCTTCATCGGCTTCGCGGTCAAGATCCCGGTGTTTCCCCTGCACGGCTGGCTGCCGCTGGCCCACGTGCAGGCGCCGACGCCGGTGAGCATCATGCTGTCCGGCGTCCTGCTCAAGCTCGGTGCCTACGGCCTGCTGCGCGTCGCCGACACGCTGCCGCTGGGCCTGGAGGCGTTCCTGCCTTGGTTGTTCGTCTTGGCGCTGGTCAACATCCTCTACGGTGCCTTCCTCGCCTTCCGCCAGACCGACCTCAAGGCGATTGTCGCCTTCTCCTCGATCAGCCACATGGGGTTCGTGTTGCTGGGGATTGCGGCGTTGAACGTGACGGGCGTGTCCGGGGCGGTGTTCATGATGCTTGCCCACGGCATCATCACCGGCGGGCTGTTCCTCCTCGTCGGCATCATCTATGACCGCACCCACACGATGGACCTCGGGCAGCTGTCGGGCCTCAGCGGACAGGTGCCGGTGTACACGAGCCTCACCGTGCTGGGCCTGCTGGCGTCGATGGGCTTGCCGGGTCTCGCCCAGTTCGTGGGCGAGTTCCAGACACTGATCGGCGCGTTCGAGCGCTGGGGCCTGTTCGTGCTGTTCGCCCTCCTCGGCATCCTCGTGACCGCCACGTTCACGTTGCGGGTCATCTCCTCGATGTTCACCGGCGAACTCGACGCCCGCTGGAAGGGCATGGCCGACCTGGGCGGCCGCGAGTTGGCTGCGGCGGTGCCGCTGGCGATTCTGACCGTGGTGCTGGGGGTACTCCCGGGCCTGGCGCTCGGCCTGATCGACGCCACCGTTCGCGCCATGACCGCGCTGAGCGATTGACCGTGCATCGATGACCACACCCACGCCCGGAACGTCGACGGCGGTGCTCGCGGACCACCGGGCACACCTCGCCCACGAGCTCGAGCACTGGGGCCACCTGCTTCCCAGCCAAGGCCCGATGACGACGTTCGTCCACCACAACACCCTGCACGGGCTGCAGCACAAGCCGTTCGAGCACGCCGTCGCCGAGGCCGAGCAGCTGCTCGGCGGCCGTGCCTACGAGCCAGTCGACCTGGGACGCGCCCGGTACCGCGCCGGCCGCATCGCCGACGCCGACCTGGACGCCGTGTTCGCCATGCGCCCAGAGCTCGACCCCGCCGAGGTGCTCGGCACGGTTGGCGGTCGCACCATCTCCGACGGCGAGATTCGCAAGCTGCACCTCCTGTATGGGGCGACTGCCGTCCCTCCCGCCGTGCTGCGCGACGCCATGACATCGGGCGACGCCGGCCGCCGCATAGCCGCCGACGTCTCGGTGGCCGCCCGGGCGCGGCTGCTCAGCCGCTCGCAACAGGAGCTCGCCGCCAGCCTCGAACGCATCGGGGCCGGCTGGACGCTGGTGGACTGGCTCGGCGCGTTGCTCGACCTGGATGCGCCCGCCGCCGTGCTCGGCGACGCCGAGACACACCTGGCGGCCGACGCCACATCGACCGGCGCGCCCGTCGGGCGACTGCTGCGCGTGCTGGGCGTTCCCGCCAATCGGCAGGAGGGGTATCTCGCCGCGGTGGACGCGCACTGCCATGGCCTGCGGGATACCGGCCGTGGCCAGGAGCACACGCGGCTGCTGTGGCTCGAGGCCGAAGCCCGCGTCGTGCGGGGCCTGGCACGGCGCCACTTCGGAACCCGGGGCACGCTCGATGCGCTCGAGGCCAATTGTGCCCGCGACCTCGAAGGCTACGCCGTCGCCGCGCTATGGCATGCCTGTCTGGCCGCATTCGCCATCACCGACCCGTACGGGCCGACCGACCCCGTGACCCTGATGGCGCGTGACCCCGATGGGGTCGGCGAGCGGGTCGCCGAGGGATTCGCCGACATCGAGCGCTGGGGCGGGCCCGCTGTGCCCCTGCCCGGCGACCTTCGCTCGTCGGTCCGCGTCGCCGCCGGTGAGACACTTGACCGCCTGCGCCGCCGCGCCGCCGACGAGCCCGGCGCCGCCGATGAGCCCCCGCTGCGCGAGGCGGCGTGCGCCGCATGGTTCGTCATGGCGGACACCGACGCTGGCGGACTGTCGCGCCAGGGCGCCGACGCGCTCTACGACCTGGCGCGCCAGCCCGACGGTGCAACGAGCAGCGCACTGCAATCCCTCGCCGACGAGGTGCGGACCCATGACTCCCGGCGGCGGCTGGCCGCTCACCTCGAGACGGTGGCCCGCGCCCAACTCGACCGCGTCGGCCGCGACCGGACACATGCCGACCTCGTTCACGCCCTGATCGGCGAGGACATCGTCGAGCGGGTCAACCGCTACCTCATCCGGCGCTGTGCGGCGTTTCTCGACCTCGGTCAGGCGGCCTGGCGCATGCCGGATCGCACGCTCGGCTTCTATGAGGGTTGGCGCCGAGCCGCGCCGCACGACCATGCGCTGGACCTGGAGGGGCTGCCCGGCTGGCGTGAGGAGGCGGCTGCACTGCCCGAGCCCCCCGAGGATGCCGTCATCGCGCTGCTCATGCGCCTCGGCGTCGGCGAGGAGCACTGGGGCAGCTACGTCGGGCGGGTCCTGACCGGTCTGCCGGGATGGGCCGGAATGATGAACTGGCGCGGAACGAACCCCCAGTTTCCTCGGCAACAGGCTCAACCCACCAGCCTTGTGCAGTACCTCGCCGTCCGCCTGTTCGTCGAGGTCCAGCTGGTCACGAATGTGACCCGCCGCACCTGGAACCTGGAACCTGCCGACCTCGTCGCTCATTTGCGCGCCCGCCCGCACGAGGTCTGGCTGCGAGCCGAGGCGGCAGCCGGCACCCTGCCCTCCTTCCTGGCCCGTTCCGTGCACGAGCTCCCCGTCGGAGGTGAGATCGACGCAAGCTGGATCCTTCTCGCCGACAAGGCGTGGGCTTATCACGAGCAGCTCGATGGCGCCCGCCCGCTGTTCCGGGCGCATGACCACGCGTGGCGCTTGTTCCGTCTGGCGCAACTGCAGGGGTGGTCGGCGGCCGACGTGCGGGTACTTCCGGCGACGGTCCGCGACCGCCTGCTCGCCGTCCTCGACGGCTTCCCCGAGTCGGCGCACCGCCCCGTCTGGCTGGCCGCCTTCGAGCGCCACTACCGCGAGCAGATCCTGGGCGCGCTCGCCGCCAACCGCGGACGCGGTCGCTGGCGGGATCGCCCGGATCGGCCCAAGGCGCAGGTGGTGTTCTGCATCGACGAGCGCGAGGAGTCCATACACCGGGCGTTCGACGAGCTCGACCCGGGCTACGAGACGTTCGGCGCCGGCGGCTTCTTCGGCGTCGCCATGGACTACCGCGGACTCGACGACCACACGGTCACACCGCTGTGCCCCGCCAACGTGACCCCGGCGAACCGGGTCCAGGAGGTCCCGCGTCCCGAGGCCGTCCCCGTGGCCGAACGCCGTAGCGCGCTCCGTGCCTGGGAGGAGGTCTTCCACAACACCTACTGGGAGACCAAGCGCAACGCCGTCTCGGCGTTCTTCCTCACCCAGTTGACCGGCCTCGTACAAGCGGTGCCGCTGGCCGGCCGCGTGTTGGCCCCCCGGCGGTGGACCGAGCTGGCCGAAATGGCGCGCCGCCGGCTCGTTCCGAGGCCGCCCACCCTGCTCACCCTGGATCACGACGACCTTGGCCGCGGCTTCGAGACCGTCCAGCAGGTCGACCGCGTCGAGGCGCAGCTGCGCAACATCGGCATGACCCACCATTTCGCCCGGCTCGTCGTCTTCTGCGGGCACGGGTCGGTGTCTGTCAACAACCCCCACGAGTCGGCCCACGACTGCGGTGCGTGCGGCGGTAAGCACGGTGGTCCCAACGGCCGCGCCTTCGCCGGGCTGGCCAACCGCACGGTGGTGCGGGCGCTGCTGCGAGAGCGCGGGATCGACATCCCCGACGACACGCATTTCGTGGGGGCGATCCACAACACCGCCAGCGACCAGATGGTGTTCTTCGACACCACCGACATCCCCGCCACCCACGCTGCGGAGTGGGAGGCGTTGCGCGCCGACCTCGAGGAGGCGCGCGCCAACTCGGCACGCGAGCGTTGCCGGAGGTTCGGGTCGGCGCCCAAGGACCCCACCCCGGCCGTGGGCCTGCGCCACGTCGAGAGTCGAAGCCGCGACCTGTCGCAGGTCCGCCCCGAGTGGGGCCATTGCACGAACGCCTTCGCCGTCGTCGGCCGCCGCTGCCTCACCCAAGGGGTGTTCTTTGACCGTCGCGGCTTCGTCATCTCCTACGACCCCACCCAGGACCCGACGGGCGCCATCGTCGAGCGCATCTTGCTCGCCATGGGCCCGGTGGGGGCGGGCATCAATCTCGAGTACTACTTCTCCAGCGTCGACAACCGGGTCTACGGTTGTGACACCAAGGTACCCCACAACGTGTCGGGCCTCCTCGGGGTCATGGAGGGGGCGGCCAGCGATCTGCGCACCGGGCTACCGCGGCAGATGATCGAGATCCACGAGCCGATGCGCCTGCTGTTGATCGTCGAGGCCACGCTCGACGTGCTCGGCGACATCTACACGCGCCAGCCGGCGATTGCCGAGCTGCTCGACAACGAGTGGGTGCACCTGGTGGCGATGGACCCACAGGCAGGCACGTTCACCCGGTTCGTGGCCGGCGAGGGCTTCGTGCCTTGGGACGAGCGGGTCCCCGACCTACCGGTCGTCGGGACCTCGTACGAGTACTACCGCGGCAAGGAGGGATTCCTGCCTCCCGTCCTGATCGGGACCACCGGCCCGCGCGACGGGACGGTGACCCGGTCGTGAGCGCCTTCGAGCTGGTTGCCGTCGCCGTCTTCGCGCTACCTCTGGGCGCCGCCGTGGCCAACGGCCTGAACGCCCTCTCCGGTGAGCGCCTGTACGGGCACGTGACCGTTGCCCGGGTCGCGGTCGCGACCGTGTTCGCCTCCTTCTTTGCCAGCCTGTATCTCGCCGCGACGATGGTGGCGCAACCGGGCACGCGCCAGGTCACGATCTACCGCTTCATCCACAGCGGCGACCTCAGCGTCGACTTCGGGTTCCTGCTTGACCCGCTGAGCGTGGTCATGATGCTCGTGGTGACCGGCATCAGCGCGCTGGTGACGCGCTTCTCGGTCAACTACATGCACAACGAGCACGGCTTCACCCGCTATTTCACCGTCTTGTCCCTGTTCGTGTTCGCCATGCTGGTCCTCGTCATGGCCGACAGCTACCTAGTCATGTTCCTGGGCTGGGAGGGGGTCGGGGTCTGCTCCTACCTGCTCATCAGCTTCTACCGGGACCGTCCGGCCTCGGCCCAGGCCGGGACGAAGGCGTTCCTCATGAACCGTGTCGGCGACGCCGCTCTGCTGATCGCGATGTTCGTCCTGGTCGCCCACACCGGCACGCTGCAGTACGGCGAGGTCTTCACACAGGCGTCAGCCCTACCGCGGGGCGTCGTCGAGGGGGTCGGCCTGCTGCTCCTCCTCGGCGCCACCGGCAAGTCGGCGCAGCTGCCGCTTGGGACCTGGTTGGCGCGGGCGATGGAAGGGCCCACGCCGTCCAGCGCGCTGATGCATGCGGCGACGATGGTGACCGCCGGTGTCTATCTCGTGGTGCGCTCGGCACCGATCTACGACCAGGCGCCGACCGCGCTGATCGCCGTCGGCATCATCGGCGCGGTGACGGCGCTGTACGGGCAGCTCGTCGGCTACGTGCAGACCGACATCAAGGGCATGCTGGCGGCCTCGACCACTGCGCAGCTCGGGTTGATGTTCCTGTTCTGCGGCCTGGGGCTGTACGCCGTCGCCATCTTCCACCTGGTGGCGCACGCCTTCTACAAGAGTTACCTGTTCCTGACCGCGCCGTCGATCCTGCACCACCTCCACGGCGGCCCTGATCCGACCGCGGTGCGCCGCCCGGCGGGCACTGCCCGCCCGCTGGCCGTAGTTGCCCTGGTGGCGGCGGCGGGACTGCTGTCGGCACCTCTGGTCGGCCGTGTGCTCCAGTCGGCCGGGGGCCTCACCGGGAACTTCTGGATGGTGCTGGCGCTGGCGGTGATGGCGGCCTTCGCCGCGGTCTTCTCAACACGGCGCATGACTGCGGTGGCCTTCGCCGGTCATACCGGCGACGAGGACCACGCCAGCGATGCCGGCCATGGCGCCGATGATCGCCCTTCCCACCAGGCGGGCCGGCCAAGCCGCACCCCCACGGCTCGCCTGGTTGTGGCCCTTGGCGTCCTCGCCGGCCTCGTCGCCCTTGGCTTGGCCGTCGACGTCCTGCCCGGCGGGCTCGACGGCTCCTGGTTCCAGCGCCTGCTCGGCCAGGTCGCCGCAGGCAGCGTCGACGTGCCGTTGGGCAACGTGCTCCTCACCGCGGTCTTCACCGGCACCATCGCCCTGCTGTTGCTCTCCGGCTGGTATGGCCCGCGCTACCTCGACCGCTTCCGGGAGGAGTTGCCGGCCTCGGCGGGCCCTGCCGCCATGCGCCGCCTGTACTGGTGGGGGCTGAACCGCGGCTACCTCGACGACTTCTACGGTCGCGCCATCGTTGCTCCGACAGCGGCGCTGGGCCGCGCCCTCGAACGCTTCGACATGGCGGTGCTCGACCGCCCCGCCCCACCGCCGGCGCCGGCAACTGGGCCAGGCGTGTCCCTGTCCGCAACCTGGGAGGCGCGGTTCGCCGCCCTCCGCAGCCGGCAGACCGGGGCCACCGCACTCGCCGAAGCGCCCGAGCCTCTCGATTGGCTGCCGGCAGCGACCGGCGCCGTCCACTCGGGGCAGGACCACCCCCGCGGTGCCGTTGCGCGGATGGGCGCCACCGCCAGGCGCGCCTCCGACACGGGCGGCGTATTCGGCACCGTCGCCGATGTGATTGCCGGCCTCGTCGAGCGGATCGAGCGGGCCGTCTTCCAACGACCGGCCGACACGGGTGGCGTGTTCGGCGCGGTCGCCAACGCGTTTGCGGGCCTCGCCGAGAGGATCGAGCGGGCCGCCTTCCAACCGATCGACACCGGCGCCTTGAAGCTGACCGGAATCATCGCCGGGATCACCGACGCCGTGGAGCGAGCTGTCTTCCAGAGCGGAGTGGAGCGCGGTCTGGAGAGCGCAGGTGCGAGCGCCCAACGGCTGTTGCTGGCGATCGAGCGGCGTCTGGGCCATCCGATGGTCATCGGCAGCATCCTGGCGCTGGCGCTCCTGGCCCTGATCGTGGGCACTCGATGAACCTCGACGAGGTCATGGCCGCCGAGCAGGTGGGCTTCCCGATCCTGTCGGTGCTGATCGCGTTGCCGCTCGTCATCTGCGCGGTGCTGCAGTTCGTCCGCAACGACCGGGCGGCGACGACCGTGGCCATCGGCGGCGCAGGGCTCGAGGCTGTCCTCGCCGCCTTCCTGGCGCTGCGGTTCAATGCCGGTGTCGCCGACCTCCAGTTCGTCGAGCGTTCCGCCGAGGTGCTCGGCGTCAGCTGGCATCTCGGCGTCGACGGGGTCAACCTGCTGTTCATCCCGCTGACCGCGCTGCTCGGCCTGCTGGTGATCGTCTATGCCGAGCACGCCACCGCCAGCAGCCGCACCGGCGACGCACGCCCCTATGCGGTGGCCACGTTGGCGCTGGAGGCGGCCATGATCGGTGCTTTCGCCTCGCTCGACTTGGTCGTGTTCTGGTTCTTCTTCGTGGTTGAGCTGGTGCCGAGCTGGTTCCTCATCACGCGCTGGGGCACCGGTGCCGCCCGGCGGCGTGCCGCCGGCGAGTACGTCGTGTTCATGGCCGTCGGCTCGGCGCTCATGCTCGCCGGCATCCTGCTGTTAGGCCGCAACCACGCCCGGATCACCGGCGACGGCTACAGCTTCGAACTGCTGGAACTGCTCGAGGTCGGCGTGCCCGCCGAGGCCCAGACCTTGATATTCTTCCTGCTGTTCTTCGGCTTCGCCATCAAGGCGCCGATCTTCCCCTTCCACACGTGGCTGCCGAAGGTGCTCGAGCACGGCCCCGTCGTCGGCATGAGCGTCTTCCTCGTCGGCGTCAAGCTCGGCACCTACGGGCTCTTGCGCTTCGTGATCCCGCTCCTGCCCGGCGCCGCCTCCGGCTGGTTCTGGCTGATGGCGATGCTCGGGGTCACGGGCACGGTGTACGGGGCGTTGCTGGCGCTCGGGCAGACGAACCTGCGTCGCCTCCTGGCCTTCGCCAGCTTGTCACATATGGGCGTGGTGATGCTGGGCCTGTTCTCGCTCAACCTCGATGGCTTCGAGGGGGGCCTGCTGCAGATGGTCAACCTCGGGATCGTTGGCGCCGGGCTGTTCTTCGTCGCCGGGTTCCTGTTCACCCGGGTCGGCCCGCCCGAGGTAGGTGAACTGGGCGGGGTGGTCCACCACGCGCCGTTGTTGACCGGCACGTTCTTGATCATCGCCCTCGCCGGCATCGGACTGCCAGGTACCAACGGGTTCAACGGCGAGCACCTGGTCATGCTCGGCGCCTACGAGCAGCACTGGTCGATGGCGATCGCCGCCGGTGTCGGTGTCTTCCTTACGGCCGCCTACTCGCTGTCGTACTTCCAGCGGGGGTTTATGGGTGCGGCGCGACCCGCGGTGGTCGAGCGCGTCTACGACCTCACCGGCCGCGAGCGCGGCATAGTGCTCACCCTCGCCGCCCTCATCTTCTGGATCGGTCTCGGCACCGGCCCCTTCATCCAGACGATGCGCCCGTCGTTGATGGCTGTCGAGCAGCTGGTCGAGGACGCAGCAGGTTCCGCGATTACAATGGGTCGACCGGAGGTCGTGGGCAGATGAACGAGATCACGGCCGCCGAGCAGGCCGGCTTCCCGATCCTGTCCACGCTGGTGTTCCTGCCGGTCGTCACCATGGTTGCGCTCGGCTTCGTACGCAAGGACCGCGCCCTGCGCCGCGTGGCACTGGCGGGTGCGGTAGCCGTGCTCGGCCTGTCGCTGCTCCTCACGGTGGGCTTCCAACGGGACACGACCGACTTCCAGTTCGCCGAGCAGCTTCCGTGGATCGAGTCGATCGGGTTGAGCTATCACCTCGCGGTCGACGGCGTGAGCGTCCTGTTCGTGCCGCTGACCGCCCTGCTGGTCGTCGTCGTCATGCTCTCGTCGTGGACCGCGGTGCGGTACCAGCCCAAGGCGTACCTCATGGCGGTGCTGGCCTTCGAGACCGCCGCCATCGGCGTGTTCGTCGCCGTGGACCTGATCCTGTTCTTCGTGTTCTGGGAGCTCATGCTGATCCCCACCTATGTGCTCATCAAGGTCTGGGGTGACGGGCCGCAGCGCGGCCGGGCGGCGCTGCGCTACGTGCTGTCGATGCTGTTGGGATCCGCCGCGCTGCTGGCCGGCTTCATCATGCTCGGTGTGAGCTACCGCTCGGCACCCGGATCCGGGGGCGCGCTGTCGTTCGATCTTCTGGTGCTGATGGACTCGCCGGTGCCGCTCGGCACGCAGACGGCGGTGTTCTTCCTGCTCGCCTTCGCCTTCGCCCTGAAGGCCCCGATGTTCCCCTTCCATGCCTGGATGCCCACCACCCTGCTGGAAGGCCCCATCGGCATGGCGGTGTTCCTCGGCGGGCTCAAGATGGGCGTGTTCGGGTTCGTGCGCTTCGTTCTGCCGCTGGTACCCGAAGCGTTCGCAGCATGGAGTTGGCTGATCGCCGCCCTCGGCGTGGCGGCCGTGCTCTACGGCGCGCTCATCGCGCTCGTCCAGTCCAACCTGCGGCGCCTGCTCGGCTTCGCCAGCGTCAGCCATGTTGGCTTGGCCATGCTCGGGCTGTCCAGCCTCAACGCCCCGGGATTGCAGGGCGCGCTGTTCCTGCTCGTGAACCTCGGCCTGGTCTCGACCGCGATGCTGCTGGTAGCGGGCTTCGTCCACCAGCGCGTCGGGAGCACCGACCTCGCCGCCCTGGGCGGCCTGGCGCAGCGCACCCCGGCGCTGGCGACATTCGCCCTGATCGCCTGCCTCGGTGCGGTCACGCTGCCCGGCACCAGCGGCTTCCCCGGCGAGTTCCTCATCCTGCTCGGCGCCTTCCGCGCCCACGGCTGGCCCGTGGCCATTGCGGTCACGACCGTGATCCTCGCCGCCGCCTACGTGCTCGGGTTCTTCGAGCGCGCCTTCCACGGGCGTATCCGCAGCCCGATCGTGGACGCCACCGCCGACCTGAGACCGCGCGAGACCGTCACCGCTGGCATCCTCGGGGTCGCCATCGTGGCGTTCGGCTTCTTCCCGACAGCATTGCTCGACTACTCCAGCGCGTCGGTCGATGACCTCGTCGGCCGGCTAAACCCACCGACTGCCGTCGCCGCCGACGACTAGAGGGATTGCTACATGGACGTCACCGGCCTGACCCCGCTGCTGGCGCTGCTGGTGCCGGTCCTCGGCGCGGCCGGGGTCGTGCTGCTGCGCCATCGCACGCCTGCCCGCGAGCTGTGCGGGGTCGTCGCCGGCATCACCCAGCTCGGTTTGGTGGCGACCATGGTGCCCGCGGTGGGCGACGGCGGCACCGTCTCCTTCACGCTGTCGACGTTCTTGCCGGAGGCACCGATCGCGTTGCGCGCCGATGCCCTCGGCGTCGTGCTAGCCGGCACCGCAGCCGCCTTGTGGGTGCTCACGACGGTCTACGCCATGGGGTATCTCGGGACTGCTCCCGACCCGGCGCTGACCCGCTTCCACGCCTTTTTCTGTCTGACGATGGCAGCCACGATCGGCGTTGCGTTCTCCGCCAACCTCCTCACGATGTATCTGTTCTATGAGGCCTTGACGGTCATCACGTATCCCCTGGTGACTCACACCGGAACTCCCGAGGCCGCACGGGGGGGCCGGCGCTACCTGGCCTACCAGCTCGGCTGCGGCATCGCTTTCCTGCTGCCCGCCATCGTGCTGACCTACATCGAGGCCGGCACCTTCGACTTCGTCCGGGGCGGGATCCTTGACGCCGACGCCGGCGGCACGCTGCTCGTGATCGTCTACGGGCTCTACCTGCTGGGCATCGCCAAGGCGGCGCTGATGCCGGTGCACTCCTGGCTGCCGGCGGCGATGGTGGCGCCGGTGCCGGTGAGTGCCCTGCTGCATGCGGTCGCCGTCGTCAATGTCGGCGTGTTCTGCGTGCTGCGCGTCGTGCTCGACGTGTTCGGTACCGACCTCGTCGCCGAGCTCGGCTTGGGTGTCCTCACGCTGGTGGTGGCTTCGGTCACCATCGTGGTGGCGTCCTGGCACGCGCGGCGCCTGGACAACCTCAAGGGCATCCTGGCCTACTCGACCATCGGGCAGCTCTCCTACATGATCCTGGGGATGGCGCTGCTGTCGCCGGGTGGCCGCACCGGCGCGGTCCTGCACCTGGTCGGGCATTCGTTCAGCAAGATCACGCTGTTCTTCGCCGTGGGTTCGGTGAACCTGGCCTCCCACCGGACCCTCGCCAGCGAGCTACGGGGCATCGGCAGGCAGCTGCCCTGGACGATGGGCGCACTCGCCGTCGGCGCGCTCTCGATCATCGGCCTGCCACCGACCATTGGCTTCATCGCCAAGTACTTCCTGTTCGTGGGTGCCGTCGAGGCCGGGCAGTGGGCGGTGTTGGTCGTCCTGGCCGTCTCGACGCTGCTGTCGGCCGGCTATTACCTGCGGGTCCTGCGTTCCGCGTTGTTCGACGCGCCGCTGGCCGTGAGCGCAGGCGGCCCGGGCGACACCACCGGGCTCCTGCGCTCCCCGATCGTCACGGAGCCCGGCGCTCTCGTGGTGGGCCCCATGCTGGTGACCGCCACCGTCACCCTGCTGCTCGGCGTGGCGCCTGGTTTGCTGCTTGACCTGATCAGGGTCTCGAGCGGATGAGCTCGACCCGGTCGGCCACCGCCGCCCACATCCGGCCGTTCGAGCCGCGTGACCTCGACGAGGCGGTGGCGGTTTGGGCCGAAGCCACCGCCGACCGCCAACCCGCCGTCTTCCCCCTCGCCGACGTGGTGAGCGCGTTGGGCGCCGAGCACATGGCGTTGGTGGCCGAGCGCGAAGGGGCACTGACGGGGGCGGCCGTCGCCCACCTCCAACAGGATCACGCGTGGATCCTGCGAATCGGGGTGCGGTCGGGCGCCCGCGGCGAGGGCGTCGGCGGGGCGCTGCTCGACGCCCTGGTCGACGGGCTGGCGGCGCGCGGTGTCCGGCGGGTCTCGGTGCTGCTGCCTGACGGCGAGGCCGGGGCCGAGGCGCTCGGTGCGCACCAGTTCACGCGTCGCGGCGGCGTCAGCTACCACCATCGTGAGCTCAGCAGTGGCGGGGGCGGCGACGTCCTGGAGCGTCTCGGCGGGCTGTACGTCACGCCTGGCCTGTTCGAGAGGCTGGCCGGCATGGAGCGGGAGAAAGACCTGATCGAGCGCCGCGTCATCCTCCCGCTGGCGCGCGCCGAGCAGGCGGACCGCCACGGGGTACGCCCACCGCGCGCCATCATCCTGTTCGGCCCGCCCGGGACGGGCAAGACGACCTTCGCCAAGGGCGTCGCCTCGCGGCTGCGGTGGCCGTTCGTGGAGCTGTTCCCGAGCCACCTGGCGGTCGGTGGCGGGCAGGCCGCGGCACTGCGGGAGTTCTTCGCCAGCATCGTCGAGGTCAACGAGGTGGTGCTGTTCATCGACGAGGTCGAAGAGATCGCCGCCACCCGCGACGGCCGGCCGGTGACCCATGCGGTCACCAACGAGTTGCTCAAGCTGATCCCGGCCTTCAGGGAGCGGCCGCGCCACCTGCTGGTCTGCGCCACGAACGCCATCCACAGCCTCGACGCGGCGTTCATCCGCCCCGGGCGTTTCGACTATGTGCTGCCGGTGGGGCCGCCTGACGAGACGGCGCGTGCGGCGATCTGGCGTGGCTACGTGGCCCAGATCACCGACGACAATATCGACATCGACCGTCTCGTGGAGGCCACGCAGCTGTTTACCCCCGCCGACATTGACTTCGCGGCGCGCAAGGCAGCGCAAGCTGCGTTCGAGCGCGAGGTGTTCGGTGACGGCTCCACCGAATGCAGCCTGATCCCGGGCTCAACGCGCGCCACCGTCGACGACTTCCTCGGCGCCATCGCCGACACCCGGCCGACGCTGACCCAAGCCATCGTGCAGGAGTTCGAGACCGACATCGACACCTACGCCCGGATGTAGCGTCCGCCGCCGGGGTCAGGTCGGGCGCGTGCAGCTGCGACGTTGGCGTCCCGCAGCACCTTCACGATTCGTGGTTGAGGGCGTGCACGTCGTCGTCTGCCCCAGGCGGATGACTTCCAGCCCGGTGCGGTCGCTGACGGCCGGCCCTCAGTCCTCCAGCCGGAACACCCACAGCCCGGAGTTGATGTCCGAGGCGAGGGCGTATCCGTCCTCCAGCCAGACCCCCCACACGAACGGGAACTCCTCGCCGGGGAAGAACAGGCCGCGCGGATCCGCCGCCGGGGTGGGCACGAACTGTGCCTTCTGCACCGGGTTGCGCACATCCGTGATGTCGAGGATCACCACGCCCTCGGCGTAGTACGACAGGTACAGATCGTTGCCGTCGATCTTCGGGTCGTGGACGGTGAAGTCGCCGATCCCGGGCGGCAGCAGCCGGGTGGACGGCATCTCGAACGTCGCCAACGGAGCAGGGTTGGCCGGGTCGGCGATGTCGTAGAAGCGGGTGTAGCCCCAGGCCTCCTCGAACCCGCCTCCGGCGAACGGGAAGAAGTCCTCGTCGGTCTGCACCAGGAGGCGACCGCCCCGCCCGGTCCACGCCGAGTGGGCGTTGCCCTCCTCGTCGACGTCGTAGTCGGTGCGCCCGATCATCGTCGGGTTGCTCGGATCGGACACGTCGAGGATGATCGTCCCCAGGTCCCAGTACGACAGGTAGGCGGTGCCCTTTCCGTCTGCGATCACCGAGTGGGTGAAGTTGACCCGGAAGGCGCCCTCGTCGTCGAAGTCGGCGGGATGCACCCCGAGCTCCGCCCAGGCACCCCACTCCCCTACCTGGCGGGGACGATCGGGGCGGGTGACGTCCCAGATCTGGAAATCGGGATCGCCAGGCGTGACGCCGTCGGGGCTGGTGTCCAGCTCGGACAGGATGATGGCCGTGTACACGTAGACCTTGTCCCCGCGCACGTCGAGGTACAGCTCGTGCGACCCGCGGGCAAGGGTGCTGGTCTTGACCAGGGCCAGCCGCTCCGGGTTGGCAGGGTCGGTGACGTCGTAGAGCCCGAAGCCGCGGAACACGTCCTCGCCGTCGACACAGTTCTGGAACGAGACGGCGGCGAGGTCACCGCTGAACCAGGGTGTGTTCACCGACTCGACCTTCACCTTCTCGGTCCAGGTCCCTTCGACATCCGGCTCGTTGCGCCGGTCGGCGAAGGTGGACACATGGGTCGGCGCGGTGGGGTCGCTGAGGTCATACACCCGCACCCCCTGCGAAGGGCAGAACCGCCGCGGCCCGAACGTGCCCCAGGACCCGAGGTAGGCATGAGCGTCATGGGCGACGACGTCGGCGTTGAAGCCGCCACCAGGATCGATGTGGCCGAGCAGCTCAACCCCGGAAGATTCTGCCGCGGCCAGGGTGGCGTCGCGCCCGTCGTCAGCGGTTCCCTCCCCCATCTCCCGAAGGTCGCCCTCGCCTGCGTTGTCTGGCACGCACAGCTTGCTGGTGTCGTGGGCGCAGGCGTGCTCGTGGCTGGTCATCAGGCCCATGATGAGAGCGAGCGCCAGGACGACCAGAGCCCAGCGGGCGCCACGCAGGATTGATAGCGTCATCGCTGCCTCCCATGGTGAGGGCGGAATCTGTCTGCCCGCGTTCGTCGATGTATACACCAACCGCCCGGCGCCGCGCCGGGCTCAGCGCCCGTGGGGCATGACCAGGCGGGGGCCGATCGCCTCGGGAGGCCCGGCGAACACGGCGAACAGACCGCCGGGGCGGTAGTAGCGCAAAGCGTGCTTGAGCTGGGCTGCGATCGCCGCCAGCCGCTCGGGTGACGGCCCGCCGGCGGCGGGGTCGCCGCCGGTGAGGTCATCGATCTGCCCCGATGCCATGGCCAGCACCTCGGACAGACGGGGCAGGCCGCGATCCGCCAGCCTCCCCAGGTGCTCGGTCCGGTCGGCTGTGATCCGGTCAGCGGCGGCTCCCGTCGCCAGCGGCGCCGACTGGGCGAGCTGTTCGGCCCACAGCACCGGCCCGTCCGGGTGCTCCGGGAACCAGTCGCTGAGGTTGCGCAGCCAGGTGTCGTGGAGCAGGTCGAGGCGTCGTGCCCGGAGCAGCAGCAGCCCGGCCACCGTTGCCGACAGCGGTGACTGCATCTTGCCGCGCAAGACCTCCGACATCAGCCCGAGATCGATACCGGCGACGGCCACGGCCAGGTTGTGCGTCTCGTAGTTTCCCCACGCCTCGGCGACCGGTGCCGTCGGGCCGTTGGTGTGCGGCGACAGCCCGGCCTCGAGCCGCGAGATGGGGCGGGGCTGGTGATTGCCCTCGGCCGGTTCGACATCCATCTCGATCTCGTAGGTCGGCGCCACCGGATGATCGCCGGACAGGGCGCAGCCGAAGCCCATGCCGGTCCGATCGGTGAACTGGAGCCAGTGGCCGAACGGTGACGGGGGCAGGTCGAAGCCGATCACGTTGGCCACCGTGTCCTCGCTGCGGTGCACATAGCGAACGACGAGGTCGTCGGGGGCAACCGGAGTCCCGTCGTGCAGGTGCCGGATCTGCAGGTTCACCCAGAGGTCGGTGACGTTCTCGCTCCCGAACAACTCGTGGCCCTCCTGATACGAGGCCGCCGGGCTCCACGAGAGGTCTTCCTGGCGGATGGTGTACCGGGCCTCCAAGGCGGTGGCGGCAGTGAGCAGCGGGGCGGGAGCCTCGCCCCGAATCGGGACACGGCGGGGCACCATGGTGATCCCCAGATCCTCGGGGTTGCCGCCGATCCGCACCCGCTGTCTCTCGGTGCTGCCAAAGCCCGCCAGCAGCTCATCCACCCGCCCCTTGAGGTAGCGGTGCAGGGGGAAAACCCGCACCTCGCAGGTCGCCTCGCCGCATTCGAGCTCCAGCCCGTCGGCCCCGCCCAGACCGTCGACCAGCGACCCACCGAACAGGGAATACCCCCGCTCCAGCTCCTGCGGTTGGTATGCCCGGGTGCCCGAGGCGGCGGCGTAGAGGAGGGGGGCGAACACGTCGGGGTTGGCGTGGGCCGACGACCTGATGTTGAGGGTGCGGCGCCCCTCGACGTCCATCTCCCGCAGCCGCTGCACGTCGTTGCGGCAGGCGTCGACGAACAGGAACTGCTGGGGCACCGGCGACGATGCCAACCCCTTGCGCAGGAACTCGGTGCTGATCGCCTCGTTGACGTTGAACCCGGGTGGGGCCAGGTAGTCGGAGGGGAGCAGAATCTGCCGGTCGAGGTTCATCTCCAGCCCATGGCCGCTGAAGAAGAACAGGGCCCTGCTCCTGGTGGCGGCCTCTCTGGGAAGCTGCTCCATGGCGGCGCCCCAGGCGGCGATGGCGGCGGCGCAGTTGGCCATCGTCGCCGGGACCGCACCGACGGCGGCGACGGCGGCGGCGCCGATGGCGGTCTGCTCCTTCTCGGTCGGGGAAAGCAGCAGCCAGCACATGGCCGGCGGCGCCTGGGGGAACGAGTAGCGGTCGCGCAGCCACAGGAACAGCCGGTACCCGGTGGCCGCCGAGACGTAGAGCTGCCCCAGCGTGTACGTGTCCGGGGCGGGGTCGGGACCGCCGTCGAGGTGGTCATAGCGGGATACCCCGATGATCAGGGCGAACGTGCCCGGATCGCCCGGACGCCATGCCGGGTCGGCGAGGAGCCCGGGGGTGCCGGCCACGGGCTCGAGACCGCTCACCGGCCCCATCCCCCGGCGGCGGCATCCTCGAGCTTGCCGGCCAGCATGCGATAGAAGCTGGGGCGGACCAGATAGCCGCTGTGGGCGCCCACCAGGGTCATCCCTGTGTTGAAGGCCTCGTCGTCGACGCCCTCGAAGATGTCGGCGCCGGTGTAGCTGATGAAGTCGTTGTGGTCCCACACGTTCCACCACCCGCCCAGGTGGGCGCGGTCGGGGAAGGGGACCTTGCTCCCCTTCTGATACGACGGGTCGCTCTCCAGGAACAGCTTCAGCTCCTCGAACAGACCGACCTGGGAGGCGGTGGCGCACCAATAGTCGATCCGCAGGTCCTGCCAGGCGGCCGCCTTGGGGAGGAAGTGGGTGACGGTGTCGTACACCACCTGACCACCCATGCTGTGGCTGATCACCACCAGTGGCTCGTCAGCAGGTGCCGCCTCCCGTGCGGTGCGCAGCGCCTCGAGCAGGCGTGAAGGGATGCTGCCGACGGCGGCGGCGTCGCCCCGATTGTTGACGTACGCCATGACATCGCCGACGAACATCGACGCCATGGTGTTGATCGGCGCCCGGAACTCGGCGACGAGGCGGCTGGCGACGTACCCGGGGACACCGACGCCTCGGCCCATCGACTCCTTGAGCCGGTCACCAAGCCTGGCGAAGAAACCGCCGCCGCCCATCCCGGCCAACCCCTCGCCGGTACGGGCCTCGACCAGCTCGGAGACCACCCTCCATTCGGCGTCCAGGTCGGGCGCCTCGGCCAGCCGGCGGGCCGTCTCCGGGTCGTGGGCGATCTCGTCAACGGCGATGAGCAGCTCCGCAGACGGCTCGCCGCCGGCCAGAACCACCGCCACCAGGAGATCGCTGAGCTGATCGGCGCCGAGGTCGCGCAGCCGGAGGCCGGGGGCGGCTGCGGTCGTGGTGCGGGGTCCGGCGGCCACCAGGCCAATGGGGGCGAGCTCCGCAGCCTCCGGCTCGGGCAGCCCGTCGAGGGTCCCGGCGAGGTAGGCGGCGAGGGCGGCCCTGGCGCCCGGGTCGAGCTCGGCCTCCCCTCCCATGCCCCGTAGCGGGGTCCTGGGGCGGGAGGCACCGCCCCAGGCGAACGAGGCGGCTACGTCCCCCCAGTAGGCGTAGACGATCTCGAGGTCGCCGCCGGGGGCGATGGCATCGGTGAGGTATCGCCGCATCAGCCCGGTGACGGTGTCGTCGGCCTTGGTGGAGCGTGTGGCAACGCCGTGGATGTAGACGACGGGCATGGCTCTCCCCTCCCGGTCTCAGCGCCCGATCGGCGCCATCAGCCAAGCGTACGCGTCGCATCCGGCCTGGTACGGATCGGCGTCAGTCGGCGTACCCGATGAGCCGTTCGCCCAGCTCCCGCACCGCATCGTTCAGCTCGACCGGTTCGAGCACCTCGAACCGGCAGTCGAGCCCCGCCAGGTAGCGGGCGATCCAGCCGATGTCGTCGGCTCCGGTGCGCAGCAGGGTGCCCTTGCGGGTCTTCTCCAGAACGCCGACGGTGGGCCCGATCCGCTCGATCGCCGCCTCGTATCCCAGGTCGAGCAGGACCTTGGCCTGGTGGGGATACACCTGCACCGAGATCCCCTCGGCCACCAGGGCGGCGGCATCGGGTGGGTCGGAGTGGGTGAACCACATGCCTGTCCGCTTCGGGTTGGTCATCCGGTCGACCCGGAAGGTGCGCCACGCCTCCCGGTCCCGGTCGCGGGCGACCAGGTACCAGCGCCGGGAGGTGTGGACCAGCTGGTAGGGCTCGACGTGGCGCTCGGTGGCGTTGCCCTCCCGGTCGACGTAGTCGAAGCGCAGTCGTTCCGGCCCGCGGCAGGCCTGGGCAGCGGTCACCAGCACGCCGGGCTCGACCGGTGAGGACGACCACCCCCGGCTGCGTAGCCCGATGGTGGCCGACTGGACGCTGTTGATCTGGTCCGCCAGCCGGACCGGCAGCACCTGTTCGATCTTGGCCAGGGCGGCTACGGCTGCGTCCTCGAACCCGGGCAGCGCCCCGCTGGCGGCGGCGCGCAGCCCCAAGGCGACCGCCATCGCCTCGTCGTTGTCGAACAGCAGGGGTGGGAGCGCTCCCCCGGGCGCCAGCTGATAGCCGCCGGCGGGTCCGGAGAGCGCCTCGACCGGGTACCCGAGGTCACGCAGCCGGGTGACGTCACGACGCAGGGTGCGGGCGGTCACCCCGAGCCGGTGGGCCAGCTCGTCGCCGGTCCAGTTGGAGCGCGCCTGGAGCAGCGACAACAGACGCAACATGCGGGCGCTCGGGTCCATGGATCCCAGCTTGACGGATACTGCGGACAGAATCTGTCCGCAATCTTAGGTACCTTATGCGGGCATCAGCACAGACAAAGGGAGGACGTCATGTACACCAGCGCCGAGATGCTCTACACCCTGGTGAAGTCGATCCAGGACGACCGGATCCGCGAGGCCGAGCAGGCCCGCAGGGCTCGCGCCGTCGTGCGCCCGAGGTCGGGGCTGCCGCGGTGGCTCCGGTCCCTGGTGCCGTACCGACCGGCCACCCCCGACCTCCCTGCGGCCGAGCCGCCGCCCGAGGTGCCGGTCGAGGATCCATGGCGGGAGGCCGCCTGAGCCGACCACAGGGAACGGTGAGGACCGGTGCCACGCCACCGGTCCTCATCCGCGTTCGGTGCCGAGCCGGAACCCCGCGTCGGGGTGATGTGTGGTCCTTTCATGCGAGCGTGTGCACACACCGCCGGTGAGACGCGTTCGATGGATTCGGTCGTCACCACGAGACCTGGCTCTCACCTGGCTATCCAGGCATCGTGAGCGGGGCCGGTAGCCTGGATCCATGCCGACCAAGATCCACTCCCAGGACGTCACCATCGGTCCGGCCCGGGCCGGCGCCCGCGCCATGCTGCGCGCCGTCGGGCTGGGCGAGGACGACTGGGTCAAGCCGCAGGTGGGGATCGTCTCGGCGGGCAACGAGGTCACCCCGTGCAACCTGACCGGGCCCAAGCTGTCCGAGTTCGCCAAGCAGGGGGTGGGCGACACGGGCGGGGTCGGGCTGATCTTCACCACGATCGCCGTCTCCGACGGGATCTCGATGGGCCACGAGGGGATGCGGGCCTCTCTGGTGAGCCGTGAGGTCATCGCCGACTCGGTGGAGCTGGTGATGCACGCCGAGCGTTTCGACGCCATGGTCTCGATCGCTGGCTGCGACAAGTCGCTCCCCGGGATGCTCATGGCCGCCGCCCGCCACAACCTCCCGTCGGTGTTCCTGTACGGCGGGTCGAGCCTGCCGGGGCGTCACGCCGGCAGGGACATCTCGATCATCGATGTGTTCGAGGGGATCGGGGCCCTGTCCGAGGGGCGGATCGACGACGCCGAGCTGCTCGCCATCGAGCAGGCGGCGTGCCCAGGGGTCGGGTCGTGCGCCGGGATGTTCACCGCCAACACCATGGCCTCGGTCGGCGAGGCGCTGGGGATGTCGCTCCCCGGCAGCGCCACGGTCCCCGCCGCAGACGACCGACTCGACGGCTACGCCGACGCCTCGGGTCGGGCGGTGATGGCGCTGCTGGAGTCGGGGATCCGTCCCCGGGACATCATGACCGGCGGGGCCTTCGAGAACGCCATCACCGCCGTCATGGCGCTGGGCGGGTCGACCAACGCCGTCCTCCATCTGCTGGCGATCGCCCACGAGGCCCGGGTCGCGCTCACCCTCGAGGACTTCGACCGCATCAGCCGCCGCACCCCCACCTCGGCGACCTAAAGCCGTTCGGGCGGTACCACATGGTCGATCTCGACCGGATCGGAGGGGTGCCCGCCGTGCTGCGGGCGCTGTTCGACGCCGGGCTGCTCCACGGCGACGCCGTCACCGTCACCGTCACCGGCCGAACCATGGCCGAGAACCTGGCCGAGGTCGCACCCCCCGGCGAGCAGGGCGTGGTCCACCCCGTCACCGCCCCCATCGCTCGGGAAGGAGGGATCGCCGTGCTCCGTGGCTCGCTTGCCCCGGGCGGGTCGGTGGTGAAGATCGCCGGGATCGACCTCGATGTGTTCGAGGGGCCCGCCCGGGTCTTCGATGACGAGCAGCACGCCCTGACCGAGCTGTACGCCCACGGCATCAGACCGGGCGACGTGGTGGTCATCCGTAACGAGGGGCCGCGGGGCGGGCCCGGGATGCGGGAGATGCTCGCCATCACCGGAGCCATCAAGGGGGCGGGGCTGGGCAAGGACGTCCTGCTGATCACGGACGGCCGGTTCTCCGGCGGTACCACGGGGATGTGCATCGGGCACATCGCCCCCGAGGCGGTGGACGGCGGGCCGATCGGGCTGGTGGAGGAAGGGGACCGGATCAGGGTCGATATCGGCGCCCGCCGGCTCGATCTCCTCGTCGACGATGCCACTCTGGCCGCCCGCGGCGCCGGCTGGCGCCGCTACCCGGAGCGGTACACCACCGGTGCTCTGGCCAAGTACGCCCGCCTGGTCGGATCCGCCGAAGCCGGCGCCGTCTGCGACTGATCCCCTCTGCTCCCCCTTCCCCTGCGGGGGCGGGTCGCCGTTCGCCGTCGAGGTCGTCGACGGTGTCCTATTCCCCCTTGCCCTGCAGGGGTGGGTGGCCGCCATGGACACCGAAGGCGAGCAGATCGGCCGGGGCGGGGGAAGGCAGCCAGAACACAGCGCGGCGTGAGGTCCCCGGAGCGAACCGGGCTAGACACCGGAGAGACGGCGGCGGCTTCACGCCGGCTCGGGGCGGCCCTCGGTGTAGAGGTGGTAGCGAAGGTCGAGGAACGCCCGCTGGGCGCTGTCCACCAGGCGGGTGAGGTCGGGTGCGCCCGTTCCGAGGCTCTCCCCCAGCGAGGCGAGGAAGGCGCAGGGAGCGGTCAGCTCGTCGAGAAGGGCCTCGAGACGGAAGACCAGCGCATCCACCGCCACACCGGTCTCACCGGCGTACACCGCCTCGGCCAGGCGCCCCGCCACCCCCGCCGCCTCGACGGTGATGTCCGACCATCTCCAGCGGCCGGACTCCTGCAGACAGGCGGCCACCTCGGCCGCGTACAGCCAGGTGTAGTGGGGGTCGAGGGGGTGCACCGTCATCGGGTCTCCGATCTGCTCAGGGCGCGCCACGGCGGCACACCTGACAGGATCGGAGGTCGACGAGGGCGGGACGATAGCAGGGGTCACGGTGGAATCAAGCGGTTTCCGTTGCCGGGGAAGGGGTTAGTGCGACGGATCGGCCGGGACCGAGTCCGGCTCCGGCCCGATCGTCAGGCGGATCCGGGTCACGCCCTTGACGTTCCAGCACAGGGTCCTGCCCTGGGGAACCAGCAACCGGAAGGAGCCGTCGTCGTCGCCGGGGTCGATCACGGCCTTCTCCACCACCACGTCGATGGGGATCGAGGCCCGGTAGTCGGCGTCCGCCGTCTCGAAGGTGGCGTGTGTCGACCGGCCGAGGTCATCGAGGAGACCGGCCACGGCGACGGCCTGACCCTCGGCCATCGACACCACCTGGCGGTGCGACCAGCGACGCTCGCCGCCCGGTCCGATGACGGTCAGCTCGGCTCCTGGCATGACGGACACGGTAGTCAGCCGGAAATGTCGCACCCGACCGGTATCCTCCCGGGAGCATGAAGAACGGCACCAGCCAGGCGGTCCTCGTGGCCGATCTGTTCAGCGGCGACGGCCCCCACGGGGCGATGGCGGACGCATATCTGGGCCAGCAGTGCTCGCACTGCGCCGCTCCGGTGGGCGACGAGGCACAGCTATCGCTCGAGGGATTCCTCTGCGTGCGTTGCGCCAGAGTGTTCAACCTCTGACCCGGTCACCGGTCGGGACCCCAGATGCGCCGGAACATTCGGCTCGACCAGCCGACGGAGGGGTTCGTGGATGGCTTGGTTGGCGACGACCACGTGCGGCATGTACGGGCCAAGGGTCGTCCCCCACGGATCGGTGGCGATGCCGCCCGCCTCGGTGACGATGAGCAGCCCGGCGGCGAGATCCCACGGCTTGAGTTGATACTCGAAGTAGCCGTCGAACCGGCCGGCGGCGGTCCAGCACAGGTCGAGGGCGGCTGAACCGAACCGCCGCAGCCCGGTGACCTGGGCCAGCACCGCCCCCAGCCCCGGCATGTAGGAGGCGGCGTACCGGTCGTGGTCGTATGGGAAACCGGTGGCAACCACCGATCCGGCCAGATCCGGTGTGTCCGATACCGCGATGGGGACGCCGCCGAGGGTGGCCCCTTCCCCGGCGGCGGCGGCGAAGAGCTCGCCCCTCGTCACATCGAGCACCACCCCGACCAGAACCCGCTCGCCCTCGCACAGCGCAACGGACACCGATACGTGATCTATCCGATGGACAAAGTTGACGGTGCCGTCGAGTGGGTCGATCAGCCACCGCCGGCCCGAGCCATGGGTGTCCGTCCCCTCCTCACCCAGCACCCCGTCGTCCGGCCGATGCTCGGTGAGCACGGCGAGGACGGCGGCCTCGGACGCCCGGTCGATGACGGTCACCGGATCGAACCGGCTCTTCATCTCGGGCACGATCCCGGTCCCGAACCCCCCGGCCACCACGGCGGCTCCGGCCCGAGCAGCAGCGGCAGCAACCTCTAGATCATCCATTCCTTCCAACCTAACGCGGGTTCCTCCGGATAGCGGAGCCGCCGCGTCGGTGTCTCAGGCTCGCAGAGCCGAGCCGCCGCGTCGGTGTCTCAGGCTCGCAGAGCCGAGCCGCCGCGTCGGTGTCTCAGGCTCGCAGAGCCGAGCCGCCG
>Ga0136633_1000320_pt1 | contig 36746 bp, 31 predicted proteins | sample AntDrymeUQ832206_2_FD_105494 | JGI IMG/M metagenome (GOLD analysis project Ga0136633, IMG submission 105494) | Polar desert sand microbial communities from Dry Valleys, Antarctica - metaG UQ83 (22.06) | ecosystem: Environmental > Terrestrial > Soil > Desert | place: Antarctica: Dry Valley... | reverse complement strand
CGATGATGATGATCGCGATGAGGGCGAGAAGCAGGCCGTACTCGACGAGCGTCTGACCTTCCTCGTCCTCGCTCTGGAAGCGAGCCAGAAGAGTGCTGATGAAGTCTCGAATCATTGTGTTTGTACCTCCTTTCCGAAAGGATTTGCGCCGGCAGCGTACGTTTCCATTCCACCGAAGAACATGGCCGAATGGTCCTGTACCGCTGCCAGGGACCCGTACGATGCGGTAGGAGCCATAAACGTGTCAAGCATGAGCTCGACCGGAAGACGAGGGAGCCGCCCCTTGCGGGGCGGCTCCCGGGCACCGGAGGAGGAGACCGGGGACCGGTGTGGAGGCACCGGCCCCTCGAATGAAGGCCGCCGCGGATACCCGGGACGACGTGGTGCTCACGCTACGCGGCGACTCGCGGGCGCTCCATGGAACTCCCGTTCAATCCTGGCTGGGACTTCCTGCGTCGTTGGCGCCCGCGTGTGCCGCTGCGGCACGCATCGGCCATGGAAGCCGAGGTGTACCACTCGCCCGTGGCTGCCCAATGCCTGGGTGGCAAGTTCCGGCCAACGGGTCGACCGTCACGGCTCCCATCCACGGGTTCTTGGCCGATGCGTGCGCTCCAGGCAACATCCTTCGGGACGGAGCCAGTAACCAGGCAGTAACTCGCTGGTACGTGCCGGATCGGCACACTTTGGCAGTGCCGAGCCGAACGAACGTCATCCACGAAGCCGGGCGGCAGGGCGGCTACGCGTTGACCGAAGTCGGTCGCGAACTACGCGTGGCGCGGATCTGTGCCGGCAAGACGCAGCGGCAGATCGGGGCCGCCGTTGGGCGTTCGGCGTCCCGGATATCGCGCGTCGAAGCCGGGAAGGTCCGCCGCGTCTCGTTGGTCGAGCTGATGACGATCGCCGCCGCCGTCGGACTGAAACTCTGGGCGAAATGCTATCCAGGTGGCCGGCGGCCGTTGGACTCCGCTCAGCTGGGCCTCATCGAAAGGTTCAACGCCCGGCTTCACCGCGCGTGGCGCCGCGAGCTCGAGGCCGTGATCCCGCTCCCGGGGGACCTGCGCGCGATCGATGAAATGATCCGTATCGATGGCTGCTCGTGCGCGGTCGAGGCGATCACGCGCCTCGCCGATGTCCAGGCCCAGGTTCGGCCCGCTCGTGCAAAGCAGCGGGACATCGGTGCGGACCGGCTCATCCTGCTCGTCAACGGCAGCCACGCCAACCGGCGGATGCTGCACGACGCCGAGCCACTCATGCGAGAGGCTTTCCCGATCGCGACGCGCCAGGCGCTCGCGGCACTCGGTGAGGGGCGCGATCCGCAGGGCGACTGCCTGATCCTGGTCTGAGCCGTCGCGCGCGTTCCGTTCCGCTGCCGATGTGCCGTGACGGCATCCAACGGCCAAGCAGCAGGTGACAGACGCTCCGTTCTCGGCCGTCCTGTGCCACCCTCGCACGCCAAGGGGAAGCCGTTGCGAAGGATGGAAGATCTGCTCAGGGTTCTTGGCTGATGCGTGCCGTGCAGGCACGCGCGAGTCGACCCCTGCCCTTCGTTGGCCGATCTATGCCGCGGCAGCACGCGCGGGACAACGAGAACGCCGCTCCGGAGAGCGGCGCCATCGCATCGGTCGAGAAAGAGGAGCTCAGTCTTCGGGGATCTTGATCCACCCCTGGCGCATGGCGTAGACCACGGCCTGGGTGCGGTCGTTGACGGAGAGCTTGCGCAGGATAGAGCTCATGTGATTCTTGACGGTCTGCTCGCTGATGCCCAGCGCGTAGGCCACCTGCTTGTTCGTCATCCCCTGCGCGATGTTGTCGAGGATCTCGACCTCGCGCGGCGAGAGTGGGGCGAAGATGGGTGCGGCATCGCTGCCGTAGACCGCGAGCTCGCGGAACTCCTTGAGGACGCGCGATGCGACCGCGGGCTTCGCGAACACCTTGTCGTTGATGAGGTACTCGCCCGAACGCACCCGCCGGATGATCGCGATCAGGTCGGTCGGGTCGATGTCCTTGAGCACATAGGCGGCGGCCCCCGCCTTGATGGCATCGAACAGCTGGTCCTCGTCGTCGTTCGAAGCGAGCACGATCACCGCCGTGTGCGGCAGCTCGCGCTTGAGCCGCTGCGTCGTCTCGATACCGTTGGGCGCCGGCAGCGCCAGGTCCATCAGGACGACGTCCGGCGTCAGTTCCTGGATGATTGCGAGGGCCTCGCGGCCCGTGCCGGCCTCGCCGACGACCTCCAGGTCAGGCTCCAGGTCGAGGATGTTTCGCACTCCCCGCCGGAACAGCGTGTGGCCATCCACGATGACCACCCGCGTCGTCGCAACGGTGGTGCGGCGGTCGGCTCCTCGACGCCGATCCGCCATCTGATCCAATGGGTCCACCATCTTCTCCGTCTTCTGCCCGTTCGCCGTGTTGGCCATGGTACCGGTCCTCCTCACTGTGACTCGGGCAGGCGCAACAGGATCCGCGTGCCCTCCCCCTGTCGTGACTCGATCTGAAGGTGCGCGCCCATCAGCTCGGCGCGCTCTCGCATGAACTGCAATCCGAAGTTGCGGCTGGCGGCCGATGCGACGCGCATCAGGTCGAAGCCGCGGCCGTTGTCGGCGATCACGAGGGTGTCTCCCTCGAGGCCGATGGTGATGCGGCTGGCGGCCGCGTGCTTTCGTGCGTTCTGGAGGGCCTCCTGGACGATGCGGAGGACGGACGCGCGAGCCGACTGGCTGAGCCGCTCGCCGATTCCATCCACCGACACGTCGACCGCGATCCCATGGCGGTCCTGGAGCTGGTTGGCCCGCTCCGCGATCGCCACGGCCAGAGCCACGTCCACGCCCGGCGGCCGCAGGTCGGTGATGAGGCTGCGGACCTCGTCCAGCCCATTGCGCAGCATGTCGCGCAGGAACGCGACCTCCGACTGCGCGGCGCGATCGGCATCGCCCATCACCCGGTCGAGGTATTCGACCTGGAAGATCGCGTTGGCGAGCACCTGGGCCGGGCCGTCATGAATGTCGCCGGCCATGCGCTGTCGCTCCGCCTCCTGGGCCTGCACGATCCGCAGGCTCATGTCGACGTTGTCGTCGTCGTCGCCGAGGCTGGGCTCGTCCACCATCGGCTCGTCGGATTCGAGGTAGTTCCAGAGCAGGCTGAGCTGTCGGGCGACGACGTCGAGCCGCTTCAGCCGTGACTGGAGCGTTGCAAGCTCACGACCTCGGAGCTCGTACTCGGCGCGAAGCGCGTCGGTGCCGAGCGGCCGGACGGCACCACCCCGACGATCGAGCCGCGAGCGAAGCTGCATCCACTCCTCGAGGTCGCTCCGGTACTTGTTGCGGAACTGCTCGGCCAGCTCGTGCACGCGGCGCGCGTCACCACGGAGGCTCTCCGTGGCCTGGGCGCCGATGCGGTCGAACTGCTCGCTCGCGGTTTGTGCAGGATCGTTGGACATGCGTCCCCGGTGAGTACCGGGTCCGGCGTAGTACCGGACCTCGCCCGCCATCGTCCGGGCCCGTGTGCTCCCGAGCAACAGTACTTTGGGCCCCGGAAGTACTACGGCACGACCTCGTACACGCGAACGCCCTCAGCGGCGAAGGCGGGGTCCGCGGGCAGGAACGATGGGGAGGCGCCCGTCGAGTCCACCCCGCTCGCCCCGTCCCAGAGGCCCAGCGCGTCCCGCGCCTCGCCGGGCTCGAGGGTGACGACAACCCAGCGAACCTCATAGGCGCGCACGACCTCCTCGATCACCGCGAACGGATCGAACGGTGCGGCGACCCCGGGGTGATCGGTCAGGAGATTCAGCCGGGCTGGATCGGCGAACATCACGACGTCCCCGCGCGGCGCGGATGCCTCCAGGAACGCAGCCGCAGATGCAAGTCGCTGGTTCGCGATCCGCCACGATGCCAGCAGCGTCGCCGAGCCGGCCAGCGACAGGACGATCGCGGCAGCCACACCTGCCGACAACAGGAACCGATGCGTCTGCGGGCGGCGCAGGAACGGCCACCATCGGCCCACCGAGGTTGAGACGGGAGCGACCGCGCCGACCGCGATCGCGAACGCCATGGGCAGCCAGGCCGCGGCCGAGTGCACGAAGGCACCACGCGGAGCGTGGAATGTGAAGAGGAGCACCATCGCCGAGAACATGACAATCCCGTAGGCAAGGAACGGTCGCAGCTCCGGCCGCCGCCGAAGAAGCCAGGAGCCGCCGACGAAGAAGAGCGCGAACCCGCCGCCGGCCAGCGCCAGCGTGCGACCCGCGAGCTCCGCCAGGGCCGCCAGTTTGCTGCCGACGATCGGCATGATGCCCCAGTCGAGGTACGTCCGAAGCGACACTTCGTGTCCGATCGAGAACTGCTCGTTGTACGAAGTGATCCAGAGCGTGTGCCCGCCGGCGGATGGCAGCACGGCGCCGTAGGTGGCCAGGTTGCGGGCCAGCCAGGGCGCCATGATCGCCACGCACGCAGCGGCGGAGGCCACGCCGATCCCGAGGGCGACTGCGGGACGGACGTCGCGGACGCGGGTGAGCCAGGCCGTTGCCGGGGCCGCGGCGAGCAGGAGGCCGTCGACGCGGGCGAGGGAGGCCAGGCCGACCGATGCGCCGGCCGCCACGAGCCACCAGCCCCAGCGGTCAGAGCCCATGGCTCGCATCGACGCCCAGAGAGCGACCGCGCCGAGCACGCCGAAGAGGGCGAACGAGTCGATGAGCGGCTGCAGGATCAAAAGGGGTCCTGCGAAGATGGCCAGTGTTCCGGCCACCAGCGCCCAGCCGCGATTCCGCCACAGGTCCCAGGTCACCCCGTGCGTGATCCCGACCCAGGCGATCGACAGGACCACCATCGGGACCTGGCCGGCCCGCCATTCGGACGTGCCGAGCAGCGCCATGCCGCCGGCGGCGACCAGCGAGGTCAGCGGCATCCAGTGCCCGTTGCTGTCGACCGGCAGGGCGGGATCGGCGGGCAGTGCGCCTCCGACCTCCAGGAAGGAGTAGAGGACGGGGAGCGTGAAGCCGAATCCATCTGCCAGGCGCTCGGCGACCAGGGAGTAGTACGCCGCATCGGTATAGGGCGCCGATGGCACCAGCCAGGCAGCCAGTGCCCGGGCAGCAAGGGCGCCGAGGAGCAGCAGCCCCAGGTCGCGCAGCGGATATCGGGCCATCGGTTCGTGAGTCTATCGGCGGCGATGGAGGCCACTCGTGGTACTTTCGCCACCGTGGAAGGCGGAGGCCTCGCGTAGACTCTCCGCCGATGCAGGCACGCCTTCCGAGCCCGTTCGCGATCCTCGCGATCACCGTCGCCGGGCTGTTCGGGATCCTGACGGCCGCCCGTGGCCTCGTGGACAGCGACTACTACTGGCATGTCACGGCCGGGCGGGTCGTCGCAGACCGCGGGGTGCTGTCGACCGATCCGTTCTCGTACACGTGGGGCGGACAGCCGTGGGTCATGCACGAGTGGCTGGGCGAGGTGCTCATCCACTGGCTCGTCGGCGCGGCGGGCGTCGGCGTCGCGACCTTCATCTTCGGCGTCGTGAGCGTCTCCGGACCGCTGGTGCTGGCCTGGACGCTCCGCCGGACCGGCGTGGCCATGCTGCCACTCGCCGTCACGACCGGACTCGTCGTCTACCTGTATGCCTCGTACGCCACGATCCGGCCGCAGGCATTCTCCTGGTTGTTCCTCGGGATCCTGCTGTCGGGCATGCTGACCACCCGGCCCGAGCACCGGTGGCGGCCGTGGCTCGCCGTACCCCTCTTCATCGTGTGGGCGAACGTGCACGGCCTGTACGTGATCGGCCTCGGAGTGCTTGGCGCGTACGTCCTCTTCACCCTCCTGGGACGGACCCCGATGGGGCCGCGACGCTGGGAGATGGCGGGCGTGCTGGTGGCCGCCTTCGCGGCGTCCAACCTCACGCCGGCCGGCCCGGCTGGGCTGCTCTATCCATTGCGATACGTGGATTCCGGCGACTGGGGGTTGCGCCACATCTCGGAGTGGCAGTCGCCTGACTTCCACGATCCGGTACAGCTCGGATTGCTGGCCTTGATCATCGCGCTCCTCGCAAACGGGATGCGCGCGACCCCCGGTTGGCTGGCCTTCTTGGCCATCTGCGGCGTGGTCGGTGCCTTGCTCGCGACTCGCAACGCTCCCGTGGCTGCCCTCCTTGCGCTGCCCACCCTGGCCATCGGCCTTGCCGACCGCCTGCCGGCGCGCGCCGCTCCCCGGGCGCCGCGCGTCCAGCGGGCTCGCCGCCTCATGGAGCTGGCGATGGCAACCACCGTCCTGGCGGCGGCGGTACTCATCATTCCGCGTCTGCCCGCCGTCGACGGCGATCGAGTGATCGCGCGAACGTTCCCGGTGGCCGCGGTCGACCGGCTCGCGGTGCTCGACCCCGACGCGCGCGTTCTAGCCGAGTATCACTGGGGCGGATACGTGATCAATCGGCTGTTCGATTCGGGGGCCAGGGTCTTCGTCGACGGTCGAAACGACATGTATGACGAGCGGATCCTGGACGACTACGTCTTCATCCGGAACGCCGAGGACGGTTGGCAGGAGCGGCTGGCCTCGTACGGGGCCGATGCGATCCTCTTGCCGCCCGAAGCGACCTTGATCGACGCCGCAATGGACGGCGGCTGGTGCGAGGTCCACCGGGACGACCTGGCAGCTCTGCTGGTGCCGGACTGTCCCTGAGGGGCGGACTACTCCGCGACGCGGACCCAGACGCCCGCCACATCGTCGCCGTACACGCGCTCCCAGGCGTCGCTGGCGTCCAGCCACTCGGCGATGGCCATGTCGGCACCGTAGAGGACATAGTCGAGCTCGTACCCATCCAGCAGCACCTGCGGATCGGTGCGGAGGTACACGGCGTCCGCGAACTCGCGGATCGGCGCATCGCCGTAGATGTCGGATCGCCCGTCGATGTAGATCGGTTCATCCGGCACGCGCAGCCCAAGGTAGCCGCCCCACGAGTACTGGTTGAACGGCCGGTCGCCCGGATCGTTGTCGATGATCCAGTCGACGGCCGCCACCGGCATGTGGTTGGCGATCATGTCCGATTGGACGGGCGGAGCAACCCGCGCCCATGTGACTGCCAGTCCGGCGAGCACGGCGACTGCCACGAGAACGCCGTTCACCACGGTGAAGGCGCCGCCTCGGCGGGCCGTCCCGAGGCGGACCAGGATCGGTCCGAAGCGGCGGCCCACGCGCGACTCCGCCAGAAACGGCTCGAGCGCCAGGCCGGCGGTGGCGGCGATGAGGGGCGCGACGAGCAAGAACCGCGCACCCAGCGCGATCATCAGGGTCAGGCCGGCCATGGTGAGCAAGTCCGCCGTCCGCAACCGACGCAGCCCGATCCAGAGCGCCGGCAGGACGAACACGACGGCGAAGACGATGAAGACCTGGCCGATGAAGGTGCCCGGATCGGGCGGCTGCCACTCGGACACGAAGTCGCGGTGCGCGGGGATCGACGACGTGCGCGCTGGGTAGAGGTACAGGTCGAGCCCATTCGGGTTGATTGCGACGACGGGAACGCTGACGGCCAGGGCCGCCCCGAGGCGTGCGAGATCCCGCCACCCGAGCGGAGTCCCGCGCCCGAGCACGCGGTCGACCGCCTCACCGACCAGCACGGACCCGCCCAGCAGGAAGAGAAGCGGCCATCCGGCATGCAGGTTGGCCCACAGCAGCGTCATCAGCGGGAGCGCGACGAGCCAGCGCCAGCGCCGGTCGGCCTCGAATGCCCACAGACACGCGAGCACGGCCGCGGCAAACGTGAGGTCGATGACCTGCACGCGCACGCCGAGCACCGGCCCTGCAACGATGAGGCCCGCGGCCAGCCAGACGATTCGCCCCAGCCAGCCGGCGCCGGGATGTCGTCGCTTGAAGCCCCACCACAGTAGCGCCAGCGCGACGACCACCAGGAGCGCCCAGCCGATGGAGAGCGCGCTGGGGCCGAGCTCACCGGCGCGCCAGCCGAGCGCGAGCAGCACGTTGCTGCCCCAGTCCTGGCTGGTCCAGCGCAGTCCCTCGCCGACGATACTCCACGGATCGGTCCGCGGAACCGACCCGGTGTCGAGCACGGTCTCGCCGGCTCTGATGTGCCAGTACACGTCACCGTCGATCAGCGGGATGGCCGGCCGCGGCAGGGCGACGAGCGCGAAGAAGGCGGCAACGGCGATGGCGCTGGCAGGGATACCCTTACGACGCTCCTGCGTGGTCATCGGTCCGCAGTCCGTCTCAGGTGCGCCCCGGCGAGCGCGATGATGGCCACCAGGATGGTGAGGCCCGACGACCACGGCACCGGCAGGGCAATCGTCGCAGCGACGGGCACCATCCAGCGCCATCCGAGCCAGCCGCCCGCGACGGCGATCACCGCGGCGACAGCGGTTCGTATCACAAGGGGACCGGGGATAGCGGCGATCTCGGTCGGGATCGGCCGGTCGACGTTGCCGGTGAGCACCTCGACCCAGTCGAACCACAGCTGCGGCGCGAGAGCGAACGAGACGAGCACGATGAGCAGGGTCGCACCCAGCGCGATGGCCAGGGAGCGCCAGCGGCGCGCGCCGGCGAGCCAGAGGACGCCGACCCCCGGGGTGACCTTGGTGAGTAGCGGGAGCGCCCACGCTCCGGGCCATCGGAACGCAAGCACGATCGCGGCCGCCAGCATGAGGTGGATGTTGCCGGTGCCCACCTCGTCGATGACGGGTGAGCCAGGGACAACCAGCAGGATGCCGGCGATGACCGGGCCGGCCATCCAAGTGAGCGCGGCGAGGTTGAGGGCGGCCCACAGCCCTGCGAAGACGGCCCACGGCAGGAACGTCAGCGGCAGCATCAGTTGCGCGAAGGCCGGCGAGTAGAGGTACGCGTCCTCGCCACCCACCTCGCCACGGGCGTAGAGGCTGTCGAGGTCGACCGTCCAGTACGCACGGGCGTCGTGCTGGTAGTCATTGAACGTCAGGAGCCACCACACGAAGAGCACGACTCCGAGACCCGCGAGGCGGGCTGCGTCGCGCGCGAGCCTGCCGCGACGGGTCCGTGGGTACATGAGCTGATGACCGATCTCGACGAGCCGATCCATCAGCCGTCGCACTCCGCCGGCCGGTCGACTAGCGACCACGGCCAGCGCTCCACGGCGAGGTCGAGCCGCGCGCCGGGCGGCTGGCTCGGGCCGAGACTCGCCTCGCGGTAGACGAACTCGCGCACCGCCCGCGGCTCCGGCTCCGGCTCCACGTACGCCCCGACCCCCTTTCGCTCGAGCTCGAGCGCCTGCCGTTCGGCCTCCGCGTCACAAGCGAAAGCGGCGACGGCTGCCGTCGCCTGGTGGCCACGCGCCTCGTACGGAGCGGCGGCGACGGCGTCCGCGGCGAGGTCGCTCGCGGCCTGCACATCTCCGTGGCGTGCGGCGTCGACGGCCCGCCACGCAGGCTCGGCATCGGCTGGAAGCTCGTCCAGCGCCAGAGCGATGTCCCAGATTGCTGCCTCGTTCTCGCGTACGCCTGGGCGCGGATTGGCCCGTATCGCGGTTGCCGCCTCATTCGCCACAGACTGCATGAGGATGCCGGCACTCTCGTAGGGAAGCAGCCTCAGGATCTCTGGCCGGAGGGCCACGGCTCGCCCCCACGCATGCGTGGCGGCGTTGACATCCCCCCGCGCTGCGAGTGCCGCGCCGAGGCGGGCCGCCTCCTGCGGGTCATCGAGCGTGCGCGCGGCCGCGGCCTTGAGCCGTTCAACCTCCTCGATCGCCGGGCCAAGATGCGCGAGCGCCGCACGCCCGCGCGGGTCACCGGGCGCGACCTGGATGGAACGTTCATACGCAGCGACGGCCTGCTCCGAGTCCCGGGAGTACGCCGCGGCCATGCCGAGACCGAGCCAGTAGCCGCCGTTCTCCGGATGCGAGCGCGTGGCCACGCCAAAGCTGGCGACGGCATCGCCGTATGCGGCCTTCGCCATGGAGGTTCGGGCATCCTGGGCCGCACCGCGTGCGACGTCGACCGCGATCGCATTGGGCAGGGCGAGGACGGTTGCGATGGCGAAGGCCGCGGGCGCCAGCCAGCCCGGCGTGCGGCCGATCGCCTGCGCCGGGACGAGGAGGGCCGCCAGCGCGAGCACTGCCGCAATTACCGCTGGCAGGTAGCTGAAGTCATCCAGGAGCGAGGCAACCCCGAACCCGGCGAGGGCTGCGAGTCCGAGGAGCTCCTGCCAGCCCCGGGCACGGCCGGCACGAAAGGCGGTCGCGATCCACGTCGCCAGGACGGCGCCCATCGCGACGAAGAGCAGGACGCCGCCTTCGAACAGCGTCAGCAAGGGGACGTTGTGGGGAAGCCGCACGGCGAGCAGATCAGCCGCCGCGGGCGGGTGTTCGATACGCACCCACGCATAGACGCCAGGCCCCGATCCGATCAACGGCGACGCTGCAAAGGCGTTCAGCGCCTGTTCCCACAGGAGCAGCCGACCGCTCTCGCCGATGGCGCTGACGAGGCGGGGAGCGAGTGCGACGAGCCCGAGCAGGCCGATGGTGGCCACCGCCGCTCCGGCGGTGGCCACGCGCCGCCGCGGGAAGCTCGCAACGCGGCGCCGGGTTACCGGCAGCAGGGCGGCGAGGACCAGCGCACCGACTGCCAGCCCGGTCCACCCGGCGCGCCCCTGGCTGATGGGGATCACGACCACCGCGCTCAAGCCGACGACCACCGCCAGCAGGACTCTCACTCGCCCCGGCTCAACCCAGGCAACGAAGGGAACGGCGATGAGGACGAGGATCGGGAGTGCGTTGACGGACTCCCAGGGAAACGTGACGACACCCTCCAGCGGGGCGGAGCCGACCGCGACGTACCAGTCAACCTTCTCGCGGATCAGGAGATACGCGTTGAAGGCCAAGGTGAGGCCCAGGCCGGTTGCTACGGCCACAACGATGGGCGCCCTCAGGTCTCCCGCTCGGCGCATCAGCCCGAACCAGGCGGCATAGGCGGTCGCCAACGCCAGGGTTCCGAGGCTCTCGGTCCGGTCGCGGCTAAGGATGCAGACCAGGGCAAAGACCACGAGCACGCCGAGGACTGCCCAATCGAGCCGATCAGCTGGACCTCGCAGGCGGAGAAGCGCCCAAACGGCCAGCGGCACGCCGTAGAGGACCTGCGTGATCAGCCGAAGGGTGGGTTCGAGATGGACCGCCTCGGCGCCGAAGAAGACGATGAAGAGGACGATCCACAGCTGGAGCGCCATCCGCGGAAGCGCCCGGATCATCCTCGTGCGGCGTCCGCTACTTGGGCACCGGTCAGTTCGGCCCGAAGGTCGGCATCACGGCCGGCCTCCGCGAGTCCCTCCAGTCGGGCCGTGTCGCGAAGCCCAACGACCGGCGGTCGCTCGTCGCCGGGGCGCGCAATGAGCAGGAATGGCGAGTCGGTCTCGACCGCCTCCTCGTCCGACCCGAACAGCGTCTCCTCGAGCTTCTCGCCGGCGCGGAGGCCGCTGAAGACGATCCTAATGTCGCGACCACCGGCCGGAGCTGACAGCCGGATCAGGTCGCGCGCGAGGTCGGTGATCCGTATCGGCTGGCCCATGTTGAGGACGTGGACTTCGCCGGGTCGCCCGACCGCGCCGGCATGGAGGATGAGGCGCACCGCCTCAGGAATGGTCATGAAGTAGCGCGTCATGTCGGGGTGCGTGACCGTCACCGGGCCGCCGTCCGCGATCTGCTGCCGGAAGAGCTCCAGGACCGAGCCCTGCGAGCCCATCACGTTACCGAAGCGCACGATCACGAACCGGCCACGGACCGTCGCGCCCAGCTCCCGGACGATCCCCTCGCCGATGCGCTTCGTGGCTCCCATGATCGAGGAGGGGTCGACCGCCTTGTCGGTGCTGATGAAGATCAGCGCCTCGACATCGGCCCTGGCCGCCGCCTCCGCCACCAGGCGCGTGCCTCGCACGTTCGTCCAGACCGTGGATGCCACGTTCGATTCCGACAGCGGCACATGCTTCTGCGCCGCGGCATGGAAGACGACCTCTGGCCGCTCGCGTTCGAAGACGCGCGCGACGGAGCCGGGGTCCGTGATGTCCCCGATCACCGCGGTGACCTCGACCCCGGGGAACCGACGCCGAAGCTCCTCGTCCACGTAGAAGAGCGGCGTCTCGGCGCGCTCGAAGAGCACCAGCCGGCCGGCTCCGAGGGTGGCCACCTGGCGGCACAGCTCGGAGCCGATGCTGCCTCCGGCGCCGGTCACGAGCACCGTCCGCCGGCCGACGAGCGCCCGCATCGGCTCCTCGCCGATGGCGATCGGCCCGCGCCGCAGGAGGTCCTCGACGAGAACCGGGCGAACGCGGTTCACGGAGACGGTGTCGTCCAGCAGCTCGTTCACGGCGGGCAGCGTGCGAACGGCGACTCCGGCCGCCTCGCACAGGGCAACGACGTGGCGCAGCCGATCGCCCCCGATGCGTGGCATCGCCACGATGACCTCTGCCACTTCCCGCTCGCCGACGACGCGGGGCAGGTCGTCCACGACCCCGATGACCTCGATGCCGTAGATCGTCTGCCCCCGCTTGGCATGGTCGTCGTCCAGGAAGCCCACCGGCTCGAGCCTCAGCGCGCGGTTGCGCCGCATCTCGCGCGCGAGCTGCGCGCCTGCCTCACCCGCGCCGTAGATGAGCACCGGGCGCGGCGGACCTGCCATGGCGGGCGCGCCGCCCTCGTCGAGACCCTCCTGCCGGATGCGCGACGCGAAGCGGATCCCGCCCAGGACGATGAGCGAGAGCAGGAACTCGATGATGATCGCGCTTCGTGGGAATCCGATGGTCCCGGGGAACGCCCACGGCTGCATGACGACGAAGATCAGGATCGTCATGATCAGCGAGCCTGCCGCCAGCGCGGAGACCACGAGCCCGGCGTCCGAGACGGTGGGGTACCGCCATACGCGGAGATAGGCGCCCGCAATGATGAAGGAGGTGGGCCGGATGAGGGCAGCCAGCGGCACGAACACCCAGTAGGTGGCGACAGCGGCGAAGATGTTGTTGCGGTCGATCCGAAGCCCCACCGCCAGCGCCGCGGCGACCGCGGCCAGCACGGCGTCGAGCAGGACCGGCCCTGGGCGGGCGCTCGCCAGCCGCTCGCCGAGGGTGTAGCGGCGCCGCGGGCGATTCGATCGTCGCTCGCCTGCCGACAGGATGCCAACCAGCGTCTTCCACAGGACGGTGGCATCTCGTCGCAGGCTGAAGGTCCGCACGTACTCGAGGTCGACCGCCAGCTTGGCGTGCATGAGCTCCGACTCGTACACCGCGTTCGGGTCCCCTTCGAGCAGCTCCTCCTCGTCGATGTACGCGATCTGGGTCGGGCCGGTGATGCCTGGCCGGAAGGCGAGGACCTCCCTCTCTGCCGCGGTCCATTGCGACACGTACGTCGGCGCTTCGGGTCGCGGGCCGACGAGCGACATCTGTCCGGCCAGGACGTTCACCAGCTGAGGCAGCTCATCGAGCTTCGTGCGGCGCAGGAAGGCGCCGACGCGGGTGACCCGGAAGTCGAATGCACCCGTGACCGCCGGGCCGACCCGGTCCGCACCGCGCGCCATGGACCGGAACTTCCACATCGTGAACTCGCGCCCGTGCCGGCCGACGCGACGTGCGCCATACACGACCGGTCCGGTCGAGTCAGCCGCCACCGCCACGGCCACGACCGCCATGATCGGCACGAGCAGCACGAGCACCACCACCCCGATCATCATGTCCAGGAGCCGCTTGATGGCGGCCTGCCACAGTCGCACGCCTATGCCTCGACCGGTCGCCGGGCGGCCGCGCAGATCTCGAGGAGCGTCGCGGCCACACGGTCGACCTCGACCTCGGTCATTCCCGGCCAGATCGGCAGCGAGATTGACCGCTCGAAGATCGACTCAGCCACCGGGAAGTCGCCGGGCGCGTATCCATAGCGCTGCTGGTAATGCGGGTGGAGATGGAGCGGAATGAAATGGACGGAAGCGCCGATGCCGGCCTCGCCCAACCGCCGGATGACCTCGGCGCGGTCGATGGTCAGCGTCCCGAGATTCAGTCGCACGACGTACAGGTGCCATGCGTGAAGGTCGCCGGCGCGACGCGGCGGCCGCTCCAGCATGGGCGAGCTGGCAAAGGCCGCGTCGTAGCGGGTTCCGATTGCGGTGCGGGCGTCCGCCAGGTCGTCCAGGCGCTCGAGCTGGACGAGGCCGATGGCGGCCGCGAGATCGGTCAGGTTGTACTTGAAGCCTGCCTCAGCGACCTCGTACGCCCAGGACCCGCCGGCACCATACCGGTTCCAGGCGTCGGCGCTGATGCCGTGCAGCCGCATCAGGCGCGCGCGGTCGGCGACATCGTCAAGGTCGGTGACGAGCATTCCGCCCTCACCGCCGGTGGTCATCGTCTTCGTGGCGTAGAAGCTGAAGGCCGCCGCGTCGCCCAGGCGGCCGGTGGGGATGCCGCCGGCCGAAGCGGGCAGCGCATGGGCGGCGTCTTCCAGGAAGCGAGCAGACGGCGCGACCGTCCGCAGCGCGTCGACGTCGACCGCCTGCCCGCCGAAATGGACCGGCATGACGACGCGCGTTGCATCGGTCAGTGCCGTCTCGAGCTGGGACGGTCCCAGCAGCGCATCCTCGCCGACGTCGGCCAGGACGACCCGGGCGCCTATGTACGCACATACCTCGCCGCAGGCGGTGAAAGTGAGCGTGGGGATGACGACCTCGTCGCCTGGACCAATCCCGAAGCCGTCCAGCGCGAGGTGCAGCGCCGCCGTGGCCGAGCTCACCGCGAGGGCATGCTTGACACCGATGCGCTCGGCGATTGCCGCCTCGAGTGCATGCGCCTTCGGCCCCGTCGTCAGCCATCCGGAGCGCAGCACCTCGACGGCGGCCGCGATCTCGCGGTCACCGATGGCCGGCCGGTGGAATGGGATCGGCTCCAGCTGGTTTGCGCTCAATTGGGGCCTCGTGGTAGTGCGGCAGCAGGCTACGGAGGCACGGTGCAGCGGGTCAACAGTACTACCGGGGAGACCGTCTTCCGCATGCTGCCGCACCATCTCCGGCAAGATGAGACATGCATGCAGGATCTGACGCCAGAGCCACTCAGCCCGACGTCTTCTCTCGGCGGCCGGCCGCTTCGACAGGTGTTTCTCGATAGCGTTCAGTACGCGCTTGGTGGGCTTGCCTACAAGGCGATCGCACTGATCTCGGTTCCGATTCTGGCGCGGCTGGTATCGCCTGCCGAGCTGGGCCTGCTGGACTTGGCCGTGATCGTGGCACTCGTGGTTTCCGGACTTGGGACGCTTGGGCTGGAGACAGCCCTTGCCCGAATGGATGCAGAGGCTCCCGATCCCGATGTGTGGGCCAGCGCAGGCGTCGTGATGGTTGCAGGGCTGCTGCTGGGCGGGCTCGTGGGAGCGGTCCTGAGTGTCCCCCTGTCATCGGTTCTGCTGGCCGACTCGGAGCATGCCGGCGTCATTGCCTCGGGTGTCCTGTACGGCTGCGTCCTCGGCGCCTGCACGATGGGACTCAACATCGTTCGACTCCGCTCACGCCCACGCAGGTATGCGACATACGGCTTCATCATCGTGCTTGGCGAGATGGCCGGCGCCCTCACGCTGGCCGCGCTCGGAGCTCCGGTCCCGGTCATCGTCATGGGTTGGGTGCTGGCGTCGGCGATCGGCACGGCCGTCCTCTTCGTGCGCGAGCACCCACCGGTCGGACGTCCCTCATTGGCGATGGTGAAGCGTCTATTGGCTTTCGGCGCACCGCTCGTGCCGGCCACGCTCGTGTGGATTCTTGCGGATGTCGCGGTGCGCTCGACGGTGGGTCGCGATCTCGGACTGGACGCCATGGGCCTGTACGGGATTGCTCTGCGGATCGCGAGTGTGCTGACATTGATCGTCGCCGGCTTCGCCCTGGCTTGGCACCCCTTCTTGTATCGGTCCGGCGCGACGGAAGTGCGCGACCTTGCCCATCAGGCGGCTATCCGGCTGTCCGCCGCCCTCGGGGCGCTGGCGATCGTCCTGGCGTCACTCGCGCCCGAGGTGGTGACAGTCGTCGCGGGGCCGAGGTACGCCGGCGCGGCCACGGTGGTCCCCGCCCTGGCGCTTGGAGCGACGCTGTTCGGGATGGTCACGCTCTCCGCTGCCGTGCTCGGCGTCGACTTCAACACGCGAGTCCTCGCGATTGCCTCGGCCGTTGGCGCGGCCATCCAGGTCGTGGGCAGCGCGCTTCTCATCGATCGGGTCGGCCTTGTCGGTGCGGGCGCGGCGACCGCGCTCGGATACGGCGTCACGCTCGCCGCCGTGGCCCTGAAGGCACGGCTGCCTGTTGGCCGCGTTGGACTACAGCTGGTCGTCGTGATCGCGGTCCTCGTCGTCCTGACGATGCTGGGAGAGATGCCTGCCTGGGTGCGAATCAGCGCTGGCCTTGGCGGGCTGCTGCTCCTGGCCACGGCCACGGTAATCAGCCCGCGTCGCGTAACCGATAGGTCCAACTGAGATTGAATCGCTTCCGAAGATGGCCGTCGACCAGGTTTGACGCGAGAAGCTCATCAACGGCGCGTTGGACGCCGACGCCCGGGTCGTGATTGTCATAGTCGTCGAACACGACGACCCCACCCTCCACCATCCGTGGCACCCATTCCTCAATGTCGGATCGAACGCCCTCGTAAGTGTGCAGGCCATCGATGAAGAGGAGCCTGATTGGCTCGGTTGCGACGACGCCCGCCGCCGCCTGCGAAGTCATCACCACCTCGTCCACCCATTGGTCGACGCCGAACCGCCTGAGGTTCTCCCTGAATTCCGCGAGGGAGCTCTCACCGGCCAGGTCATGTTCGGCGAGATACCAGTCATCACCGCCGTGTGGATCGATGGCGATCACCCGCTCACGACGAGCGGCGCGGGTTCCCGCCGCCAACGCAATCGTTGACCGGCCCCATGCCGAGCCGATCTCGACGATCTGTCCGGACGCGGGGCCACCGCGCGCGAGCTGATAAAGGAGGTATGCGTCGGGCGCTCGCAGCCATCCCCGCACCGTAGGCGACGCCCTGGTCCAGAACCGCGCGAATGAGACGAAACTGGGCCGCATGCACTGGGCGAGGGAACGGATGAAGAGGGGCAGCCGACCTAGTCTCTGCCCATACGCTCGTGGGCGAACTGCGATTGGCTCAAGATCCTGTCGCGTCATTCGTGCAGGATTGCACGCGTGAGCGCTGCCGTTACGAGAATTGCTGTGATCGTGCCGGCGCGTGACTGCGCGAATCTGCTCGTCGCGTGCGCCGCGCAGATCCTGAAGCAGACCCGCAAGGTTGACGAGATTGTGATCTCGGTCGGGCCATCGGCGGACGGTACAGCCGAGGTGGCCCAAGCGCTGGCCGCCACCGCCGATACGCTGCGTGTTGTCCAGAATCCGGCCGGGGACCGGGGATCTGCACTGAACGTGGCGCTGGATGGGCTTAAATCAGAGTTCGTAGCGATGGTGGATGCGCAATCCCTGATTGAGCTCGACTATGTCGACGCCGCTCTGAAGGTCATCGATCAGACTGATGCCGCGGTTGTCGGAGGGCCGATGAGGCCGCGCGGCCGTACGGCCATTGGTCGGGCCATGGCGGCGGCGCTGCGCTCGCCATTCGGCGTGGGAAACTCGCAATTCCACTTTGGGGGCCAGGCCCGAGAGGTGGATTCGGTGTACCTCGGCGTATACCGGAGGGCAGCGTTGCAAGCTGTCGGCCCGTACAACCCAGGTCTGCTGCGCACCGAAGACGATGACATGAACGCGCGGCTTCGAGCGTCGGGTATGCGCTTCTGGATGGACCCGACGATCCGATCGACGTATCTGTGCCGCAGCACACTCCGCGAGGTCTGGAGCCAGTACTACGGATACGGCTACTGGAAGGTGGCTCTCGGTACCATCCGGCCCGAGGCGATACGCTTGAGGCAGTTCGTGCCTGCGGTCTTCGTCCTTGGGTTGACCGCCGCTGCGGTGACGTCAACCTTAGCGTGGTGGCCAGCACTGTTCGTCGTCTTCGGAGCCTATGTGGTGCTGGGCGCGACGGCGGCGTCGCTCGCGCCCGCTGACGGACTCGCCGCCCGAGTCCTGTTCGTTCCGGTTGCGCTCACCATGCACCTCGCGTACGGAATCGGGTCGCTGGCCGGCTTAGTCGGCTGGCGTCAAGTCGCCGCCGCCGCCAGATCCGACTCGGGCCACCGCGGGACCGGAATTCGCCCGTGAACGACGAGATGCGGGAGCAGGAGCTGGCCCGCATCCGCGAGACCTACGCTGGCTATGAACGCGGACGCGTACGGCTGTGGGACTCGAGCAATCGCGGATATGCCCGCATTGCACAGGAGCGCGACGCACGCCTCATTGAGCTCATCCGACAATCGCTGCCGCCCGATGGGCAAGTGCTGGACGCGGGCAGCGGAGTCGGCACCCTCGCGGCCGTCGCAAAAGGGGCCGGCATCGAGGCGTCATGGACCGGAATCGACCTGCTCGAGAGTTCCGTGACCCTTGCGCGAGCGACCCATCCCTGGGCTACGTGGATCGTTGGATCGGCCGACGAGCTCCCTTTTGAGGACCAGGCATTCGACGTGATCGTGGCAAGCACCCTGTTCAGCTCACTGCCCTCACGTCGTCTCGAGCACGGCGTGGCGCGCGAGATCGGGCGCGTTGTTCGTCGGGGAGGATGGATCGTCTGGTACGACCTGCGCCTCGGGAGTCCGCGCAACCCCGCGGTGCACGGCTTGTCGACTCAGGACGTCGAGCGACTCTTCCCCGATTGGCCCCTGGACCTTGAGCCGCTGACCCTCCTCCCGCCCGTCGCACGGCGGCTCGGTCCTTTGACCCGGATCTTCTATCCGGGCCTCAGCCTGCTGACGCCATTGCGAAGCCACCTCGTTGGCCGCATCCGCCGGCCCGACTGACTACAGTCTCGAAGCGTGCGATCCAGCTTGCGTCCGGGCTCTTCTGGCGAGGACTTAAGTCACCAGCACAGCGACTTCCGGACGGCGCGTTGAGCTTCCGGCGCACCGTGGCCTTTGCGGCATTTGTCGCCCTGAACGTGGGCGTCAGTTTGGCGTTCACGTTGCCCGGGCCTCACAACGGGGATTGGCGCCTGTGGACCAAGCTGCCGGAGGTCATCGCTTCGGGAACGATCTATGCCACGGAGCCGCTCCCCTTCGCATGGTCGGTCCCCGCCGCATACCTAATGGTCGTGGAAACGATGATCGGATACTGGCACTGGTACGCCCTCCACTGCCTCGCGTTGCTGCTGCTCCGGCGCACTCCGATGATATGGCGGGGAGGGGTCGGATGGGCCGGGCCGTCAGCCCCTACATCATGCCGTACTACTTCCTGGTGCTCCTGTGGGAACGAGCGAGGCATCACGGCGGGCGTCCTCCCGCTTCGGTGCGAGCTCGAGGAGTCCCATGAGGAGGTAATAGGGAAGCAGATATGGGCTCACCGCCAGGCTCGCCCATCCCAACCTCCCCTTCCAGGTCAGCCAGGCCCCCAGCGGCAGGCCGACGATCAACCAGGCCAGGCCGACGAAGCGGCTCGGGCCGACGTTGGTGCTCGATATGTAGATCGACGCCGGGGTGGCGATCAGCTCGGCAATCCATTCGTCGGCCCATCCGGTGGCGAGGACCGCGGCCCCATGGATCACGAACAGTCCCAGCACGGGCAGCCGCCACTCCGGTCGCTTCCATAGCAGCCAGGCGGCCAACGGCACCATGAGCGGCCGCGGGATGAGCAGCAGGCCCACGAGGTACGCGCCGGTCGCGAGCCTGCTGCCGGTGAGCGCCCATGCCCCCGCAAGCAGGAAGAACACGACCGTGTTGCCGGTCTCGATGTCGTACCAGAGCGGCCACGAGACAAGCGTGACCGCTGCCAGGGGCAGCCGCGGCATGGCCACCGCAGCCGCGATATGGATCAGGCGCCACGCCGCGGTACCGATGATGCCGATGATCCCGAACGCGTAGGCGGCGATGGGGGAATAGCGCCACCCGTAATCCCCGGTCTGGACGTACAGATCGCCCTCGGTGACGCGCCGCGAGGCATCGAGGTACTGCACCCAGTCGACGGCGTCGCTCCCGGCCAGGATGATTCCGATGGACCGCCCGACCAGGTAGATGTTGGGCGCGGCGACCACGCCCATGAGGATGGCAATCCCCGCCCTGAGGACGAGAGGGCGGGATCGCCGGCCGATCCGAGCAGCGGTGCTCACGTCGACCGGTGATTTCATGCGCGGTTCACCCTCGTCTCTTGGTACGTGGACCAGGCGCTAGTCTGCTGCGGCGGCCACGGAGGCCAGCGGCTCGGCATTGGCGAGGTACTTGCGACCGATGACAAAGGCGGCCCCATAGAGAAGCGTGACGAGGACCGCGAGCGCGGTATACCCGGTCATGAGGGCGGTGTACTCGAGCACCCCTCCGACGACGGCTCCCAGCAGGTTCGCCCCGAACGCCACGTTCGACTCCTCGACGTCGTTGAACCGCTGCGCGAAGACGAGGTTGGCGATGAAGATCGGCGTGAACCAGAGCGCGACGGCAGCGACGAATCGAAGCGCGTCCGGCATGGCGAGCAGGCGCTCGACGGGCACGAGGATGGCGACGAGGACCGATGCGGCGAGCGCGCCGTACAGGAACAGCGGCCTCGGCAGGGTGACGCGTCGGGTCACCTCGATCGCCAGGTACACCGAGATGAGCACGCCGGCGAAGACGATCGAGTTGACGAACCACGTCGTGCCGAACAGCAGCGCGAACTGCACCACGCTCTTCGTCTCGAGCAGCAGGAACGCGGCGCCCATGAAGAAGAGGTCCAGGTAATTGCGCATCGGACCGAAGCGCGCCCCGGCCAGCCTGATCAGCGCGACGCCGGCGGCCAGGACCAGGACCATCGTGGTGAGATAGAAGCCGGGGATTCCGGCCTGGCGAAGGTAGGGAAATGGATGGTCGTCGCGGCTCGGTGCGGCGACGTCGGCGCCGCGCACCCACGGGCTCTCGCAGTCGACGCCCTCGGCCTGCGAGCTCACGGTCAGCACGGCGCGCTTCCCGATGTCGCCCAGGGTATCGACGCACGGCGCCTGCTGGAATGCGGTCTCCAGGGTGCCGGCGAATCGGTCGACCAGCCAGTCCTCGCGGTAGAAGTTGTACATCGAGAAGACGCCGTCGGGCTTGAGGCGCTCTCGTGCTGCCTCGATCGCCTCGAGCGTGAACAGGTAGCTCTCGAGCCGGATCGATGACTGGCCACCCACGAGCGTCAGCGAGTCCGGCAGCGCGAACAGGATGAGGTCGTACCGACGGTCGGTCTGCTCCAGGAACGCACGGCCGTCGGTGATGTGAACGCTGACCCGAGGATCGTCATACGGTCGGTTCGGGTGGACGCGTTGCCCCAGGCGGTAGAGCTGCGGGTCGATCTCGACCGCGTCAACCCGCCCGGCCCCCTGTGCCAGCGCAACGGCCACGTCGTTCCCGGTTCCGGCCCCGATGATCAGGACGTCGTCCAGGGCTGCGCGCGAACGCTGGTAGGGCATGTCATAGAGCGGCTCGACCTCCGCCAGCAGGTCGATGTCCGCGATGATCTGGTGCGGGATGCCGTTCACGGCGACCGACCACGACTCGTCGTCGATCTGGACGGCGGTGATGCGGTAGTACGGCGACCAGGTGTACGCCGATATCATCGATTCCCGGCCGAGCATGAATACGAGGCCCGCGAGGGCCACCGCCTGCACGACGCGGAAGTCCGGTGGAAGCAGGACGAGGAAGGCGACGGCAGCGAGGGCCGCCCAGGCCACCGGCGGCGCGCCCAGGAACGACAACGCCGAGAACCCGGCAATCCCCAGGATGCTGCCCATGATGTCGAGCCGATACGCCTCCAGGGGCTCGAATCGGATGAACTGCCGAGCAAGTCCTTCGGCCAGCGTCGCATTCACCGTTGCCACGGCCAGGAACAGGACGGGGAGGGTCAGCCAGGTGGGGAAACCGGTGGTCCCGAACTCGCCGAAGAAGATGAGGTCGCTCCCGGTGCGATCGATCTGGACCGGAAAGATGAGGACGAGGCCCACGAGGAGCGCCAGCGCGATGGGGCTGTAGGGGAAGAGATTGACGCGAGCCCTGGCGCGCAGGAAGCCGATGCCGATGCCGAGGAAGCTGCCGAGCAGGACGAAGTTCGCGAAGAACGACAGGTACACCACGTTCGACCCGGTCCACCGGATCAGCGCCAGCTCGACGAACAGCACCAGGAAGGCCAGGAGCACCAGTCGGAGGCGCTCGGGGACTGGGACGCGGGGGAGCAGCGACTTTCGTATCACTCTTCGTCACGTGGCTGAGGGTGGTGCATGGACGCGCCACCGATCGCTAAGGTACACGTCGCGAAGTTGACGGCAGTAGCCCGATGGTCAGGGTCAGTTCGTCCTCACCGGACGCGCTCGGCGACTTCGCCGGACGCCAATTCCGGCCTGAGGCCGGTGGTAGTGTCGCGACCGTGACGAGAGTGCCCGTTGCCGAGCAGGGTCATGAGAGGCCGGGGCTCCGTGGTCGCCGTGCTCGAGCCCTGACCTCGGTGGCCTTGCCGGGTCTTCTCGTTGCGATCGTCGCGCTGATGTTGCTTCCCGGGCTCTTCATCGGTCCGTCGCTGGACGCCACGATCTTCTCGACCGTCGGCTGGCGGCTGGCGGCCGGGGATGCCCTGTACGCAGAGGTGTGGGAGCACAAGCCTCCGGGCGTGTTCATGCCGTACACGGTCGCGCATCTGCTGACCGACAGGCCGGGGTTGGCATGGGCGACCGTCTGGTCGGTGACGCTGGCCTGCATCGTCGGCGCGGCTCTCGCTGTTCGCTCGCTCCTCATGCAGGAGGGTGCGAGTCCCGGCGCTGCCGGGATTGCCGCGGCGCTCGCCGGCGTCGGTGCCAGCTCGTACCTGGTCAGCCTGGGAGGCGGCATGAGCGAATCCTTCGCGGTTCTGCCCCTCGCCGTCGCCGTGTCGCTCGCGTGCCGGGGCCACTGGATCGCCTCCGGGGTCGCGGCAGGCACTGCGATCGCCATCTCGTTCCAGTCGCTTCCGGTGCTCGCGGCGATCGCCGCGATGGGGCTTGCGCGGGACGCCGGATTGACCCTCCGCCGGGCGGCGCGGGTCACCGGCGGAGTGCTGGTGGTCGCCGGCGCCGTCACGGCCGGCGTTTGGCTGAACGGTGGGCTCGCTGAGGCCGCCGACGCGCTCGTGGCCTACCCATCAGCGTACGTCGCCGTCGCGAGGCGCGCCGGCGGTGCGCTGGCCTGGGGCCTCCTGCCGTGGACCGTGCTCGTGCTGCTTCCCCTCCTGCTGGGCGTGGGGCTCGCCATCGTGAATCGGCGCCGGCTCGCGAGCTCGCGCGCTGCCGCCGCGGCCGCCGCATGGATCCTGCTGGCGATCGTGCTCATCGGCCTCCAGGGCCGCTTCTATGCGCACTACGCGACGCCGCTCGCGATCCCGCTGTCGATCCTCGCCGGCCTGGGCATCGATGCGGCGCGGCGAACACTGCCGCGCCGGGGATCGACCGCGTTGGTGGGGATTCCATTCGGGGCCGCCTTGCTGCTATCGCTCGCGGTCGGTGCCGTTGGCGCTCGGGATGAGCAGGAACCCGTTCGCGCCTCGAACCGGCGAGCCGAGGCAATTGCAGCCGCTGTTCGATCGCGGACGGATCCGGGTGACGCGATCTTCGTATGGGGCAACGACTCACGTGTCTACGAGCTGGCAGACCGTCCGCCGGCGACCCGCTACGTCTACCTCTATCCACTCCTGACGCATCAGTACGCGACGGGCGGCGTCATGGAGGACGTCCTGGCGGCGTTCCGCTCCGCACGACCGAGCGTCGTGATCGACTCGGGGTCCATTGCCGAGGGCCAGCCCGGACTCCCGCCCATGCTGATCGACCGCCCGGTGGCCACCGATGGGCGTGATCTTGACCTGCTGGACCCCATGCGCGACGTGATCACGCGCGACTATCGATTGGCGGAGGTCGTCGAGGGATGGCCGCTGTACGTCCGATCGTCGCCCTGACGCACAAGCACTGCCGAACACGGTGGTCATCAGGCGGTCGGCGACGAGGTGGATAGCTGAATCACCTATCGGCTCGGGCAGGACCACCAGGAGCTGGATCGGGTGGTTCGCCTTCCGCCGACCGTGGTGGCCGCCCCGGGTGCACGGCCATGAACGTGGTGACGTCGTAGGCGAAGAGCTTTGGTGACGCCAGCACGGCCGCGGCGGCGGCCGCGATGATCGTGTACTTCGACCGTCGCCAGGCAAGCCCGGCGGCCACCGCCACCGAGCCGATCGCCACCACGGCATAGAGCACGGGCGACTCGGCGAAGAGGCCGGGCTCTCGACCGGCGACGTCGGTGAGGAGAGTAAGGGGGTCGTACCACAGCATCGGCGCAACGAGGACGGCTGTCAGCGCAACGGTGATCCAGAAGCGGCCCCACTCCCGCCGCGCGGCATAAACCAGGACGAAGAGGATCGGGGTCGCGCGAAGCGACGCGGCGATGGCGATCCATACCGGGCCGGATCGCCGGTCGATCCCGTACAGCAGGCTCACGACCACGAGCGCCTGGACGTTGCCTCCGGCGGAGACCGCGAACAGGAGCGGCACCATCAGCCCGGCGAGCGCCAGCCCGACCCACCCGTGGCGAAGGAACGGAACGGCGATGGCGGCGGTGGCGACCAGCAGCGCGGCCTGCCAGATCACGGCCACGAGCCAGTACGGCAGGACGCTGAACGCCGCCCACATCCAGGCGAACCACGGCGCGTACCGGTAGGAGTGGAATGGATCGACGCCCGGATAGAGCGGCTCACCCGAGCGGATTCGCTCTCCCGCGTCCCAGTAGATCCGGATGTCGCCCATCGGCCATGTCTGGATCGACCAGATCAGGTTGGCACCCGCCATCCCGCCCACGATGCCCATGGCCACGAGCCGCATCCACCGCTCCCGCGGCAGGCTGGCAAGGAACCTCATCGGGAATCGCTGACTGAGCAGTTGCCCTGGGAATCGCACGTGAAGAACGGTCCGTAGATCGGATCCGAGAGGATGGCGTCGGTGTCGAGCTCCCCGGGCTGGAGGAGGTTCTCCGACCCGGGATCTGCAAACCCTCGCCGATGCGCGTAGTAGAGGAAGGCGGAGTTCCAACCGAGCCCCTCGATCACGATCCAATCGTCTGGCTCACTGTGCTCCCGGATGAATCTCACCGTTTCGCGCAGGCGGGCCTCTTCCCGGGGTGTGCCGTAGATCACCGACCAGGTGCTGGTCATGCCCACGATGGTGGCAAGCCAGGCGCCGATGAGCCCGACCAGCATCAGCCGCCGATGACGCGACCGGGGTCGGAGCAGGAGGCGCTGCGCCCCCATGCCGATGGCCAGGGCGACCGGCGGAGCGAGGGCCGCGTAGTAGTAGTCGTGAGCCGAGTAGAGGTTGAACAGGACGACCGGAGGCACGACGATCGACAACAGCACGCCCACCAGGAAGCCGCGCTGGTGCGGGTGTCGATGCGCGAACTGGGTGGCCGCAACTCCCCATACCACCAAGCCGGAGCCGGTCAAGGCCAGCATCACCGCCAGCGGAACGCGCCAGGCGCTGGGGTCGAGCCGCTGGAGGACGGAGCCGAAGAACCAGTCAACAGAATTCTGTGCCGCGAGAAAGGCCGTCGCCGGATTGGCTGCTCGGACTGAATCGGCGTATTGACTCCAGGCCAATCCAACAGCTGACGCAGCCGCGATCAGGCTCCAGACGCCTACGCTGCGAAACGCCAACCTGCCGGAGGACATTCGCCAGGCGAGCACCGGGAGCAGGAAGATCGGGGCGGTCGTGATCTTCACCAGCGCCACGAGCAGCCCTCCTGCTAGCGCCAACAGCCAGTCCGCCAAACGGCCACGATCCATCCACCTGGTGGCGAACAGCATGAACGCGAGGCCCCCAGCCGTCGCCAGGTACTCGATCAGGGACGTTCGCCCATAGACCCACGCATGCGGGTTCAGGAGGAAGGCGCTGAGCGCCACAAGGGCCGCCACATCGTTGAGCACGCGGCGTGCGAGGAGGAAGAGGAGGATCGCGGAGAGAACGAATGCCGCAAGCCCGGTGCCGCGCATCGCCTGATCCGAGGGGACGCCCGAGGACATCAGTACGGATCCCACGGCCTGGAAGACCGGGAACTCCTGCGGGATGATGCCTGGCGGGCCGAGCACCGGGAGCGGAGGCCGCAGGAGATCGATGCCACTCTCGGCAAACAGGAGCGCGGTATATGCCGTCTGGGTCTGACGGAACGCATGGCTTTCGAGGAGCGACTGGCCAAGCGTTGGAAGGACCATCAGGACGTACGCCGCCACCAAGATGCCGGCGATGACGAACGGCCTGACCGTTGTCTCGTCGGCGACCCGCCGTATCACCCGCCGCATCGTGTCACCCGCCTTCGGAAGCCCCTGCCGAAGTGGGTCCCTTCTCTGGAAGAGGTACCAGACCGGTCCGCGTGGCGCTCGAGACGCGGCGAAGGTCGAGCAGCGGCATGAGCAGGTACTGCGGTAGCAGGTATGGCGAAGCAGCCAGGCCCGCCCACCCCACACGCCCTTTGAGTAGCAGCCAGCCTGCGAGGGGAAGGCCGATGAGAAGCCACAGCGGCCCGAGCCACCTGCCCGGACCCAGGTCATACGGGTGCTGGCCCGGCGCAAATGTGAACATGGCGCCGATCCAGTCCGCCGCGTAGCCCGAGGCGAGGACAACGATTGCATGGATGAGAGCCATGGCGACGAACGGGAGCCGCGTCCACGGCATCCTCACCAGTAGCCAGGCCGCGAGGGGAAGCTGCACCGGACGCGGCATCAGCATCAGGAGCGCCAGGTACACGTATGCGGCCGCACGGCTGCCACGCAACGCGAGCACTGCCGCCACGAACACGAAGATGAACGTGTTGCCTCCCCCCAGGTCGAGCCAGAAGCCCCATGTTCCAAGGGTCAGGAGGATCAGCGCGGGATCGCGCAACAGCGTCACGGCGGCGAGGTGCAAGCCTGCCCACGGCCAGAAGCCGACGTACAGGACGACTGCGGCCATCACCCAGCCCATGACTGGTGACCAGACGAACGGGACTGGCGCATCGGCGCGGTAGAGTGCGTTCCTCTCGAGGGCATCTGGAACAGCAGTCCAGAGCGCCCAGTCGGGATTGAATGGCAGGCCGTTGGACAGGCTGTAGACGGATAGGCCAATGCTCAGGCCGAGGTAGACCACGAGTGCGACCTGGCCCAGCCGGACGCCGAGCGGCCGCGACGGGGCCTCGTTCGGCAGGCTCATCCTTCCGACTATAGCCGTGTGGGGAACGACTAGTGCTAGTCAGCGCCGCGCGTGCCGTTAGACTGCGCACGCTCCGCTAGCCGTCCCCGAAAGCCGGTCGGATGCAGATGAGGGAGCTATCCGTTGTGCTTGGTGCCCGCGCCGACCGATGTACGGAGTCTGCTTGCCAAGCGCCCGCCAAGCGGGGCGGAGCGCGTGCAGCACGAACCACAGCGCCGCGGCGCTGATGAGCAAACCTGCCACCACCAGCAGGTGGCGCCGCAGGCCGGTCATCGGGTTGGAGGCACTCGGGCAAATCGGCCGGCGAACGCGTGGAAGTACCAGCGCAGGTACTTGGGCAACCAGGCGCGGAGGTCGAAGTTCGACTCGCCCGCGTTTCGGTCACGCCAGGTCGTGGGGACCTCGGCCAGGCGGCGGCCGGAGTTGGTGGCCTTGGCGGTCAGCTCCAGGGCAAGCTCGAAGCCGCCGGTGCTCTCGATCGTCACCGAGTCGAGGAAGTCGCGACGGTAGAGCTTGAAGTTGTTCGTTGCGTCGTGGATCGACACGCCGGCCAGCCAGTGAAGTGACAGTCCGGCTGCCCGGCTCAGGAGCCGCTTGAGCATCGGGCCGCCGAGCTGGCGGCCACCCTTCATGTATCGGCTGCCTGCGACGATGGCCGCGCCGGATCGGCCCAGCCTGACCATCTCGTCGACGCGGTCCATCTCGTCCGAGCCGTCGGCCATCGTGATGAGCACCAGGGGCGCGTCGGATGCTGTGATACCGGCGCGCATCGCATTGAGCACGCCGCGGCCAAGGTCGTTGCGGTGCAGGCGGACGGCCGGCAGCTCCGGCTGAAGGTCTCGGACGACCGGCACGGTTGTATCGGCGTCGAAGTCGTAGACGACAAGGATCTCGTGCGGCGTGCGGACCTCGGAGGCGATCCGACGCAGCATCGGGCCGACGTTGTCAGGCTCGTTGAAGACCGGGACCACGATTGAGAGCTCGGGGGTCATGCCCGGGCTCCGGCCTCCAGCTCGCTGCGGATCCACGGGATCACCTCGTCGAGCATCTCATCCAGCGTGGTCGTGGCCTCGAAGCCGAGGACACGACGCGCCTTCGAGACGTCCGGCGCCCGAAGCTGAACGTCGTGCGTGAACGGCTCATCGTGCACGAAGCGCAGCGGTCGGTCGCCGTTGATCTTGCGCCAGATCGTGGCGGCCAGCGCCGTCACGGTGGTCTGCTGGGCCGTCGATAGATTGAAGTCGTCGTTGATCGCCTCGGCAGACTCCATGGCCATCCGGATCCCTCGCGCAAGGTCGCCGCCATACGTGTAATGCCGTACCTGGGTTCCGTTGCCCAGGATGTGGAGCGGATCCTGGCCCTGGAGCACCTTGTTGACGAGGTCCGGCACCACATGGCTGAGGGCCAGCTTCACGTTGCCGCTCATCACGGCCGAGTCTCGCAGCGCCTGCCTCTCACCGATCCCCACGCAGTTGAATGGGCGCAGGATCGTATAGGGCAGGCCGAACTGTTCGTGGGCGCCTTTCGCGAAATACTCGCTGGCCAGCTTCTGGAACCCGTAGGTGCTAATGGGCGGTGGGCTTGTCAGCTGGGCGCCTTCCGGCGTCGGAAATACGGTTGCCGACTCGTAAACCATGCTGCTCGACAGCACGACGATCCGCTTCAGCCGCCCGGATCGATGCGACTCGATCGCGGCGTCGAAGGTGGAGGCCAGGATGCGCTCGTTCTCGGCAAGCAGGTCGTACGCAAACTCGTGGAAGTAGCTGATTCCACCGATCATCGCCGCCGCCGCCACGACCTGGTCCGCATCGGCGGCGAGCTCGGTCAGGAGCGCGATGTCCTTCGCGTCCCCCTCCACGAAGCGGTACGCGGGATGGTGGTCGTAACTCTTCGCGACGCGGCCGTACTTGCTGAAGTTATCGATGCCGACGACCTCGTGACCATGGCTCAGCAGCTCGTCGACGAGGTACCCGCTGATGAATCCCACAGCGCCGGTGACCAGGATCCTCACAGCTGGATTCCATGGCCCGTCACACCCCACACGTCGACGACGTCCCGGCCGCCAATCTCGAGCCCGCGGTAGGCGCGATGCGGCGCGCCAAGCACGAGCACTTCGGCGTCCGCCATGACCCGCTCCAGCGGAATCAGCCGGGGGTCATCGACATACGGATCGGTGCAGAGCACGGTCGCGCCCTTCCAGGCGAGGAGCTTTCGGACCTTGTACGACAGGCTGGAGCGGACGTCATCAGACTCCGCCTTGAAGGCCATCCCCAACAGGCCGATCGTCCGACCCCTCAGCGAGCCGTATCGGCGCTCCATGGCGGCGACCACGTACGCCGGCAGGCCCTCGTTGATCTGCATGGCGGACTGCCCGAGCGGGAAATGGTCGGTCGTGAACGCCGCGAGCTGCATCGTGTCCTTCAGTAGGCACGGGCCGGCCGCGAAGCCAGGGCTCGGCAGGTCGGCGGCGCGCGGGTAGTTCGTCCGGATGGCGGCGAGCACGCGGTTGTAGTCGACCCCGGCATCGTGGGCGAGCATGAAGAACTGGTTGGCGATCGCGAACTTCATGTACCGCCAGGCATTCGTGAACAGTTTCGTCAGCTCCGCCTCCTTCGAGGTGGTGCGGATGATCTGGGCTCCCAGGTGTGCGAACAGCCTCTCCGCGCGGTCGCCGGCACGCTCGCCATCGGCGCCGATGATCTGGGGCAGGCTGCCGAGCTCCTCGAGCGCGTGCCCCTCCGCGATCCGCTCGGGCGCGAAGGCGACGTCGACGCGCCTGCCGTGATCGGCAAGCGCCTGGGCCACGTATGCGGTCGTGCCCGGGTAGACGGTGCTGCGCAGGACGACGAGGGCATCGTCCGCCAGGTAGGGCGCCAGCTGCGCCACCGCGCGCTCGAAGATGGCCATCGACGGGTTCAGGAACTCGTCGATCGGGGTGCCGATCACGACCACCACCTGCGCGACGTCGCACAGCAGCTCGGGCTGCGTGCTGACGGTCAGGCGGCCGGTCGCCAGCATCTCCGCGAGGAGCTCCTCGGCGCCGATCTCGAGGAACGGCATCTCGCCGCGACAGATGCGATCGACGGTCGCTTGCGACGTGTCGTAGATGCCAACGCGCAGGCCGGCACGAGCGAACATGAGGCTCAAGGGCAGCCCCACATGTCCGCCGCCACCGACGATTACGACTTCCGGCTGTTGGGGTTCAGGAGGCATATGGTTTGGTCCGTGGTGCATGCGCGCGCCAGGACCATAACGGTACACGTCGCCGGTTGGAAGGCAGTAGGCCGATCGTCAGGTCTTCGGCCCTATCCTGGGCGGCAAGCCGGGCTCCGCGAACGAGGTCATCAGGAACGTCAGGTCGTACACGAAGAACCGCGGAAGGGCCAGGGCAACGGTCGTCGACGACGCCAGCCACGCCCAACGCGTCTTGGCGAGGCGGACGCTGGCCAGGATCCCGCCGGCCACGACCACGCCGTAGAGGATGGACGCATCGAAGAACATCGAGGCGCCGCCTGCGCCGGTGGGGTACGAGCTCAGGTCGTAGAGGAGCATCGGCGCCACCAGTGCGCCGGTCAGGGCCAGCGTCATCAGGGCGCGGAGCCATTGGCGACGGCCGAGGTAGGTGATCACCAGCAGCAGGGGAACGGCCTTGAGCGAGGCGCTGGCCGCGATCCAGAGCGGGCCGCTGCGACGCTCGACGCCGAGCACCAGGCCCGCCACGATCAGCGGCTGGACGTTTCCGATGGCGGAGATGCCGACGAGGATCGGGAGGAAGAGGGCAACGGCCAGCCACGCCCGCCGGCGGGCAAGCGGGCTCAACGCAGCCGCCGACGCTGCCAGCAGGACGATCGACCAGATGACGTGGACCGCCTCGCGCGGGAGGAGGGTGAGGGGCACCCATGCCCACGCCAACCACGGCGCGTATCGGTATACCTCGGACGCCTCGGTGTCGGTGAGGACTGGATACAGCGGCTCGCCCTCGCGGAGCCGCATCGCCGCCTCCCAGTACGCCCCCGCATCGCGCAGGTGCCAGTCGCCAACCGTGAGGATCAGCTGACTGATCCCAATCCCCACGACGAGCGCCATAGTCACGAGCCAGGGCAATCGAGTGAGCAGCCGCATGCCCCCTTGTCCAGCCGGCTCCGGCACTGCTGAATCGGGCTCCCTCACGGGGTGTGGCTGAGGCGCAGCTTCAAGGGGTTCACCTCCGGTTGTGTGTCCTCCCATGCAGTATCGGGCGCGGGGCGATGGGCGCGCGCCCTGATCCCTACAAGACGGCCGTGCCTGATGACACCGGGTCCTGGCGATCGCCGCACTCGTCCCAGCCAAGAAAGCGGCCGGGACGCGGTCACGGAGTAGGACGCCAAAACTGGGCTCCCGCACTCGTTGCTTTGCCCGACAATGGGCCGGAGGATGCACCGAGCGGACGGGAAAGCAGATGACGCCAAGTCGAACACAAGAGGTCGCTAGCCTCAGCACCGACGATGCGATCCGGCGTCTCAGGACCGACCCGGCATCCGCCGAGCTTGTTCGGGATGCTTATCTCGGGCGTGACGTTGGCGATTCGGGGCGGCGCTTTGCCGAATCAGCGGAGTTCCAGGAGCTGCGGGCGTTGCTCGGTCAGGAGCTGACGGGCGCGTGCGTGCTCGATGTCGGCGCGGGCACGGGCATCGCGTCGCTTGCCTTTGTCTCGAATGGCGCGAGGCGCGTCATCGCACTGGAGCCTGACCCGAGCGACGAGGTCGGTCGAGGAGCCATCAGCCGCCTGGACCCCGACGGTCGGATCGAACTGCTCGACGCGTCCGGTGAGGAGATACCCCTGCCCGATCAAAGCGTCGACATCGTGTACGCGCGGCAGCTCCTTCATCACGCGCGTGATCTCCCGCAGCTTGTTCGCGAATGTGCTCGGGTGCTGCGCAGTGGCGGCTTCTTCGTGGCCTGTCGGGAACATGTCGTCGCCGACGAGGCCGAACTGACGGCCTTTCTGGCTGCCCATCCCGTGCATCAGCTGGCTGGAGGAGAAAACGCCTTCCCACTCGCGGCGTACCGTGATTCGATCCGAGCGGCAGGGCTCGAGCTTCAACAGGTCTTGGGCCCCTGGGATTCGATCATCAACGCGTATCCGGCGGCACGGACGTCGGCCGAGCTGGCTCAGCTGCCGCGCGCCGCCTTGAAGCGACGCCTCGGCGTGGTCGGTGGAGTGGCCAGTCGCATCCCCGGCGTTCCGCGGCTTGTCCGCGCGCTCCGGCGTGGGGAGCCCGGGCGTCTCTATTCCTTCGTCGCGCGAAAGCCGGGAGTCAGCAGCGTCGCGCAACAGACGGGCGACTCCTGACGACAAGCACGGCGGTCCTGGGCGCTGGCGCCCTGGGCCTGACAGCGGCGATGCGCCTCGGCCGGTCCGGCGACCGCGTCACCGTCATCGAACGCGAGTCCCTGCCCGGTGGTCTGGCGGCAGGCTTCCAGCCGGCGGACGGGCTCTGGCTCGAGAAGTTCTACCACCACCTCTTCCGGTCCGATACCCGAGCCATCGCGATGATCGAGCAGCTCGGGCTTGGCGATCGGCTCGAGTGGCGCGAGCCCGTCACCGCGACCCTGCACGACGGTCGGCCCTACCAGCTCGACTCGCCGGCCTCGCTGCTCCGCTTCTCGCCGCTCCCCCCGATCGATCGGCTCCGCATGGGTGCCGCCCTCGCCGCCCTCAAGGCCATGCCCAATCCGCGGCTGCTCGAGGGCGAAACCGCCGCGGCGTGGACCCGTCGGTGGATGGGCGCGCGCGCCTACGAGGTCGTGTGGGAGCCGCTCCTGCGCGGGAAGTTCGGCGACGCCGCGCCTGAGATCGCGATGCCGTGGTTCTGGGCCCGCGTCCATGACAGGACGCAGTCGCTCGGGTACGTGCGCGGTGGCTTCCAGCAGCTCTACGACCGGATGGCGGACGAGGTCCGCGCGGCCGGCGGCGAGACGCGGTTCGGCACCTCGGTCACCTCGGTGTGGACCGATGGCGCCGGACTGCTGGTCGAGACCGACCAGGGAAGCGAACGCTTCGACCGGGTCATCTCCACGTTCGCCCCGCGGCTGACCGCTCGGCTCGTGCCTGAGCTGCCGGACGAGTGGCGCGCGCGCCACGAGTGGGGTCGCGCCTACGGCGCGCACTGCGTGGTGCTCGCCCTCGACCGTCCGCTCACATCGACCTACTGGCTGAACGTGAACGACCCTGGCTTCCCGTTCATGGCCCTCGTCGAGCACACGAACTACATGCCGGCTGCCGACTATGGCGGCCGGCACCTGGTCTACCTCGGCAACTATCGGCCGATGGACGACCCGCTCATGACGGCGCCACTGGAGGCGATCCTTGACGAGTTCCTGCCGCATCTCGAGCGTCTGAACACCGCCTTCGACCGGTCCTGGCTCATGGATGCGTGGGTCTTTGCCGCGCCGTTCGCGCAGCCAATTGTGTCCGTGGACTACCGCGACCACATCCCGCCGTTCCACACGCCGGTCGCCGGGCTGTGGGTGGCGAGCATGTTCCAGGTCTACCCGCACGATCGCGGGCAGAACTATTCGATCGCGCTGGCGGACCGCCTGGTTGACAGGGTCACGGGTCGAACGCTGACGCGCTAGGGCGCCCCGAAGTCACCGAAGCCGGGCGGCTCGATCTGGACGTCCGGCATGGCCGGCCCGCGCCCATCGAAGATCCCGATCGGACCGAGCGGATAGTCGACGATCGGCAGCCGAACGCCGGCCAGCTTGAGCCCGCCGCCCACCAGGACAACGAGGAGCACGACCAGGAATATCGCCTTCATCGCGCATCAGCATGCGCGATGGAGTCAAGCGACGTTGGCTACTCGGCCCGGTCGCTCGGCGTGGCGGTCGCCGTCGGCGTGGCGGTCGCCGGCGTCGTCGGCTCGGCCGGCGTGTCGACGTGCTCCACGGTCGTGGTCCCGGCATCGCGTGTCTTCGCGCGCTGGAGGTAGAACCAGGCGGCGATGAGAGCCGCCAGCATCAGCAGGAAGAGTGGCAGATACTGCATCGGTTTCGTTGTACCTCGAAATGGGGGCCATTGGGCGGCCTCCGTCGCGCGCAGTATCCACGCTGTGGGAATGGCGCCCATGGCTCTGACGGGCCATCCGTACCCCGGACCGATGGCCCGCTTCGTGCAATGCTGGCACGCGTGTTCACGGCTCGGTTCATCCTCTTCGGGCTCGTCCTGGCACAGCTTGCGGACGCCACGACCTTCGTGGTCGGCGTGTCGCGCTTCGGGATCGGGCTCGAGAGCAACGGCATCGCCGCGGGCCTCTATCACCTCGGTGGCATCGACGCCGTTCTGCTCGTGAAGGGGGCCGTGATCGTGGCCACCACGACCATCCTGGCCTACACCGCGCCTCGCTTCCCGCGCCTGCTGGTCTGGGGCGGCGCCACTGCCACCAGCCTGGGCCTCCTCGGCTTCGCCGCGAACACGACGTCGATCCTCCTCGTTTCCTGACGCCGACCGCTTTGACGAGCAAAGCGGTCCCACCTAGCATCGAACGGGTGAATCCCCACCGTCCGCGTCGGGCGGGCGTCCCCGACCACGAGGGCGCCATCGCCGGGGCGGCCTACACGCGTCATCGGCGCATCCATCGGTCTCAGAGCCGGTCCCGGCCGAGGATCCTGCAGCTGCTTGCGACCGGCGGCAACGGCGGGGCCCAGGAGAGCTACACCGGGCTCCTCCTGCGGCTGGACCGATCGAGGTACGAGGTCCGCGCGCTCTCCCTGTCGGCGGGTTCCGCCGTCCAGCGGCTGCGGGCGCTCGGCGTTGCCGTCGACGTTCTCGAGCAGGCCGATGACGAGCTCGCCGTCCGCGAGCTCGCCGCGTGGCTGCGCCGGGAGGAGATCGACCTCGTCCACGCCCACATGTACCGCGCCGAGGTGCTCGGTACGCGGGCGGCGGTCGCGGCCGGCACGCCGGTCATCATGGCCACCGTCCACTCCTCTCGAGTCCGCTCCCCGGAGGACACCGCGCTGCTCGCTTCCCTGACGCCGGCGATCGACCGGCTCATCGTCCCGTCCGAGAGCATCGCGCGCAAAGTCCGGTCAGAAGGCCGCAGGGCTGCGCGCTTCGCAGTCATCCCGAACGGCGTCGACCTGTCGCGCTTCGCCACGCCACCGCCGGCGTGCGGCCTGCGCCGCGAGTTCGGGATTCCGCCCGACGCTCCGCTGATCGGGGCTGTCGCGCGGCTCGAGCCCGAAAAGGGCCACCGCCACCTGATCGAGGCAATGCCCGCCATCCTCGACGCGGCGCCCGGGGCGTGGCTGGTCATCGTGGGGGAGGGCTCCCAGGCCGATGCCCTGAAGGCGCAGGCCGCCGCCCTCGGTCCCCCCGTTGCCCGGCGGGTCATCTTCACCGGACGTCGGGAGGACGTGTCGGCGCTCACGGCCGACCTGACCGTGGCCGTCTCGCCGTCCCTGCGCGAGGCGCAGGGCATCTCGATCCTGGAGGCCATGGCGCGCCGACGCCCGGTCGTCGCCTCCGCCGTCGGGGGCATCCCCGAGGTCATCACCCATTGCGTCGATGGGCTCCTAGTCCCGCCGGCGGATCCCGCGGCCCTGGCCGCGGCGATCGGCTCGCTCGTCGCTGATCCCGCGCTGCGCGCTCGGATCGGCGAGGCTGGCTACCGCACGGTCGCCGAGCGATTCAGCATCGACGCGCAGGTGAAGCGGACGGAGGCCCTCTACGACGAGGAGCTCGCCCGCGCCGGCGTTCTCGAACGTGTCCGGACACCGCAGCGCGTGCGGGTGGTCGCGCGGCCCACTGAGCGGGGCGCGCTGGAGGTTCCGCCGGTCTGATGCGAAAGAGCCCCTCCCGACGGATCGAGGAGGGGCCCTGGACGACTCGTGATGCGGAACGGCTTACGCGACGCTCACGCGGTCCCTGTCTCCGAGGCGAAGGATCGCCATGAGGAGCAGGTAGATGAGCAGCCAGCCGATGAGCGCCACCACGGCCGCAACGTCGAAGACGCTGCCGCCGCCCGGGGTCACGGCGTCGAAGGCGAAGATGCCACGGAACGGCGCCACGAACGGCTCCGTGATGTTGTAGACGAAGTCGACGATCGGGTTGGACTCGTTTGCCACCAGCAGCAGGAGCAGGATGCGCAGTCCGATCATCACGGCGAGGATCCCGAACACGAGGGACAGGATCCGACGGGCGTAGTACAGCGGGCCGGGACCGGCTGGCTCCGCGTAGGCGGGTGCCGACTGCGAGTTGACGTTCACCTGGCCCTGGCCGGGTGGGGGTGCGGCATAGGCGGGTTCCACGGGTCGTTCCCGCTCGACGTAGGTCTGGCGCTCCACGACGCGCGTGTCGTCTCGAGCGGTGTCGTCGGGATAGACGGGATCGGGGTCGGAGTCGGGGTCGGGGCGACGGTCATAGGTCATGGTCGCGAGTACCTCCGGGATGCGACCGATGCACGCCCTGTGCCAGCCTCGGCCGGCGCCTATGCTTCCTCGGGATAGCCGTGCTCCCCGATG
>Ga0136633_1000318_pt1 | contig 36800 bp, 42 predicted proteins | sample AntDrymeUQ832206_2_FD_105494 | JGI IMG/M metagenome (GOLD analysis project Ga0136633, IMG submission 105494) | Polar desert sand microbial communities from Dry Valleys, Antarctica - metaG UQ83 (22.06) | ecosystem: Environmental > Terrestrial > Soil > Desert | place: Antarctica: Dry Valley... | reverse complement strand
TCGGCCTGATGATCCCGGAGGAGTACGGCGGGCTCGGCGAGTCGCTGCTCATCTACGCCCTCGTCGTCGAGGAGATCGCTCGCGGCTGGATGAGCGTCTCCGGCGTCATCAACACCCACTTCATGGTCGCTTACATGCTGCGTCAGCACGGCACCGAGGAGCAGAAGCAGCACTTCCTCCCGCGGATGGCGACCGGTGAGATCCGCGGTGCGTACTCGATGAGCGAGCCGGGGTGCGGGTCCGACGTGGCCGCGATCAAGACCAAGGCCGTGCGCGACGGCGACGACTACGTCATCGACGGCCAGAAGATGTGGCTGACCAACGGCGCTCGCGCGGCGGTGGTCGCCACCCTGGTCAAGACCGACGAGGGAGCGGAGTCGGTCCACAAGAACATGACGACCTTCCTCATCGAGAAGGAGCCCGGCTTCGGTACGACGGGTGGCATCACCATCCCGCCGAAGATCGAGAAGATGGGCTACAAAGGCGTCGAGACGACGGAGATGGTCCTCGAGGGCCACCGGGTGCCGGCGTCGTCGGTGCTCGGCGGCACCGACGGTCTGGGCCGCGGGTTCTACCAGATGATGGACAGCATCGAGGTCGGTCGGGTCAACGTTGCCGCCCGCGGTTGCGGTGTCGCGCTCCGCGCCTTCGAGCTTGCTATCGCCTACGCCCAACAGCGAGAGACTTTCGGCAAGCCGATCGGCCAGCACCAGGCGATCCAGTTCAAGCTGGCCGAGATGGCCACCAAGGTCGAAGCCGCGCACCAGATGATGGTGATGGCCGCGCGCAAGAAGGACTCCGGCGAGCGCAACGACATCGAGTCAGGCATGGCCAAGCTGCTTGCCTCGGAGTACTGCGCCGAGGTCGTCACCGACTCGTTCCGCATCCACGGCGGCTACGGCTACAGCAAGGAGTACGAGATCGAGCGGCTCTACCGCGAGGCGCCGATGCTGCTCATCGGCGAGGGCACCGCCGAGATTCAGAAGATGATCATCGGCAAGGGCCTGCTCGCCGAGTACGCCCTGCGCACCTGAGGCCGCGAACCCGGGGGCGAGCCCGGCCGAGGAACGCCCCCGCGTTGCCGTCCCCGCAAGTGGGGCTCGAACGCCTTCACGAACGCGGCGCTGTGCTGGCTAGCGCACGCTTGGCAGCCACTTGCGGGATGGCCGGTACGGTCGCGGCGTGAGCAGCGACGTTCTCGCCGCAGTGGAGGCGCACTTCGTGGCGACGCTGGGGGAGTGCACGGGGCGAGCGAGCGTCACCTTCCTCGGCATGGAGCCGATCGAGGTGCTGCGCTTCGGGTCCGACCCGACCCAGCCCACGCGCTACGTGACTCTCGGCATGTCGCGGCAGCCGCTGCCCGACCCGACGTCGCCGGTCTTGGAGACCCTGGTCGGTCCGCGCGCCGAGCTGGTGCTCTCCCTGCGGCGCGGGCACGACTCGGTGCTGCGGCCGCTCGCCGTGCTGGCTGCGGCGCCCGCGGTCGAAGGCACCAGGCCGAGCGCCGGCTCGTCGTACGACGTCGGCGCCCCTCTGTGTGACGGCGCGACGGTCAGCGCGGTGCTGCTGGGTTCGCCGGGCGGGCTGGTTCCAGACCTCGAGCTTGAGCACGGTCCGGTGCATGTCTTCCCGCTTCTGCCGATGACCAGCGACGAAGCGGCCTGGAAGCGCGCGCACTCCGCCGCTGAGCTGGAGGAGCGCTGGCTCGCGGCCGGCACCGACCTGCGTGACCCCCAGCGGCTCCCGGTGTCCCTGGACTGAACCCGCCCCGTGGAGAACGCGGGGAGACCTACGCCCCGCTCGCGGCGGCTCCCACGGGGCGTACGCCGCCCCGTGATGGCAGGTAGGCCGCGAGGCGCGACAACTTCAGTCGCTCGAGCGGCAGGAAGGCGAGCAGGCACATGACGTGCGGCAGGAAGATGATGGTGATGGTCGCGAAGGTCACCAGGTGGAAGACCAGGTAGAACACCACCAGTCCACGGCCGACCCGGCCCCGCAGGAGCAGCAACGGCGACGCGAGCTCGACGACGATGATCCCCCATTGCGTCGCCTGGAGCAGCCACGGCGCATCGAGCAGTGGCCGGCCCAGGAACGTCCCGCGGCGCAGGACCGCGCGAGTCAGCGTCGCTCCGTTGGCCCAGTCCAACCCACCGAAGCGGAACTTTGCGAACGCCGCGAGGAAGTAGGTCAGCACCACCGCCACCTGGATGCAGCGCAGCGCCCACCCAGCGGCGTCGTCAGCTTCGGGGTCGTGCCGCCGAGCAGTCCCCACGGTCGGCAGGACAACGAGAGCGACCAGGAAAGCAAAGCGGTCATGGTCGACTTTGCCGTAGCTCATCGCCACGACCATCCACTCGAAGTACAGGACGGCGACCGCCGTACCCAGCACCCGAGGGAGACGGCCGGTGGCCGCCATCAGCGCGGCGACGACGAGAGCCACCTGGAGGGCCTGCACGAACGTCGATCCGGGCACCGGCAGGGGGAGGAGACGGCCGACGTACAGGGGCTGGTAGAGCTCGCCGGGTACGTCGGCGTGCCGGGCCACCCAGGCCGTCGTCACTAGTACGTCGACCGGCACGAAGAGGTAGAGGGCGGCCCGCAGCCACGCGATGCGCGCCCGGGGCAGGGGGTCGAACCACCACGCCGTCACGGCCGCCGCCACACCGCGACCGGCTCTTCGACGTAGCCGACTCGGCGACCGTCGGAGAGCTCCCACCGAGCCTTGAGCAGCGTCACCTCACGCAGCCGCGGCGCATCCGGCCGGCTGCGCTCCCGGGCGAGGACCAGCAGGCCGAGCAGCGCCGGGTCAGCGGCAAATCGATCCGACTGACCCTCGAACTCGGCGCGTCGCAGCCCGAAGCTGCCCATCGACAGCCGTACCTCGCGACCGTCGACGGTGACGCCGCGGACGAGGGAGACCTTCACCGCGCCGTCCCGTGGTGTCTTGGTGGAGAACATCCGGAACGGGCCGAGCGGGAAGTGGTCGTCCTGGCCCACCCCTGTGCCCAGCAACGTGAGCCCGAGAACGCCGGCGGTGACGACCGCGCGAAGGCGCCGGCCGAGCGGGCTCAGCATGACTCCAGGGTAACCTCCTGCACGCCCGACGAGACGGAGAAGAGGCACTTATGCAGTTCGGTCGTTACTACGAGGAGTTCGAGGTCGGGGCGACGTACAAGCACTGGCCGGGCAAGACGGTGACGGAGTACGACGACCACCTCTTCTGCCTGCTGACCATGAACCACCACCCGCTGCACCTGGATGCCAACTTCGCGCAGACCTCCACGCAGTTCGGCAAGAACGTCGTCGTCGGCAACTACATCTACTCGCTGCTGCTCGGCATGTCGGTGCCCGATGTGTCCGGTAAGGCGATCGCCAACCTCGAAGTCTCCTCGCTCAAGCACGTCGCCCCGACCTTCCACGGGGACACGATCTACGGCCAGACGACGGTGCTCGACAAGACCGAGTCGAAGTCGAAGGCCGACCGAGGCGTGGTTCACGTCGAGACGTTGGGTTACAACCAGGACGGCGTGCTGGTCTGCGTATTCCGGCGCAAGGTCATGGTGCCGAAGCAGTCGCACGCGGTGGGTGGCGAGCAGCCGGGTCGGCCTGAGCCGCAAGACTCCTAGCGTTCACCCGACCGACTGGGCCGCAGCGCGTTTGACGGCCCTTACCATCGGGCAACCCTCACTCGACAGCAAGCACAACCGCCGGACTCCGGCGCTACCGAGGAGGCCCCCGTGGCACGTCGAATTATCGAAGAGGACACCACTGTTGGCGCGACTGTCGTGGAGGGCGACGGCTCGTGGGTCGGCCGCACGATTGTCGCTCTCGTCGTCATCGCCCTGCTCACCCTGGGCGCGATCTACTTGTTCAACAACATCGGTGACGGCGATGGCGGCGGCGTCGGCAACGAGACCAACATCGAGAACAACGAGGGCGACCAAGAGGGCGACACGAACATCGAGGTGCCCGGTGGCGGTGGCGACCAGCCTGAGCCGGCTGCCAGCTAGGGACGACCTATGAACCTCATCGTCCTGCTCGTGATCCTGCTGATCGTGCTGGCGGTCGTCGCCTCAATCGGCGGCCCGCGTGTCTACAGCACGCGTCGGCGCACCACAGTCGTTGACGACGCGCCCGTCGTACGGCGGCGCGTCGAGACGGTCGAGACCATCGAGGACGACCAGGTCATCTGAAGCACTGCACGTTTACGTAGCACTACGTCGAGAGCCCGTCGGTCCGCCGGCGGGCTCTCGTCGTGGCTAGCCCCCAAGTAGGTCGTTCGGGGCCTTGACGCCGTGGCGAGGGGTCGAGGAACGTGGCGGACATGAGCCTTCTGCCGACGTGTCCCCGCTGTGGCGGCGAGCTGCGAGCTCCCGGCTTCTGGTCCAGCGCCTGGCAGTGCGACCGACACGGCGAGGTGCACCCCTTCCATCTCGCGCCGACGCCGACGTACGCAGCGTTGGAGAGGCTCGTCCAGGACGCCCGCGTGCCTGTGTGGCTGCCCCACCCACTGCCCATGGACTGGACGATCACGGGTCTCGGCGGAGCCGGTGACGATCGGACCGGAGTCCGCGGCACCGTCGTGGCGCTGAGCGGGCCGCATCCGCAAGGCGGTCCCGCGGACCTGGTGCTCATCGCTGAGGAGCCCGGGATCGGCTTGGGGGCGCGATTCGCCGGGCTGGCCGGCACCGACCCGGGTGCCGAGCCGGACGGCGCCCCAGATGCCAAGGTCGAGGCCGCCGGTCACCCGACAGCGTTGTGGCGCACGGCCAGCGGTGACGACACGTGCTGCGCGATGGCCGGCGAAGCCAAAGGGCTGTGGCTCTGGGCGGTGCTCTGGCCGGACGACTGCCTCAACGTGATCAGCAGCCTCTCTCTGGAGGACTTGCGTGATGGCGGCGTCCCGGAGCTCGAGCTCGTCTTCGGCGCGGCCATGCCCCGTCTCAGCGCCCACCCGCGCGAGGACTGAGCTCAGAAGCTCGTCGTTGACGTGAAAGCGAAGGTCGACAGGCGTACGGCGGGGGCGCGAGCCGCGCCGAAGAAGAGCTCGGTGGCCAGCTCGGTGTCCGCGCCGATGTCCTCGACGGCGGACAGAGCACCCAGGATCGACTGGGTGAACCGCAGGTTGCGCACGCCGCAGACGACCACTCCGTCCTCGACGAGGAAGGTGCCGTCACGGGTCATTCCGGTGATGGTCGACTCCACGAGGTTGACCGAGTTGGTGTAGTGGAAGCGGGTGACCAACAGCCCGCGCTCGCACCCTGCGACGAGCTCGTCGAGCGTCGACGTCCCCGGCTCCATCAGCAGGTGCAGGGGGATCGGACCCTCGGTGTTGGGGGCGGGCAGCGCATGCCCGGTCGACTCGGTGCCCCCCGCGCGCGCGGACGCGAGGTCGTGCACGACACCGACTGCGACTCCGTCACGGATCAGCTCGGTACGACGGGTCGGCACCCCTTCACTGTCGAAGCTGGTGCCGGGCAGCAGGGGTGAGGTCGCGTCGTCGACGATGGTCACCCGCGGGTCGCACACCTGCTCGCCGATGCGCCCGCTCAGCGGCGAGCGTCCCTCGGCGACCACCTTGCCGCCGAACGCCGTCCAGCCGAGGAACTGCACGAGCGTCGACGTCGCTGCGGGCTCGAGGATCACCGCCCAGTCACCGGCCGGCACATCGCGCGGGGCGCGACCGAGCTCGACCTTCGCGGCGACTCGTCGGCCCAACGCGTCAGCATCGAGATCAGCCAGGCGGCCGCTGCCGTCCTCGGCGTACCCGCTCGAATCAGGCCCGCTGGCCAGCACGGTCAGCTGTGCTCGGGTCGACCGGTGGTAGGCCCGCACTCCGACGGAGGAGACGATCCCCCGCTCGCCGCTGCCGGTCTCCACGGTGCCGGCTCCGATGGTGTCGGCGGCCAGCGGCGCGAGCAACCGGGCGGCCAGTGCGGCGCGCTCACTCGGCGTGGCGGCAGCCGTCGCCTCGTCGTCGACGCCAGCGCTCGGGTAGTCCGACGGCGCGGCAAGACCACCGAACTCGGGATCCGGCGGCAGCAGCCGGGCGACCTCGAGCGCTTCCGCGGCCGCCCGACGTACGCCGTCGACGGTCAGGTCGTTGGTGGCGACGACGCCGACCCGTGAGCCGTCGGCGATGACTCGCACGCGGGCTTCGCCGTCGACGCGGGAGGTGTTCTGGTGCACGCGGGACTCGGCGAATCGGGTGAGTGCGCTGTCGTAGCGAGTGAGCAGCACCTCGACGCCGTCTGCCCCCGGGATGTCCAGGGCTGCAGCGCCAACGGACAGCAGCCGGTCTTCCCCCCAGCTCATCAGCGCATCCCCACGGTGACGTCGCGGAAGCGACCGGTCGCTGCCCCGTGCGCGACCCGAGCGACCTGGGCCGGCTGACCCTTTCCGCAGTTGGGCACACCCCAGACTCGCCAGTCCTCGCGGCCGCCGATCGCGTCGCAGGAACCCCAGAAGTCGGTGGTGCGCGCGGCGTACGTCGGGTTGCGGAACATCCGGCCGAGCCGGCCGTGCCGAATCTCGTACGCCAGCTCGCAGCCGAACTGGAAGTTGACCCGGCGGTCATCGATCGACCACGACTTGTTGGTCATCAGCAGCACTCCGTCGTCGGTGTCGGCGACGATGGAGTCGAGATCGCCCTCGCGCGGCTCGAGGCTGACGTTGTTCATCCGGACCAGCGGGATGGTGCCCCACGAGTCGGCCCGAGCGGTGCCGTTGCTGCGGACGCCGATGTGGCCCGCCGACTCGCGGTTGGTCAAGAATCCTTCGAGCACGCCGTCGACGAGGATCGGCGCCGACCCCGCGGGCACCCCGTCGTCGTCGAAGCCGAACGTGCCGAGCGCACCCGGCGTCGTGGCATCGGCTGTCACGGAGACGATCGGGCTGCCGTAGCGCAGCCGGCCGCGATCCTCGACCGTGACGAAGGACGTGCCGGCGTAGGCCCGCTCCATGCCCAGGATGCGATCGAGCTCCGTGGCATGGCCGATCGACTCGTGCACCTGCAGTGCGAGCTGGCTGGACTCCAGGACGAGGGTTGTGGTGCGGGCCGGCAGGTCGGGAGCGGTCAGCAGCGCCACCGCTTCGACGCACGCCGTGGCCGCGTGACCCGGCAGGTCGAGCGCGAGGACATCCTCCCAGCCACCGCAGGTGAACTGGCCGCGGAACGAGTTGGGGTAGCTGCGCAGCTGCACCTCGCCCTCGCCAACCGCGGTGCCGCGCAGCCCACCGCCGATCTGCAGCACCGTCTGGTCGAACCACCCGTCCTCGGTCGACCGGAACGATGTCGTTCGACGCCATGCGTCGGTGAAGGCCTCGACAAAGCTGATCCCCGTCACTTCTTTGCCGGCTGCTGTCGTGGCGAGAAGGTGGTCGACCTTCTCCGCCAACGGCATGGCGAACGGATCGGTCTGGTACGGCGTGACGTAACGGCCGGCCGGCGGTGGTGTGGCGTCGAGCTGCACTGTGTCTCTACCCACGGTTGCGCTGGCCCGCGCGATGTCCACGGCGCGCTCGACTGTTCGTCGTACGGCGTCGGTCGTCGTCTCGTGCGTCGCGGCGAACCCCCAACGACCGTCGACGAGCACTCGGATGCCCACGCCGCGCGACGCTTCCCGGGAAACACCCTCGACCCGGGTGTCGCGGACGTCGATCGACTCGGTCCGCTCCTCGACGGCGCGTACGTCGGCGTACTGCACCTGGGGCAGTCTCGCGGCGCCGAGTGCGAGGTCGGCCAGCTCCTCCAACTCCATGTTGAGCACCCTATTGGGGTCGGTAGGGTCAATGCTGTGCGCATCGACCTGCACGCCCATTCCACGGCATCCGACGGCACCGACTGCCCGGCCGACGTGATGCGCCACGCCGTTGCCGCTGGTCTCGACGTCGTGGCGCTCACCGACCACGACACGGTCGCTGGTTGGGCGGAGGCAGCCGCGGCGGCACCGCCGGAGCTGACGCTGGTGCCGGGGGCCGAGATCTCCTGCGGGGTCCTGGTGGACGAGCGCCCGATCTCGCTGCATCTGCTCGCCTACCTCTTCGACCCCGACGCCGAGCCGTTCGCTACCGAGCGGGCGTTGATCTTCACTGACCGCGATCGCCGCGGTCAGGAGATGGTCGAGCGTCTCGTCGGGCTCGGGGCTCCGGTGACCTGGGCCCGGGTGCAGGAGCTCGCCGCGGGAGGTGCGGTGGGCCGACCGCACGTGGCTCGGGCGCTGGTCGAGGCTGGCGTCGTACCTGACGTGGCCAGCGCGTTCACGGACGAGTGGATCGGGTCATCAGGGCGGGCGTACGTCGACAAGCGGTTCCTTGACCCGGTCGAGGCGGTGCAGCTGGTCATCGCCGCCGGGGGAGTCGCTGTGATGGCTCACCCGGGCGCGGGCAAGCGCGGGCCGGTCGTCGACGACGGGGTGATCGCTGCGATGGCCGAGGCGGGCATGGCCGGCCTCGAGGTGGACCACCCCGACCACGACGCGGCCACGCGTGAGCGCTACCGCGGGTTGGCCGGGGATCTTCGGCTCGTCGTCACCGGCTCGAGCGACGACCACGGGGCGCTCACCGGGCGACGCTTAGGTGCCAACCTGACGTCGGTGGAGGCCTGGTCCGCGTTGCAGTCGCGGGCGACCGGTCGGGCGCCGGTCATTGACCCGCCTGGCTGAGAGCTCGCGCCAAGACTGTCGCACTCGCGGGTCACAATGCCGCCGTGACCCAGATCGCCCTGTCGGGCATGCCCACGCCGCTCTTCCGGGCCATTCCCGCGCGGCTGACCACGTGGCTCGACTGTCCGCGGCGGTTCCGCTTCTCCTACGTCGACCGCCCATCGCCGCCCAAGGGCCCGGCCTGGGCCCACAACTCCTTCGGCAACACGGTGCACAACGCGCTGCGCCAGTGGTGGAGCGAGCCACTCGCGGGCCGTACGCCGGATGCGGGGCGACGCCTCGTCGACCAGGCGTGGATCCCGAACGGCTACCGCGACGACGACCAAGAGTCGGCGCACCGAGAGCGTGCCCGCCACGTCGTCGCCGACTACCTCGCGACCCTCGACCCCGCCGACGAGCCGCCCGGCGTCGAGCGGCGGGTCGCAGCTCGGCATGGCCTGCTCGCCCTCGAGGGCCGGGTCGACCGCATCGACCGGCGGGGCGACGAGCTGGTCATCGTCGACTACAAGACCGGGCGTTCGGCGCTCTCTGCCGATGACGCGCGAGGTTCGTTGGCGCTGGCCGTCTACGCCGTCGCGGCCGGTTCCACCCTGCGCGCGCCGTGCCGCACCGTCGAGCTGCACCACGTGACGACCGGTGAGGTGCACTCGTTCACCCACACCGAGGAGTCGCTCGAGCGGCACCTCGGGCGCGCGCAGCGGCTGGCCGAGGAGATTCGGGCGGCGGCCGTGACGGAGGACTTCCCGGCGCGGCCGAGCGACGGGTGCCGGTGGTGCGACTTCGTCCGCGTCTGCCCGGCGGGACGTGAGCGGGTCCCGGAGCTGCTCCACCCCTGGTCCGCCTTGCCCGCGATCGGTTGACCCGGCGACAGCTCAGGCGGAGGCGATGGAGCGGGGAGCTGCGGCGCGGGCCTTCGCCGCCTTCGCTGTCGGTCCGTCGCGGAACGACTCCGGGACGAGCATCGCCGTACGGCGAAACGCCTGCGCGCGCACCGACGCCGACAGGTCGGTCGTTGGCAAGCCGGGGGCGCCGTACATCCGCCGGGCCCACCGCGGCTGCAGCGCGAAGGACAGGCTGGCTATGCCGAGCCAGACCGGCCGGAGGGGGATCGCCCGCCGCGGCATCGGCGGCAGGTGGACGAAGCGCAAGACGGCCCGCGCCTCCGCGGTCATCCGCAGCTGTGGTCGCACCGACGTGAAGTACTCGGCCATCGCCGCCTCTGACGACGGCACGTCGGAGGCCGACAGCCCGACGAGCTCGGCGGCTCGCGTCTGCTCCGCGTAGTAGCGGTCGGCGTCACCCGGCTCGACCGAGCCACCGGCTCGCCGGAACGTAGAGAAGAACGACTCCACCTCGGCGCAGTGCACCCATCGCAGCAGGTCCGGGTCGGAGACGCGGTAGGGACGGCCGCTCTCCGGCTCGATTCCGCTGAGCCCCCGGTGAATGCCGCGCACCCGGGCGCCCGCGCGCTCCGCGTCAGCTGTCGTCCCGAACGCCACCACGCCGACGTACTCCGCGGTGCGAAATAGGCGTCCCCACGGGTCCTCTCGGAAGTTGGAGTGCTGGGCGACTCCAGCCATCGCGAGGGGGTGCAGCGCCTGGAGGAAGAGCGAGCGAAGTCCGCCGAGGAGCATGGTGGGGTCGCCGTGTACTCGCCACGTCATGCTGTCGGGGCCGAAGAGACCGAGGTCGTTCACTCCCGTACCCTCGCATGATCTGCCGATCCGTGAGGAGCCCTGTGTCTGTCGTCAAGATCAACGTCCTGTCGGTGCCCCTGGAGATGCGCGAGACGCTGGAGCAGCGCTTCGCCGGCCGGGCCGGGATGGTCGAGTCGGCCGACGGCTTCGAGTGGTTCGAGCTGCTCCGCCCGGTGGAGGGGACGGACGACTACCTCGTCTACACCCGGTGGCGCAGCGAGGAGGACTTCAGGGCGTGGACCGCGTCGCAGTCCTTCGGTGCGGGCCACGCGCAAGCCAGCGGCGGACGTCCGGCCGGCGCAGCGCCCGCTGCGAGCGGATCGACGATCTGGTCGTTCGACGTGCTTCAGCAGGCAGCGCCAAAGAGCTAGCGCAAGCAACCATGGCTAGTGCGCGTCTTCGACCCCGGCCCAGAACTCAGTGAGCACGTTGGCGGTCTCCGCTGGCCGCTCGACCGCGGGTGAGTGCGCCGCGCCGTCGATAACCCGATGGGCCGCGCCGAGGCGGTGCGCCATGGTGGCCTGCGCCGCGGGCGACCACACGTCGTCGTCGACACCGCAGGCGACCAGCACAGGGACTCCGGTGTCCCGCAGCGCATCCACCCGGTCTGGCTCCGCGAGGATGGCATCACCCATGCCCAGCAGGCCGGCGCGGCTGTTGCCGATGAACCGCTCGCGCAGCAGCGCCCGCACGGGCTCCGGTCGAGCCGCGTGGACCGGGTCAGTGACCTCCCGGTAGGCGGCGATCTCCGCCTGGCTGTGGGTCTCGAGCATCGTGGCGAGAGCCCGGGTGCGTGCTGCGGAGTCACCACCGATCGCCGCCGGACCACTTGCCAGCAGGACGAGCGATCGGACTGCTTGCGGGCGCTGGAGCACGGCGGATCGGGCGACCAATCCGCCAAAGCTGTGCCCGAGGAGGTGCACCGCTCCGTCGCCGAGGGAGTCGCAGAGTGCCAGCACATCGAGGGCGAGCGCGTCGACGGCGTACGCCGATCGATCATCCGGGCCTGGGGACTCGTGCTGGCCTCGAAGGTCGACAGCGACGTAGGTGTGTCCGACAGCCGTGACCTCCTCGGCGATCGGGGAGAAGTCCTCCTTGCCGCCCGTGTAGCCAGGGATCAGCACCACCGTTGAGCGCAGGGTGACAGCGGTCGACGCCGGCCGGTCCCGGACGGCGAGGCACCCGTCGGGCAGCGCCACCCACCTCGTGGCGGGGTGGCTGGTGGCTGCGGCACAGCTGCTCTGGGGCACGGACAACGGACCTCCTCACGCCGCTCGGGAGACCCATCGTAGGTGGGCGCGGTTTGCCGGGCGCACTCCGATGCAGCGACACTGGCTACTCGCCATCCCCCACCGCAAGGCTTCCCCGTGACCCGCACTCTTGCCGTCGCCAATCAGAAGGGCGGGGTCGCCAAGACGACCACCGCCGTGTCCTTGGGTGTCGCCTTCGCCGAGCTCGGCCGGCGGGTGCTGCTCGTCGACCTCGACCCGCAGGCCTGCCTCACCTTCTCGCTTGGCCTCGATCCCGACGCACTGGACCTGTCCGTGCACGACGTCCTGCTGGGTCGAGTCAGCGCCGGCATGGCGCTGCACAAGACGCAGGAAGGCCCCGACGTACTGCCCGCGACCATCGACCTGGCCGGGTGCGAGGCGATGCTGCTGACGCGCACCGGCCGTGAGTACGCGTTGCGCGGCGCCCTCGAGGACCTTGGAGCGGAGTACGACGACGTCGTCATTGACTGCCCGCCGTCGTTGGGGGTGCTCACTATCAACGGGCTCACTGCGGCCGATGATGTGCTCATCCCGCTGCAGTGCGAGACGTTGTCGCACCGCGGAGTCGGGCAGCTGCTCGACACCGTGCACGACGTGCAGCGGCTGACCAACCGGGACCTCACGGTGCTCGGTGTGCTGCCGACCCTCTTCGACGGGCGCACCAACCACGCGCGCGAGGTGCTCGCCGACGTCTCCTCGCGGTACAGCCTGACCGTGCTTGAGCCGCCTATCGCCAAGTCGGTTCGCTTCGCTGAGGCACCCGCCGCGGGCCGGTCCGTCCTGTCCACCTCGTCGCGGACACCCGGCGCGCAGGCCTACCGCGAGCTCGCGCGCCGCCTGGCCGGCCTGCCCGCGGCTGCGGCCTCCGCCGAGCCAGAGCCGTCATGAGCTCGGCGGACAAGAAGAAGAAGGCCAAGGCGAAGGCGAAGGCGAAGGCGAACGCGGTCGCGGTCGCCGCGAGTCCCCCGGTGGAGGCGGCGGCGCCGACCAAGGCCGCGGCTCCGACCAAGGCCGCGGCAAAGCCGAAGGCGGCGGCTCCGACCAAGACCGCGGCAAAGCCGAAGGCGGCGGCTCCGACCAAGGCTGCGGCGCCCGCCAAGGGCCCGGTCGCGACGAGACCGCGGAAGCCGGTCAGCGCGACGAAGGCGACCGGAACGTTCGACCGGGTCCGCCCGCGTACGACGGCGCCCGATGAGGCGGAGCGCCAGGAGATCTCGACGGCACTGCCGTCGATCGACGCGGAAGGCAAGCGGCGGCTCTTCAGCACCACCTCCGCGAGCCCGGTGATGGGCGCCGTGACGGTGGAGTGCTCGTCCTGCGGCGTCGAGTCGACGATGACGCTAGGGCAGCTGCTCCGCGCGTCGGTCCCGAGCGTGCACCTGCCGTTGCTCAAGCCCCGCTATCCGTCGTACCTCCGCTGCCCTGCGTGCGGGAAGCGCACCTGGATGCGCCCCCACTTCCGCGTCTGACCCGGTCGTCCCAGTCGCTGGAGGTCTGCTGCCGCCGCAGCTAAGCGCCTAGATCGCGGCGATTGCGTCCGGGAGCGGGATGCCGTGCGCGTTCATGTCGGTGAGCCCGTCGAGCATGCCGCAGCCGACGCAGCGCAGCCCGAGGGCGAGCCAGTCGACCGCGCCGTCGGCGACGTGGAAGCCTGCGGCCAGCTCGAACATCGACTGCCCGCACGTCCCGCAGGAGCGCATCGGCGGGTGGTTCCATCGCTCCTCGGAGTCGAGGACGTGCTTCACGATGCCGCAGGCGAGGCACCGGTGTCGGGCCAGGCCCTCCGTGGCGTCACCCTCGACGTAGAACCAGGTGGGCGCCTCGGTGCCGTGGACGGGGTTCTCGCAATGGGCGAGCGTGGTCACGGAGATCGTGGGGCAGTTCTCGAGGCCCTCGAGCCAGTGCCGCAAGTCGTCGCTGTCCTCGCCGACCTTGTGATCGGACACCTTGTGCATCGCCACGACATGACCCCTCTAGCTGCTCCGACGTATCTCACAGATGGTCGGCCGATGCGGAGGGAGCCTTGAGTTCAGCCCGTCGTGATGTTGCCGCCGGGGGTTTCGCCGCCACCGTCGGCCGCGCCGGTCCGGCCGGATCCGCCGCGACGACGTCGACGCGGGCGGGCGGCGCCGTCACCGGCTGTTGCCGTGGCTGTGGCTGTGGTCCGCGGCGCGCTGGGGCCAGCGCCGGGAGCGGTCTCGGCGGCACCTTCTCCGGCGCGGGTACGACGACGTGGCCGGGTACGGGCCGGCCGCGCGGCAGCGTCGGTCTCCGTCGGCGTACGGCGCTCGGCCGGCCGCGAGTCCCGACCGTGCGCGCGGCCCCCGCCGTCACCGCGGCCCCCGTCGCGGGAATCGCGGGAACCGTCGGAAGCGGCCTTCTTGCGTCGGGCCGACCCGGTATCTCCGATGTCCTCGAGCTGCTCAGCCTGGAGTCCGACCCGGGTGCGCGCGGCCCGGGGGAGGGAGCCGGTGACGCCCTTGGGGATGTCGAGGGTCTCGAAGAAGTGTGCCGACGAGGAGTAGGTCTCCGGCGGCTCCGGAAAGGGCAGGCCGAGGGTGTTGTTGATGTCTTTCCAGCGCGGCATGTCGTCCCAGTCGACGAAGGTGATCGCTGTGCCGAATTCCCCCGCGCGCCCCGTGCGCCCGATCCGGTGGACGTAGGTCTTGTCGTCCTCGGGACACTGGTAGTTGATGACGTGCGTGACGCCTTGGATGTCGATGCCGCGGGCAGCGACGTCGGTCGCGACGAGCACATCGATCTTGCCAGTGCGGAAGGCCCGCACGACCCGCTCGCGGGCGGCCTGAGCGAGGTCGCCGTGTACGGCGGCAGCCGCGAAGCCGCGGTCGGCGAGGTCGGCACCGACCCGGTCGCATCCCCGCTTGGTGCGACAGAAGACGATCGTGAGCCCGCGGCCCTCCGACTGAAGGATGCGCGCGATCATCTCGACCTTGTCGAGGTTGTGCGCACGGAACACGTGCTGCGCGGTGGTGGGCACCATCGACGTCTCGGTGGGGTCCTCGGCGCGCATGTGCACCGGCTGGTTGAGGAACCGTCGAGCCAGGGTGAGGATCGGTCCGGGCATCGTCGCGCTGAAGAGCATCGTCTGCCGGTCGGACGGCGTCTGGGCGAGGATCTTCTCGATGTCGGGCAGGAAGCCCAGGTCGAGCATCTCGTCCGCCTCGTCCAGCACGAGGGTCTGCACGCCACCGAGGTCTAGGTGACCTTGACGGGCCAGGTCGAGTAGACGGCCCGGCGTACCCACGACGACGTCGACGCCGGCGCGCAGCGCGTCGACCTGCGGCTCGAATGCGCGACCGCCGTAGATCGCCACGACGGTGACCTTGCGGTTCTTGCCCGCGCGGTGCAGGTCGTCAGCGACCTGAATGCACAGCTCACGGGTCGGGACGACGACGAGCGCCTGGGGCCGTTGGGAGGGCAGGACAAGCCGGTCGAGCAGCGGTACGCCGAAGGCGAGCGTCTTGCCCGTGCCGGTGCGCGCCTGGCCGATCAGGTCGACGCCCGAGAGGGCAATCTGCAGGGTGAGCTTCTGCACGGGGAAGGGCTGGGTGATGCCCATTGCCTCGAGCGCGGCCACGGTCTCAGGGGACGCGCCGAGGAGGGCGAAGCCGTTGGCCTGGTCCTCGACGGGACCAGATTCGGGCTCAGTCGCATCGGGCTCAGCCGCGATGGGATCAGCCAGGGGTAGGTCGTTGGTGGACAGCGGAAATGCCTTCCGACGGTGTCCGACTAGACCGGCGCGCCTGCGACCCGTGTGTCATTCGTGCTGCGGGGCGACGCTGTGCGGTCGGACGAGGGTGAATGACGACCCTCGTTCCGGGCCGTCTGCGCCGGTACGACGTACCGGCGCATTCTCTCTGCGTCGCTCAGTCTACCCTGGCGCCATGGTGGACCCGGACACCGACGCGCGCAGACAGGCCGTCGTCGACTTGATGGCCGCCCTTGCCTACGGCGAGCTCACTGCGTTCGAGCGACTCGCCACGGACTCGGGGCTCGCGCCGACGATCGCCGACAAGGCCGAGCTCGCGCAGATGGCGACCAAGGAGTTCGCGCACTACCAGCGGCTCGTGGCTCGCCTCGCAGAGATGGGAGTCGACGCCGAGGAGGCGATGACGCCCTTCGTCGAGCCGCTCAACGCTTTTCACGACTCGACCTCGCCGAGTGACTGGCTCGAGGGTCTGATCAAGGCCTACGTCGGCGACAACCTGGCCGCGGACTTCTACCGCGAGGTCTCGACCCTCCTCGACGACGAGGACGCCCGGACCCTGGTCCTCGACGTCTTGGCTGACACTGGTCATGCGAGCTTCGCTGTGGACCGCGTCCGCGCTGCGGTGGCGGCCGATCCAGCCATCGCGGGACGGCTGGCCCTGTGGGCCCGGCGGCTGGTCGGCGAAGCGCTGACCCAGACCCAGCGGGTGGCGGTCAACCGGGATTCGCTGTCTCACCTCATCGGCGGCGCGGAGGATCTGGCCGAGGTGTCGCGGATGCTGGCTCGGATCACCGCGCGGCACAGCGAGCGGATGAAGGCCCTCGGCCTGTCCGGCTGAGTGCCTGGCGCGTGGCGGCTTTCTGGTTGGGTGGGCTCCTTCGATAGCATCCACGCGCCCCCCGGGAGTCACCGGGTGAGCGAGCAGCGAGAGGGATATCGGCATGGGTCGCGCGTACGACGCGTGGAAGAAGATCAAGGGTGCCTGGATCGATGGCGACCCGGAGCCGCTGCTCGACGTCTACGCCCCGGACGCCGTCTACCTCGAGGCGCTCAACCCGCCGCACGAGGGCCCGAACCTCATCCGCTCCTACCTCGACGACTTCATCACCGCCCGGCCGAACATCGAGATCACCGAAACCCGGGTGATCGACGGCGGCGACTCCTGCGCGGTCGAGTGGGCCTTCTCCTACGACCAGCCGACCCGTCGGGTCAGCAACCTGCGGCGCTGCACGGTGATCGTGGTCGACGCCAACGGCCTGGTGAAGTCCCAGCGCGACTACACCTGACCGGTGCTGGCGTGGTCAGCGGCCAACGACCACGCAGCTGGGCGACCCGGCGGCGTACGACGCATCGCTGCGCGCTTCGTCGGCACCGTTGCTTACGGTGAACCCGTAGGGGTTCGGGAACGGTGACACCGGCAGCGCTGCGACGCCGGCGGTGCGCTGGGACTCGGCGGTCAGCCGGGCGAGCTCAGTTCCGGCTGCAATTCGAGCCACCTCGCCGAACACTTGGCGCCTGCTGGTGATACGGACCTCGCTCGCGTCCTCGTCGAAGACGCCGTCGACGTAGGCCAGGATCCGCCCGGCGCTGACGCCTCCGACGGTTTCGGAAACCGATACCCAGAACCTGGTAGTTCCGTCGGCGGTGCGCCCGGCCAGCATGGAGAACCTGGCATCGTCGACGACGAACCCGACCCTGTAGTTTGCTCCGGACGCTGCGCCTGGCTCGACTGTGGTCAGGCTCCGCAAACGGATCACCGCGGTGACGTGTCGGTCGTCGCTGGCGACATCGGCGGAGGTGATGTCGAGGCTGCCCACTGAGGCAGGGGACGAGCCGGCTTCCTCGATGAGGTGGTCGTCGCCGACCGGATCAACGACGAGGTGGCACGAGGGCGCTGACTCCGCTGCGCCAGGGACAGATGCCGCGAGAAGGAGCACAGCAGCGACTAGGACAGGGTTGCGCATGGGAGTACCTCCTACGGCCTAGAGCGACAAGGCATCCGGCGGGTTGGCGCTCCAGCGTTCTACGCCCGGCTGAAGCCGACGTTGCGTCCCTCGTCAGAGGATGCGATCTCGACGTAGGCGAGCTTGTCGACCGGGACGACGACCAGCTTGCCTTTCTCGTCGGCCAGCGTGAAGAGGCCACCCTTGGTCAGCGCGGCGTTGAGCGCTGCCTGGATCGCCTCGGGCTTCTCCGCGCTCTCGACGACGAGCTCGCGGGCGCCGAACTGCACCCCGATCTTGACCTCCACGCTGGCACCTCTCGCGTTGTCCGCTGGTCCGTGCAGTGAGGTTATCCCGACGTGGTCCGTCGTACGCCGCCCGCGTTCTGCGCCCTCAGCGAACGCCGGGCAGCTGCCGCCGTACGACGGAGCCCCGCGCCGGAGAGTCAGGGGGTGCGCTTGGGGGAGCCGGCGAGGCCCTTCCAGGCCAGCGCGGCGAGCAGCTCGACGGCGCGCTCCTTGGTGACTTGGCCACCGGATGCCAGCCACCACCGGGCCGAGACCTCCGCCTGCCCGGCCAGTGCCACCGACAGCAGCCGGGCTTCCGCCGGGTCGACGCCGGTGTCGGCGGCGATGGTGTCCGCGATCGCGTCGACGCAGGCGTCGAGGGCGTGCTCCACGCGCTCGCGGACGCTGGGCTCGTTGCGGAGGTCGGACTCGAAGACCAGGCGGAAGGCCTCACCCTCGGAGTCGACGAAGTCGAAGTAGGCGGCGACCGCATTGCGCACCCGCAGCTTGTTGTCCGTCGTCGAGTCGAGCGCGCCGCGTACCCGCTGCACCAGGTCGGCGACATGCGCGTCGAGCAGCGCGACGTAGAGGTCGAGCTTGCCCGGGAAGTGCTGGTAGAGCACCGGCTTGCTGACCCCGGCTCGTTCGGCGATGTCGTCCATCAGGGTGGCGTGGTAGCCCGCAGCGACGAAGACTTCCTGCGCGGCCTTCAGCAGCTGGGCTCGACGGGCCGACTTGGGGAGTCGGGGCGCGCGGGATGCCGTCGTACGCGTGGTCACAGCCGTCCTCGGAGTCGACCTGCTAGCGTGGCGACGCTAACCTACTCGCGGGTAACTTCCCTGCCAAGATCGCCACGACGGAAGGCTTGCCGTGACCTTCTCCATGTCGCTCACCGAGGAGCAGGTGGCCACCCAGAAGTGGGCCCACGAGTTCGCCGAGCGGGAAATCCGACCTGTCGCCGCCCAGTACGACGACTCGGAAGAGTTCCCCTGGCCGGTGGTCGAGAAGGCCAAAGAGATCGGCCTCTACGGTCTCGAGTACTTCCAGATGGCCGGCTCGGACGAGTCGGGGCTGACGTCGGCGATCGTCAGCGAGGAGATGACCTGGGGATGCGCCGGCATCACTCTCGCGATTTTCGGCACCGGTCTCGCCTTGGCCGGCCTGGCCGGATCCGGCACACCGGAGCAGTTCGGCGAGTGGGCGCCGCAGATGTTCGCCAAGCCGGACGGGTCGCTGGCGCTCGGCGCCTTCTGCGTCACCGAGCCCAGCGCCGGCTCCGACGTGTCATCGCTGCGCACCAGCGCGAAGAAGACCGACGGCGGCTGGGTGCTCAACGGTCGCAAGTGCTTCATCACGAACGGCGGCATCGCTGACGTTCACATCGTCGTCGCCACCGTCGACCCGACCTTGGGGCACAAAGGGCAGGCGACCTTCGTCGTACCGCCAGGTACTCCGGGGTGTTCCGGCGGCAAGAAGGAGCGCAAGCTCGGCATCCGCGCGTCACACACCTCCGACGTCGTGTTCGAGGACTGCTTCGTCCCCGACGAGTGCCTGCTGGGTGGCGAGGACAACCTCAAGCGCAAGATGGAGTCAGCCAAGACCGGTACGTCGGTGCGCAAGTCGGGCGCACTATCGACCTTCGAGGCGACCCGGCCGATCGTTGGCGCGCAGGCGCTCGGCATTGCCCGTGCGGCGTTCGAGTTCTCCCGCGACTACGCCAAGGAGCGGGTGGCCTTCGGCAAGCCGATCATCAGCAACCAGGGGATCGCGTTCAAGCTCGCCGACATGGCGACGGAGATCGAATGCGCGCGTCTGCTCGTGTGGCGCGCCGCGTGGATGGGCCGCTCCGGTGTGCCCTTCAAGCAGGCTGAGGGTTCGATGTCGAAGCTCAAGGCAGGCGAGGTGGCGGTCAAGGTCACCGATGAGGCAATTCAGATCCTCGGGGGTTATGGCTACATCAAGGACTACCCGGTCGAGAAATGGCACCGGGACTCGAAGATCTACTGCATCTTCGAAGGCACGTCCGAGATCCAGCGCCTCGTCATCTCCCGCGCCGTCGCGAACTCTGGCAGCTAAGCACCTCGACCGTCCTGCTCGCGGCTGCCGTCTCGAGTGCGCAGCGGGTCGGGTGTCGTTCGGTCCGGGAACCGGTCGGCGTACTCCGACTCGAGCTCCAGCATGCGGTCTGTGTGCGCCTGGAAGGCGTCGGCCGATCCCTTCATGAAGGTGTCGTGTCGGGTCTCGTGCAGGTGCTCGAGCTCGCGTTCGAGGTCGGCATCGTCGAGCTCGGTGCCTGGTCTACGGGTCGAGGTCGTCATGGGGTCCTCCGGGTGGTCGTGGTCACCTCATACCCCGCGCGGCGTGGCGTACCCGTTTTGTGGTCGCGGAGGGGAACGCTGTCATCACTTCATGGTCACCCCGCGGAGGTCCCACGTGGCAGGGCTCGACACGCCCATCCGTCCTGCATCGGCGACCGACACGACCCCGGACTGGGCCGGCGTTGGTCCGGTACGGCGCGCGCGGCACATCCGCCGCGTCATGCTCACGGTATTTGCGGTGTTCTTGCTGCTCGGCGCGACCGGCATGCTCGGTGTGCGCACCGGCCGCGTGTCGGCGAACGGTGGCGGCTACGACCTCGACGTCGAGTACCCGCGAATCACCCGGGCCGGCCACGCAGTGCCGCTTGCTGTGGAGGTGCGCAAGCCGGGCGGCTTTGGTGATGAGCCGATCGTCATCGCCATGCGCGCGGGCTACTTCTCGCTCTTCGACGAGAACGGCGTTCTGCCGGGTCCGAGCAAGGAAACCGCGGACCGGCAGAATGTGATCTGGGAGTTCGACCCGCCACCAGGGGAGGTGCTGCGGATCAGGTTTGACACCCGGACGGGACCGAACCGGCAGTCCAACGAGAACGGCACGGCTGCGGTGCTGGTCGACGACGAGCCGGTCGTGCAGGTCTCCTTCACCACGTGGGTGATGCCCTGATGGACGTCGTGTGGCGCGCCGCTGCGATCTACCTGTTCCTGTTTGTCTTCACCCGCGCCCTTGGCAAGCGCGAACTTTCTGAGATGTCCGCTTTCGAGCTCATCACCCTGGTCACGATCGGCGACATGGTGCAGCAAGGCGTCACCCAGGAGGACTTCTCGATGACCGGCGCTGTGCTCGCTGTGAGCACCTTCGGCTTTCTAGCCCTGATCGGCTCCTACGTCTCGTTCCGCTTCCCGCGTACGCAACCCCTGCTCGAGGGTCGACCCGTCGTCGTCATCCACGACGGCCAGCTGCTCGAGGACGTGCTGCGCATCGAGCGGCTCAGCGACGATGAGGTGAAGGAAGAAGCTCGGACTCAGGGCATCGCCGACCTCGCCGACGTACGTCTCGGCATCCTCGAGCCCGACGGCAAGTTCTCCTTCATCAAGACCGAAGGTTCGCAGCAGCCGGCCGAGGACAAGCACCAGGCCTGAGAGTCGCTCACCGAGGGGGTTGGAGCGCGGGTGTGTCTCCCTACGGTGCGCCCGCGCTCCAATCCAGGTGGGCCGGGATCTAGCGCGGCAGTTTTTGCTTGAGGGTGAGCACCGGCGCGAAGAGGTCGCCCAGCTCCGCGACACGGGCGAGCACGTCGTCGGTCTCGTACCCGAGCGCCAGATCTCCTGCGGCGCAGGCCGCGACCTCGTCCCACGTCACGGGGGTGGAGCAGGTCGGCCGAGAGCGGGCCCGCAGCGAGTAGACGCACGCGGTCGTCTTGGAGTCGACGTTCTGGCTCCAGTCGACGAGCACCTTGCCGACCCGCAGCTCCTTCTTCTGCTTCGAGACAACCAGCGTCGGATGATCTCGCTCCAGCTGCTCGGCAACCTGCTTCGACCAGGGGGTTGTCACGTCGTACGACGCCGGGGTGTTGAGCGGGACATAGACCTGCAGCCCCTTCGACCCGGACGTCTTCGCGAACGCGACCAGCCCCGCTTCGTCGAAGAGCTCGCGGAGCAGCAGGGCGACCGAGCAGCACGCCACGATGTCGGCGGGTGCCCCGGGGTCGAGGTCGAAGACCACCATCGTCGGCTTGTACGGCGTCTTGGCCAGCGCCATCGTCGTGTGCATCTCGAGGTCGGCGAGGTTGGCCGCCCAAACCAACGTTGGCAGGTCCTGCGCGAGGCAGTAGTTGATGTCGCGATCGTTGGAGTCGCTCCAGATCGCCTGCGTCTTGACCCACGACGGTCGATGGTCGGGACAGTTCTTCTCGTAGAAGAACGGGCCATCAACACCGTTGGGGTAGCGCTTCAGCGTCAGCGGGCGGCCTTTGAGGTGTGGCAGCAGCACCGGCGAGATCCGCGTGTAGTAGTCGATCACCTGGCCCTTGGTGAAGCCGACCTCCGGATACATCACCTTGTCCAGGTTGGACAAGGTGAGCTCGCGGGTGCCGACCTTCACCCGAATCTCGCTGCGCGCCGGGCTCACCCTGGTTCCCGCTTGACGTCGCCGGCCGGCTTGTCGAAGCGCAGCCCTTTGTACGACGGATGTCGCAGCCGGCCTTCGCGGGTCCACTCGGTGAACTCGACCTCGCACACCAGCTCCGGCTCGACCCAGGCTGCTTTCGCTGCGTGCGGACGCGGCACGTCGTTGTCGAAGGGGCTCGCTGTGCGCGCCAGCGGCTCAAGGCGGGAGATGAGGTCGCGCAGCGTCTTCTGGGTGAAGCCGGTGCCGACGTGACCGGCGTACTGCAGCGAACCGTCGTCGTCGTAGTGACCCACGAGCAGCGAGCCGAGGTTGCCGCTGCGGCCGCCCTCGCCGTGCGTCCAACCGCCGATGACGAGCTCCTGTCGCCGGATATTCTTGAGCTTGCGCCAGGCCTCTGATCGCTTGCCCGGTAGGTAGGCGCTGTCCAGCCGCTTGGCCATGATGCCCTCGAAGCCGCGTGACTGGCTCGCCGACAGCACCGCCGCGCCGTTGCCGGGGAAGTGCGGTGGCACCTGCCAGCTCGCCCCGGACAGCTCCAGGGACTCGAGCAGGGAGCGGCGCTCGGCGTATGGCAGAGCCAGCGTCGATCGCCCGTCGAGGTGCAGCAGGTCGAAGGCGAGGTAGACGACCGGCACAGTCGCCATGAGGCGTCGTACGGCAGCACCGGTGAGCTTCATCCGCTGCTGCAGCAGCCCGAAGTCGGTGCGTCCCGTCTCGTCGAAGGCGACCAGCTCGCCGTCGAGCACAGCCGCCCGGGTGCCGACTGACTCACCGAGGTTCGCGAGCTCCGGGTACGACGCCGTGATGTCGAGGCCGTTGCGACTCGTCGCTCGAGCGCGGCCGCCGTCGACGTGCACCACCGCCCGCACGCCGTCCCACTTGAACTCGTAACCCCACCGCGCGTCGTCGGTCGGCAAGCCGCCGCCCGACGTCGCGAGCATCGGCGCGATCGTCGCGGGCAGCGGCTCCCAGTTGGGCTCTGCAGATGGTTCCATTCGCTGGATCATCTCCCGCCGCGTGTCGGACGAACCGTGGACGCATTCGGCTCGCGATTCTGTCCACAGACTGTGCCGGGCGGGCGCGTCGAGAACCCTGCGGCGAGCACGCTGGGTCGATGAGATCTCGGAGTGCGGTTCTTCTCCTCGGTGCGCTCTTGATTGCGGTCGTCGTGGCCCAGTCGCGAGGGGCCCAGTCTCGAGGGACACAGTTGTACGACGGGCCGGTGGCCCTGGCGGTGCCCTCTCACTCGGCAGCGCCGAGTGAGTCGCCGAGTTGGCGCGCGGTCATCGCGGTCCTCGACGCGGCGCGCGCGGCGGGCTATGCCGACCCGGCGGTCGCCGACCCACTCGACTGGGTCGCGGCGGACTGCCCCTGCCTGGCTGTTGAGAAGGAGGCTCTGCGCAGGTTGGCCGGACAGGGGCGCCGCCTGGTCGTCACTCTGCCCGAGGTGGTGAGTGCCGTCGCCGTCGCCGAGGCTGACCTCGCGGCCACCGTTGAGGTGCGAGACGTGCTCCCTGCGTACGACGAAGTCGACGCCGCCGGGCGCACAGTGCGGGCGTGGCCGGGGCGGGGCGAGGCCTCGTGGATGGCCACGCTCGTGCGCCATGACGGAGGGTGGCGGTGGGCGGCGTGGACACGCGGTGCAGGTCACGATGCGGTCGCCGGCGTGGACCCGAGCCGCCCTGGGTAGCACGATGTCGCCAGAGACCTGTGCGATCCCCGCGCACCGGCCGGCACGGGAGGCGTCAGCATGCGATCGATCTGGAAGGGCTCGATCTCCTTCGGCCTGGTCACGATCCCGGTCAAGCTCTACTCGGCGACCGAGGAGAAGGACGTCACCTTCCGTCAGGTGCACCGCGAGGACGGCGGTCGGATCCGTTACAAGCGTGAGTGCACGATCGACGGCGAGGAGGTGCCCTACGCCGACATCGCCAAGGGCTACGAGATGCCGGACGGCTCGATGGTCGTGTTGACCGACGACGACCTGGCGAGCGTGCCGCTCACGACGAGTCGGGCAATCGACGTCGTCCAGTTCGTGCCGCTCGAGCAGATCGACCCGATCTACTTCAACAAGAGCTACTACCTCGAGCCGGACAAGGCCGGCATCAAGCCGTACGTGCTGCTCGTCAAGGCCCTGGAGGAGTCCGGCCAAGTAGCCGTGGTCAAGGTCGCCTTGCGCCAGCGGGAAGCGCTCGCTGCGCTGCGTGTCCGGGACGGCGTCTTCGTCCTCGAGACCATGCTCTGGCCAGATGAGGTGCGCGAGCCGGAGTTCGCTTTCCTCGACGACGACGTCGAGGTTCGGCCGCAGGAGCTCGCCATGGCCGGCACCCTCATCCAGAGCCTCAGTGGCGACTTCGACCCGACGGCCTTCACCGATGCCTATCGGGAGAAGCTCGAGGAGCTCATCGAGGCGAAGGTCGATGGCCAGGAGGTCGTGCAGCCGACCTCCGCCGCCCCGGACGCCAGCTCTGTCGTCGACCTGATGGCGGCGTTGCGGGCCAGCGTCGATGCGGCGAAGTCACGGAGCGCCGCCGACGGATCCGGCCGGGCCCCGAGCGCGTCAACGGTCAAGGCCAAGCCCGCAGCGAAGGGTGCGAAGCCGGCCTCGGCGAAGGCGACGAAGACGGCGGCGAAGGCGGCGAAGGCGAAGGCGGCGGACAAGGCTGCGGCCAAGCCAGTGCGCAAGTCAGCCTGACCTCAGCCGCGCTGCCACCATCGTCGGGCGCGGGCGCCGTGCGCGGCGGAAATGGGATGTCCGAGCTGGCACCGCTCCCCGGAAGCATCCACCGGCGTGCGCATCCCGCACAGCGCGCAGTACTGCTCCGCCCCCGGCTCCGCCCCGGGTTCCGCTGGCTCGGCGGGTGACCCGGGGACCGGCCCGGCGGGTGACCCGCGGGCCGGCTCGGTCGGTGACCCGGGGACCTGCTCGGCGCCGGACCCGGGGGGCAGGTTCTCTGTCGCCTCGAGGAGGGCCGCGAAGGCGGCATCGGACGCTGCTTGTGGCGGCGGCACGGGAGCAGACGGGGGCGGGGCGGGTGCCGGGGGGGCCGGCGTGTCGACCTGCAGCTCCCATACCGGCTGGGCAGGGGAGGGCGGCGGCGACGGCGAATCCTGCTCAGGCATCCCGTTGTCGATCGCCGGCACCGTGTCCGCTTCGGCGCCTCCGACCTCCGGAGGCTCCGGCGGCGCCGCGTTGTCCGCGGCCCGCAGCGGGGCGCGTAGGACGGTGTGCGACGGGGGCGGCGAAGCGAAGAGCGAGCCGATCTGCGCGGCGGCAGGGGGAGGCCCGGGAACGGGCGCATCGGATTCGGCGGAGACACTTTCGTCGAAGCCCATCAGGTACCTCCTGGCGTGGCTCAAGCGGGACCCCGTGCGCGCCGACATCTGCTAGAAGGTGATTCCCACCTGTCCTGAGAGGCCTGCGTCGATGACGGTAACGGACTACGGCGAGATCGTCGCCGCACTGCGTGCCGTGCCGGGCGTGGCGGATGCTGACGTCGAGCCGGACGGTGATGGTGGCGGCATGGGCCTGTTGCGGCTGGGACTGGCTCCCGGCTTCGACGAGGTGCAGGTCGCGACCTCGGTCGGGCGACTCCTCCGCGAGCGCTTCGGGCTTGGGGTGGACGCCGAGCGCGTGCAGCTCGTCGAAGAAGCCGAGGCCGCTGTCGGGGCGCCGGACCTATCTGTGACCACGGTGCCCCAGACCGCTCAGCAGGCCCAGGACTTGCGGACCCGCCCCTCGATTCAGCGGATGCACCTCGTGTCGTCCGGGCTGGACATCACCGCGTCAGTGACACTCGGTCTGGATGGTCGCAGCGAGGTCGGTGAGTCGCGCGGCACCGCTACTTCCAGCGGGGTGCAGCGGGCGGTAGCCCAGGCCACGTTGCGCGCGGTCGAGCTGCTGACTGATGAGCGCGTGCGCTTCGAGCTCGACCACCTCGATGTCGCTCCGACGGGTCGGGAGCGGACCGTCGTGGTGGGCGTAACGATGGTGTCCTCTACCGGCAGCGAGAAGCTGACCGGCGCTGCCGTGGTCCGTGAGGACGTTCGCCAGGCCGTGATCAGGGCCAGTCTCGACGCACTCAACCGACGTCTCGGCACGCTGCTCGCCAGCTGAGCCCGACGTACCCTCTCCCTCGTTGACGACGGAGGGCACTCGATGAGCGTGATCTGCTTGCAGGGCGGTCGGGAGAACACCGCTGGCTGTGCTGGGCTCGACGCTGCGCTCCTCCAGATCGCCGACCGCGGCGCCGTGACGGTCATCGCGCTGGCTGATGAGGACCTGCGTCACAACGCGGCGGCCGCCACTCTGGCGGAGCGGCACTTCCGCGGTCTCGGTGCGACCGACCTGGCGCTGGTTACTGACGTCGAGGACTCGACCGCGCTCGACGCCGTACGCCGCGCGCGATTGGTCGTCATCCCGGGCGGGTCGCCGCGAGTGCTGCTTGCTGCGCTGCGCAGGTCAGGCCTCGACGAGGCGATCATGCAGGCATCGGCTGAGGGTGCGGTGATCTCCGGATCCAGTGCGGGCGCGATGGTGCTCTGCCGTTGGACGGTCCAGCCGGGTCGACCGATGGAGGTCGTCCCGGGCATCGGTCTCGTCGAGGACCTCGTGGTTCTGCCGCACTACGCCGGCGGTCAGGACGACTGGGTGAGTGCGGTACGCGCCAGGCTTGGCGATGGCGTGGACCTGATCGGGCTGCCCGAGTGCTCCGGCGTGCTGCTCGATGGCGAAGCGCTCGTCGCGGTCGGCGCGGACGCCGCCACGTTGATCACGGCCGAAGGGCCGAGCCGGCTCGCCTTGTGAGCCGGCGGGCGCTCGAGCGAACCGGGCGCCCTGCACCAGCTCCACCCGGGTACGGCTAGCGCTGCCCGAGCAGCATCCCCCGTACACGTGTCGAATGAGTGCGGGGGCGAGCGACCCGTAGGCGGCGCTGCGACGTGCTCTATGCGTTGATGGCGAGGTCGCGGACGTAGACGGTGGCCTGGCGGCCGGTGTACGACGCGGGGTCGAGAGCGGTGAGCGAGGTGCGACTCACATGCACCACGACCTCGTTGCGCCACCCGCGGGCGGCCGAGGGGAGGGCGAAGGTGGCGGTGATGTTGCGCCCGCTCGCGATGGTCATGGTGCCGAGGGTGACCGTGCCGCCGAAGGCAGTCCGGACGGCGATGACCACCTGAAGGGCGCGTCCGGTACGGGTCACGGCGCCCACCGTGGTTGTCAATGACGTCACTCGGGTGAGATCGAGGGCATCGCGCAGTCGCAGCTCCGCGCCACCACCGGACCCCGCACCGACCTGACGGGCGACGAAACGGCCCGCACCTTCGGCCGGGCCGGGCGGGTCGTAGGTGACAGCACTCGCGGTGATCCCTGCGCCAGTGGCCGCGGTCAGCACCCGAAGGTCGCGACCAGCCTCGAAGTCGGCGAGGCGCAGCGAGCTCGAGACGGTGCGGGTGTCGAGCTCGCCGCCGTACGCCGGCTCACGGGTCGGGCCATATGCCTGGTCGTAGGCGTCGACGAAGTTCTGCGTGTTGTAGCCGCTGTGGTCCGGCAGCTCGGCCCAGCCGATGCCGATGAAGCGGTAGCTGCGGCTCAGGATGTTCTCGCGGTGTCCCGGTGAGTTCATGTAGGCGCTGAAGAGCACCACCGGGTCGCGGCTGATCCCGACGTTCTCCGCGGCGGCCCGCCACTGCGAGCTGCCGGCAGCCGAGAGCTGCGTGGCGTAGTTGGGGTTGTGGTACATCCGCCGCTGGGTGGCCTGCGTGGCCGCCCACCGGCGTGCGACGTCGGTCGCGCCGGACGCAACGACGAGGCGCGGTATGCCCCGCGATGTCCGAGCGGCGTTGATGAGCTCGATCAGCTTGGCCTCAACGCCATTGAGCCGGACTCCGTCAACCGTGCCGACGGCGTACGCCGGAGCCGCCCCGATCAGCCCGAGGGGCAGGATGCCCACGAGCACCGACAGGACAGCCATCACCGCTCGTCTGCGGCCGGGGCTTGTCCCGTCGTGATCAGTTCGGGTCATGAGCTGTGGATCGGCGCTAGGGCGACGGCGAATGTCACCCGATCGGGGGATGAGTAGGGCGATCTGGCCGCCGGGTTACAGTCGAGTCATGGTCTCTCGCCGCGTCGTAGCTCCGGTCCCGCCTCCCGAGCTCCGGCCGGCCTGGCCGGGCTCGACCGTGGACGCCCAAGGGCGGTCGCTGTACGTCCGACGGGCCGGCACCGCGGGGTCACCTCCCGCAGTCTTCGTGCACGGCCTGGGCGGCAGCGCCACCAACTGGACCGACCTGATGGACCTGCTCAGCGGTGACCTGGACAGTCATGCCGTCGACCTGCCGGGTCACGGTCGCAGCGCGCCGCCGGCCCGCGGCCGTTATGACTTGGATAGCCACGCGGCCGCTGTCGTCGGCTACATCGAGTCGCACGGGCTCGGCCCGGTTCATCTGCTCGGCAACTCGATGGGTGGGGCGATCAGCACCCGCATCGCCGCCGAGCGGCCCGACTTGGTGCGGTCCCTTACGCTCATCTCGCCGGCGCTGCCACACCTCAATCGCGCCAAGGGCAGCGACCCGCGGCTGCCACTGCTTCTCATGCCGGGGCTCTCCGGGCTTACCCGGCGCTACCTAGCCCGGCTGCCCGCCGAGCAGCGGGTGCAGTCGGTCATCGATGTCTGCTTCGCGGACCCGAGCCGCATCCCGGCCCAGCGGCTGGCCGAGACCATCGAGGAGGCTCGTCGCCGTCAGTCGCTGCCTTGGGCGTTGGACTCCCTCGTCGGATCTCTGCGAGGCATCGCGCGTGCCTACGTCGACCGTTCGTCGCGCAACCTGTGGTCCCAGGCCGCGCTGGTCTCCGCACCGACGCTCCTCGTCTACGGCAAGCAGGACCGGATGGTGTCCTTCACCACCGCGGCCAAGGCGGCGGCGACCTTCCCAAACAGCCGGCTGCTCGCCCTCGACCACGTGGGCCATGTCGCGCAGATGGAAGACCCCGCGACGGTGGCCGAGGCGGTCCGTGAGCTGCTGGCCGGCGCGGACGCTGCCCTTGTGGGGTAGGGATTCGCGCTGCTCCGGCCGCGCGCGCCTCGGTCGTAGGCCGCCCGTGAAGGGGATACTGTCCGCGACCACTCACAGTGCAGACCGGAGCAACTCGTGGACGAACGCCCGCCCGGCACCCCCGCGCCCGATGCCCCTCCGCCGTACCTCGGCGGCACCGCTCCTGGCGGCGGGCAGATGTCGGAGCGGATGCAGTCGCTGCTCTCTCGTGCGGTCGAGGACCAGATGGCCGAGCAACGTCAGCTGCAGACCTTGGTCAACGACATCCGCACCTCACTCGCCCAGCTCCAGGAGGAAGTGCGCCAAGGGGCCGGCGCGCACACCCTGGAGCAGGTACGGGGAGAGGTGACGGGCCTCGGTGCCGAGCTGCGCTCCTCGACCACTCTGCTCGGCGAGCGGCTCGAGGCGGTCGTCCGGGCGGTGACCGCCAGTGCCCAGGCGGCCCAGGCAGTCGGTGCCCAGATGCAGGGCATGCAGGAGCAGCTGGGCGCCCACCAGCAGGCGATCGCGGCGCTCCCCGCGGCCGTGCAGCACGCCGCTGCCGAGGCCGGCCCGGGTGATACCGCCGTTCGTGACGAGATGGCTGCGCTGCGCGCCGAGATGGCGCAGCTGCGTGCGGCGACCGGAGAGCTCGTTCGCACGGAGGTGGCCGGCCTGCGCACTGGTCTGCAGGCTGAGGTGGCAGCGCTTCGTGCGGCGGGAACCAGCAACGCCGACGAAGCCGTGCGCAGGGTCTCGGCCCACGTTGACACGGCGGTGTTTGCGCTGGCCGAAGCTCTTCTTCGTCCCCGCGGCGCGGCGCCGGCACTGCCGCCAGTGGCCGCTCCCACCCGCGCAGTGGCACCGCCGGTGGTTGCGCCCGCGGCTGCGCCGGCCGTCGGCGTCACGACCGCGGCTGCTCCGCGGCTGGCGTCGCCGCCCGCGGCGTCGACGCAGGCACCGGCTGAGGCCGACGACGAGATCGAGACGGACGACGTCGAGGACCCCTCGGACGAGACCGAGGCCGAGATGATCGACGGCACTGTCGACGGCGTCACCAGTGAGCCGGCTGACGACGACGGCAACGACGATGACGATGAGGCACCTGTCGCTCAGGCCGTCGCAGGGGATGACCTCGCCCACGGGGCGGACGTCGGCTCGCCGGCGGAGATCGCCGACGGCGATGATGACGACGACGCGGCTTCGTCCGTGCCCGCGGTAGCGCCCGCCGCCGATGCGGTGGACGGAGATGGCGAGGTGCCCCTCAGCTGGGCTGATGCTGACCGTCCGCAGGGATCTTTGCGGATGGGTCGCGGCTGGGACTCGACGCCCGCACCGGACACTGCGGATGACGCTGCGGCCGAGCCAACCGAGAGCGACGACTCCGACGACTCCGACGACCCCGCGGACCGCGAGCGGCGCCGGCCATGGTGGCGGCCCGGGGGCTGAGCCGACCCGCCAGCGCACATGAGAGAAGCCCCGGACTAGCGCCCGGGGCTTGTCTCGTTACGGCTCACATTTAGCTGAACGCGTCCTTGACCTTCTCGCCGGCCTGCTTGAGGTTGCCGGTGACCTGGTCCTTCTTGCCTTCGGCCTGCAGGCTCTCGTTGTTCGTAGCGTCGCCGTACTTCTCCTTGGCGTCGCCCTTGAGCTCCTCGGCCTTGTTGTTGACCTTGTCCATGGCACCCATGTCGGGATCTCCTTCGTGTCGAGGTTGTCGTGCAGAGGCAGATCTACCCCGGTGGCCCCCTGGTACACCCGACGCATCGGTGAGGTCGCCCTACCGGGTGAGCGACAATGGTGTGGAATCTGCGGTCGACACGCCGGGTTAGGCAGGTGGACCCGCGTCGTACCGTGAGGAGATCTGATGTCGCTGCCCCCGCTCGTCGAGCCGGCGGACACGCTGAGCAATGACGAGGTGCGTCGCTACTCGCGGCACCTGATCATCCCGGACGTCGGCATGGACGGGCAGAAGCGACTCAAGAACGCGAAGGTGCTCGCCGTCGGAGCTGGCGGGCTCGGCTCACCGACATTGATGTACCTCGCCGCGGCTGGGGTCGGCACGCTCGGCATCGTCGACTTCGACATCGTCGACGAGACCAACCTGCAGCGCCAGATCATCCATGGCCAGAGCGACGTTGACCGGCCCAAGGCAGTGAGCGCGGCGGAGACGATCCGTGAGATCAACCCGTACGTCGACGTACGCCTGCACGAGGTGCGGCTGGACTCGTCCAACGCACTGGAGATCTTTGCCGAGTACGACCTCATCGTTGACGGCACGGACAACTTCGCGACGCGGTACCTCGTCAACGACGCGTGCGTGCTGCTCGGCAAGCCCTACGTGTGGGGCTCGATCTTCCGCTTCGACGGCCAGGCGTCGGTCTTCTGGGCCGAGCATGGTCCGTGCTACCGCTGCCTCTACCCCGAGCCCCCGCCGCCCGGCATGGTGCCGTCGTGCGCCGAAGGTGGTGTGCTTGGTGTGCTGTGCGGGTCGATCGGCGCGATCCAGGTGACCGAGGCGATCAAGGTGCTGACTGGCATCGGCGAGACGCTCGTCGGCCGGCTGATGATCTACGACGCGTTGGAGATGTCCTACCGCACCGTGCGCGCGCGCAAGGACCCCGAGTGCCCGCTGTGCGGCAAGAACCCGACCATCACCGAGCTGATCGACTACGACGCCTTCTGCGGGGTCGTGTCGGACGCCGCCGTCGCGGCAGCGGCCGACTCGACGATCACCGCGCGCGAGCTCAAGGCGATGCAGGACGCCGGCAAGGACTTCCTCCTCGTCGACGTCCGCGAGACCGGCGAGTACGACATCGTCCGCATCCCCGGCTCAGTGCTGATCCCCAAGGGGGACCTGGCGTCGAAGCTCTCGGAGCTGCCGGCCGACAAGCCGATCGTGCTGCACTGCAAGAGCGGCGCCCGCTCGGCCGAGGCGCTGGCGCTGCTCAAGGGCGCCGGCTTCGCCTCCGCGACGCACGTCCAGGGCGGCGTACTGGCCTGGGTCGCCCAAGTCGACCCCTCCCTCCCGACGTACTAGGGCCGGTTTCCAACTCCTCGGTGCTGTGCCGCCCGCCCACGCACGCGACCTGGGGAAGGGATTCTCTCGACGTGCGTGGATCGTGCTGGACGCTGGCGGATCCGATCGGTTGCGTGCTGCTGCGGGCACCATCGTTGGCTACGGTGTCTTCTATGAAGGTGCTGGAGAAGCTCAACGCCCTCGATGAGAAGGTGCTGCCCACGCGCAAGGACGGGTGGCGGGCACAGGCCGTCAGGTACTGGTGGCTCGACGTGGTATCCGCCGTGACCTTCGCGGCTATTTATCTCCAGTTCGGCCCCGACTCCCGCACCGGAGCGCTGCTACTCGTCGCGCCAGGGATCTCGTTGTTCCGAGCCGGCTACCTCTACAACGAGCGGATGCGCCAGCTCGGCCGGCGGCCCCGGTGGTGGATCAGCCCTCACGAGTGAACGAGCCCACGCCGTACGACGAGCGGGTGCTCGCCGTCGTCGCGCTCATCCCGCGCGGCACGGTCATGACGTACGGCGACGTGGCGGAGTTCATGGGCGAGGGTGGCGCTCGCGCGGTCGGCGGGGTGATGCGTCGGCACGGCGGGTCGGTGCCGTGGCACCGCGTCGTGCTCTCCGATGGTCGGCCCGTGCCGACCTACGACGACCTGGCCGGCGCGCTGCTCGTCGACGATGACACCCCCATGACGCCCGACGGCCGCCGGGTCGACCTCGCGAAGGCCCGCTGGGACGGCCGCTGACTCCTGGCCACGTCATGTCGGTGCCAGGTGGTTTGCTTCGCAGCATGGCTCGCCAGGTTCGCTACGTCCTCGACTCCACACCGCCGCCGGCGGTCCTGGTGCCGACGCTCGACGACGAGCAGCGGCAGGTCGTCGACCACCGGGGAGGTCCGCTGCTCGTCCTGGCCGGCCCGGGCACGGGCAAGACCACCACGCTCGTAGAGGCCGTGGTCGACCGGGTGGAGCGCGACGGCATCGATCCGGATCGGCTGCTGGTGCTCACCTTCTCCCGCAAAGCCGCTGATGAGCTCCGCGAGCGCATCAGCGGTCGGCTCGCGAGGACGGTCGCGACGCCGTCGGCGTACACCTTCCACTCGTGGTGCTACGCCATCGTTCGGGCGTACGACGTGGCGCCGGGTGCCGACCCCCCGCGACTGCTCTCCGGCGCCGAGCGCGATGTGCGGGTGCACGAGATGCTCGTGGGCAACGCCGAGGGGGTCGGACGCACTCGCTGGCCGGAGGAGCTCGCGCCGGCGCTGCGGCTGCGCGGATTCGCGCGCGAGGTCGCCGACCTGCTCGACCGGGCTCGCGAGCGCGGTCTCGACACCCAGTCGCTCCAGCGCCTCGGCGTCGACCACGGTCGTCCCGGATGGGTCAGCGCCGGCGACTTCCTCGGCGAGTACCTCCAGGTGCTCGACCAAGCCGGGGAGCTCGACTACGCCGGGCTCGTCCATCGCGCCCTGGCGCTGTTGCACGACCAGTCGGTGGGTGACGAGGTCGCCGACCGCTATGCCGCCGTCTTCGTCGACGAGTACCAGGACACCGACCCGGCGCAGAAGTCGCTGTTGCAACGCCTGGCCGGCCAGGGTCGCGAGCTCGTGGTCGTCGGTGATCCGGACCAGTCGATCTACGCCTTCCGCGGAGCCGACGTGCGCAACATCCTCGACTTCGCATCGGAGTTCCGCGGGGTTGACGGGCAACCGGCTCGCACCATCGCGCTCCGGCGCTCGCGCCGGGCCGGGGCTGCGCTGCTCGCCGCGAGCCGCACGGTAGCGGAGCGAATCCCGGCCACTGGGGCCCTCGCCGGAAAGATCCTCACCGAGCATCGTCAGCTCGTCGCCGTCGTCCCCGATGGCCCGCCTCCGGAGGTCCGGCTCTACCCGACGGTCGCCGAGGAGGTCACCGGCATCGCCGACCTGTTACGTCGCGCGCATCTCGAGGACGGACTCCCCTGGAGCGAGATGGCGGTGCTGGTGCGCAGCGGAGTGCGCAGCATCCCGGTGCTGCGCCGAGCCTTCGCCACGGCCGGCGTCCCGCTTGCCGTCGCGGCGGACGAGGTCGCGCTCGCCCGCGACCCAACCATCGCACCACTGCTGGCGGCGCTCGAGGTCTCCGTTCGCGGGTGGTCGGCGCTCGCCGATCCGGACGACGCTGTGGCACTGCTGCAGAGCCCGCTGGGACGCGCCGTACCCAGCGGGCTGCGCGCGCTAGGCCGACGGCTGCGTGCCCTCGACCGGGTCGCCGGGATGGAGCTGCCGCGGTCGTCCGCCGACGCAATCCGTGACGCGCTGACCGACCCGCGCGACCTGGTCACCGTCGAGGACTGGATCGCCGAGCCGGTACGCCGGCTGCACAGCCTGCTGACGAGCGCGATAGAGCTGGCCGCTGCGGGCGCGAGCCCGGAAGAGGTGCTTTGGACGCTCTGGGAGCGCAGTGGGTGGGGCCGCCGGCTAGCCGCGGAGTCCGCGCGCGGCGGCGACCAGGCGCACGCCGCTGACCGTGACCTTGATGGCGCACTCGCCCTCTTCGCTGCCGCCGCACGCTTGGAGGATCGTCGCCCGCACGGTGGGGTTGGCGCGCTGTTGGACGAGATCCAAGCCCAGCGGATCCCCGCCGGACCTCTCGAGGAGCGACCCGGCGCGGCCGACGCTGTACGACTGCTCACGGCTCATCGATCCAAGGGTCTCGAGTGGTCACTCGTCGTCGTAGCCGGAGTGCAGGACGGCTGGTGGCCAGACCTTCGTCGGCGCGGCTCCTTGCTCGAGCCAGATCGGCTCGGCGTCGATCGAGTCGTCGATGTCACGTCGACGAAAGAACTGCTCGCGGATGAGCGGCGGCTCTTCTACGTCGCGTGCACCCGGGCGAAGCACCGCCTCGTCGTCACCGCGGTCGCGTCCTTGGACGACAGCGGCGAGCGCCCGTCGCGCTTCCTGGACGAGCTGGGGTTGCGCGATGTCACGGATGAGAGCTCCGCGCCGGTGGTGCACCATGGCGGCACCGAGCTGCTCGCGGTGCACTCGCTCGTGGCCCGACTGCGCAGGTGTCTGCAAGACCCCTCTGCGGACGGTGATCTCCAGGCATCGGCAGCTGCGGTGCTCGCAGACCTCGCGGATGCCCGCGACGACGGGGAGCCGCTGGTGCCGAGCGCAGATCCCGTCGGCTGGTGGGGGCTGGTCGACGTGACACCGGGCGTCGGGCCCGTGCGTGATCCGGATCAGCCGGTCCGGCTCTCCGGGTCGGGCGTGGCGAGTTTCGAGAGCTGTCCGCTCCGGTGGTTTCTCGAGCGCGAGGTGCACGCTCGCGGACCATCCTCTGCGGCACAGGGCTTCGGGACGGTCGTGCACGCCTTGGCCCAGGCAGTCGGCGACGGCACGCTGGCGGCGGACCCGGACGTCCTCGTCGATGCGCTCGACGCGGTGTGGGATCGGCTCGGCTTCGAGGCGCCGTGGCAGGCCGAGCGCGACCGCCGCGAGGCGCGTGCCGCCATGGAGCGGTTCTTGCGCTGGCACGAGCGCAATCCGCGCACTCTGCTCGGCACGGAGGTGGAGTTTCGGGTCGAGGTCGGTGACGCCGTGCTCGGCGGCTCGGCCGACCGGGTGGAGCGCGACGATGCCGGTCGCCTGCATGTCGTCGACCTCAAGACGGGCAGGTCCGCTCGCGCTCAGAAGGAGATGGCGACTGAGCCTCAGCTCGGCATCTACCAGCTGGCGGCGCGCGCGGGTGGCCTCAGCGCAGAGCCGCCGCCTGTGGACCTCGGCGGAGCGGAGCTGGTCCACGTGCGCCAGGAGGTGAAGGCCAGCGGCTCGCCCAAGGTGCAGGGGCAGCCCCCCCTCGACGTCGCCGACCCGTGGGCTGAGGACCTGGTCGCGCGCGTGGTCGCAGCATTGCGCGCCGAAGAGTTCGCTGCGCGGCCGGGCGACCAGTGCGGCAGTTGTGATCTCAAGGCGAGCTGCCCAGCGCATGACGAAGGACGACAGGTGCTGCCGTGGGCGTGACACCAGCGACGCCTGAGGCGTCCGGGCACTACCTGCGCGCGCTGCTCGGCGTGCCCCTCACGGAGGAGCAGGTCGCCGTAGCCACCCACCCGCTGACCCCTCAGCTTGTCGTCGCCGGGGCCGGCTCGGGCAAGACGGCGGTGATGGCCGCCCGGGTGGTTCACCTGGTGGCCCACCACGGCATCGAGCCGTCGCGGATCCTCGGCCTCACGTTCACCAACAAGGCGGCCAACGAGCTGTCGGAGCGCGTACGTCGGTCGCTGCGCACGGTGAGCTCCGTCGGGAGCACCGTCGACGATGATCTGCCGACGGTGTCGACGTACCACGCCTACGCCGGGAGCGTCGTCCGCGACCATGCACTGCGGATCGGCCGGGAGCCGTCTCTGCAGCTGCTCACCGAGGCGACGCAGTGGCAGTTGGCGTCGCGCGCGGTGCGTCGCGCGCGCGGTCCTTTTGACCACCTGGCGTGGACGCCTACGACGGTGGCGCAGCGGGTGCTGTCGCTCGACGGTGAGCTCTCGGAACACCTGGTCACGGTTGCGCAGGTGCGCGACTACGACGCGCGGCTGATCGCCGAGGTGGAGGCTGCCGTGAAACCGGTCGCCGACGTCGCGAAATGTGCGCAGGCAGCCCGGGAGAGGGAGGAGCTGCTCACCCTCGTCGAGGCCTATCGCGCGTTGAAGGTGGAGCTCGACCTCGTCGACTTC